>Ga0265780_10007483_pt1 | contig 13407 bp, 5 predicted proteins | sample P1T30metagenome_FD_192432 | JGI IMG/M metagenome (GOLD analysis project Ga0265780, IMG submission 192432) | Plant litter microbial communities from East Loma Ridge, Irvine, California - P1 T30 | ecosystem: Environmental > Terrestrial > Plant litter > Unclassified | place: USA: California... | reverse complement strand
GCTGGCCTGGAGCTATGGCGAGGCGCGCAGCATCGCGCAGTTGCGCGCCCTGCAAAAGGACAACTGCTACTTCGACGCCTGGCTGCGCTTCGCGCGCGTGCCCTCGCTGGTCGACGGCCGCGCCACCGACGTGCGCTTCGGCGCGCCGGACCAGCCGAATTTCTCGACGCTGGCCTACGCCGCCCGCGCCGGCATGTCATGCCCGGGGCCGGTGGCGACCTGGGGCTATCCGCGCGCGGACCTGCTCGGGTGGGAGTAGCCGCGTGCGCCCTGCCGGACACCCAGCGCCCTGGATGTTGAGTAAAATGCCAGGTTTCGCCTTACCGGGACCGATGTGAGCAGCAGCCCTACCACGCACGCCTTCTTGTCGAACGGCGGCGCCGCCGGCGCCCGCATCGGCGCCCACGACTGGAGCAGCCACCCGCTCGGCCCCGTTGCCGCCTGGCCGGCGTCCCTGCGCACCGCGCTCGGCATGGTGCTCGGCTGCGCCTTCCCGACCTTCCTGGCCTGGGGCGATGACCTGCACCTGTTCTACAACGACGCCTACGCGCCGATGCTCGGCAACAAGCCGGACGCGCTGGGCCAGCCGCTGCCCGCCGTCTGGGCCGAGACCTGGGACGCGGTCGGCCCCTACGCGCGCCGCGTGATGCAGGGCGAATCCTTCTTCTTCGAGAATTTCGCCACCCGCGTCGAGCGCCACGGCTATCCGGAACAGGCCTTCTTCACCTTCTCGTACAGCCCGGTGCGCGACGAGGACGGGGTGGTGCGCGGCGTGATGTGCACCGTGGTCGAAGTCACCGACAAGGTCGCCGCGCTGGCGCGCCACAAGGAAGCCGAGGAACGCCTGGCGCTGTCGCTGGAAGCCTCGGGCAACATCGGGACCTGGTCCTATGACCTCGAGACCGCCGCCACCCACGTCGACGAGCGCTTCGCGCGCCTGTTCCAGGTCGAGGCCGCGCTGGCGCGCGACGGCACCGAGCTGACGCGCTTCACCGACATGATCCATCCCGAGGATCGCCCCATGGTGCTGGCCGCGATCGACGCCGCGATCCTGGGCGAGACCCTGTACGACGTCGAGTACCGCATCCCGCAGCGCTCCGGGATCGACGTCTGGGTGAACGCGCGCGGCAAGGTGTTCGCCGACCCGGACAGCGGGCGGCGCCGCTTTGCCGGCATCGCCGTCGACATCACCGAGCGCAAGCACGCCGAACAGGCCCGCATCGAGAGCGAGCGCCGCGCCGACGAGAGCGCGCGCCGGCTCGACGTGCTGCTGGCGGCGGCGCCGGTCGGCATCGTCTACGTGGATGCGGGTGGCCGGATGCTGATGTCGAACGCCCACCACCGCACCATCTGGGGCGCCCACCCCGAGGCCAGTGCGGTGGACGACTACGCCGAGTGGAAGGGCTGGTGGCCGGTTGGGTCGCGTCTATCCGGCGAACGCGTGCGCGCCGCCGACTGGCCGCTGGCGCAGGTGCTGGCCGGACACCACAGCGCGGTCGGCGTGTTCGAGATCGAACCGTTCGAAGGCGCCGATGGCGCCCAGCCAGGCGCGGGCGCGCCGCGCCGGACCATCCTGGTGCGCGCCGCCGCCATCCGCGACGAGGCGGGACGAGTGGTCGGCGGTGTCGCCGCCAACATGGACATCAGCGCCCAGGTCGCGGCCGAACGCGCGCTGAAGGACAGCGAAGCCAGGTTCCGCCTGATCGCCGACGCCATCCCGCAACTGGTGTGGTCGGCAGGCCCCTCCGGCAGAACCGATTACCTGAACCGCCGCTGGGAAGAATTCACCGGCACCAGCCTGGCGCGCATCGGCGGCGACGGCTGGGTAAGCCTGATCCACCCGGACGATTTGCCGCTGCTGCAGGCGCGCTGGGCCGCCAGCCTCGCCACCGGCGCACCCTACGAGGTCGAGCACCGCCTGCGCCACCACAGCGGCGACTGGCGCTGGCTGCTGAACCGCGCCGAAGCCTCGCTCGACGAAGCCGGCCGCCCGACCCGCTGGATGGGCACCCTCACCGACATCCACGACAAGAAGACCGGCGAAGAAGAGCTGCGCGCCCAGGCGCGCCGCAAGGACGAATTCCTGGCGATGCTGGCGCACGAGCTGCGCAATCCGCTGGCGCCGATCAGCAACGCGGCCCAATTGCTGTCGATGGCGGCGTTTGACGCCCAGCGGGTGCGCCAGTCGAGCGGCGTGATTCTGCGCCAGGTGCGCCACATGACGGCGCTGGTGGACGATCTGCTGGACGTCTCGCGCGTCACCCGCGGCCTGGTGGAACTCGAGCGCGAGCGGGTCGACGTGGCGGCGGTGGTGACCAGCGCGGTCGAGCAGGCGCGGCCCCTGCTCGACGCGCGCCGCCATCGGCTGGAAGTGTCCGGGGCATCCCCCGGCCAGGCCGGCTGGGTGCTGGGCGACCGCGTGCGCCTGGTGCAGGTGCTGGTCAACCTGCTCAACAACGCCGCCAAGTACACCGCCCAGGGCGGGACGATCCAGCTGACGGTGGAGATGCATGCGGACAGCGTGACGCTGGCGGTGCGCGACAACGGCATCGGCATTGACCCGGCCGTGCTGCCCGGCGTGTTCGACCTGTTCACCCAGGCCGAGCGCACGCCCGACCGCTCGCAGGGCGGGCTGGGACTGGGCCTGGCGCTGGTGCGCAGCCTGGTGCAGCTGCACGGCGGCCGGGTCGAAGCGCACAGCGCGGGCCTGGGCAAGGGCAGCTGCTTCGCCGTGACCCTGCCGACCGTCGAGGCCGCGGCGCCACCTGCTTCCGCGCCCGCTGCGAGCGGCCATGCCGCCGCCGGCGCCGGACGCCGCATCCTGGTGGTCGACGACAACATCGACGCCGCGCTGTCGCTGGCCGACATCCTGCGCTCGCTCGGCCACCAGGTCGCCACCGCCCACGATTCCCACGCCGCGCTGGCGCTGGCCCAGGCCGACTGGCCGGACGTCTTCATCCTCGACATCGGCCTGCCCGACATCGACGGCTACGCGCTGGCGCGGCGCCTGCACGAGGGGGCCGACGCCAGGGGCGCCACCTACCTTGCGCTGACCGGCTACGGCCAGGCCCACGACCGGGTACTGGCGCGCAGCGCCGGCTTCGACCGCCACTTCGTCAAGCCGGTCGACCTGGCCGCGCTGATCGAGGCGATCGCTTAGTTCCGCCCCGCCAGTCGTCCCAGCAAGGCGTCGATCTCGTCCAGCCCCGCCGGCTTGGTCAGGTGCGCATCGAAACCCGCCGCATACGCCTGCTGGCGATCGTGCTCGGTGCCCCAGCCGGTGTGCGCAGCCAGCAGCGCTCCGGCCTGATGCGGCAGGCGGCGCACCGCGCGCGCCAGTTCGTAGCCGGACATGCCGGGCATGCCGATATCCAGGATCAGCAAATCGAAGGCGGTCTCGCGCGCCAGCGCCAGCGCGCCGTCGCCGTCGTGGGCCAGGGTCACGCCATGGCCACGCGCGCCCAGCACTGCGGCCAGCATGGTGGCTGCGTCGCGGTTGTCGTCGGCCACCAGGATGCGCAGCGCGCCGGCGTCCCGGGCGCCGGCGGCCGCCCGCACGGCGCCGGCGCCCGCATCCTGCCCGGCCGGCAATTGTGGCGGCAGCGGCAGGCGCAAGGTGAAGGTGCTGCCCTGCCCTTCGCCGGCGCTGGCGGCGGTGATGGTCCCGCCGTGCATCTGCACCAGGCTGCGCACCAGCGCCAGCCCGATCCCGAGGCCGCCCTGGGCGCGGCCGATGTTCTGCGAAACCTGGCTGAACATTTCGAACACGCCTTCCAGCGATTCCGGCGGAATGCCGATGCCGTCGTCGCGCACCGCGATCACGGCGGCGCCGTCCTCGCGCCGCGCCGACAGCCGGATGCGTCCGCCCGGCGGCGTGTACTTGCAGGCGTTGGTGAGCAGATTGGCCAGAACCTGGGCCAGGCGGGTCGGGTCGGCGTCCAGCCACAGCGCGCCGTCCGCGGGATCGGGCAGGTCCAGGTCGAGCGTGTGCCCGGCCGCCTGCACCGCTGGTGTCACGCCCTCGATCGCGCTGGCGATCACCGCGTTCAGCGCCACCCGCTCGCGTTTCAGTTCGATCTTGCCGCTGTCGATGCGCGCGATGTCCATCAGGTCGTCGATCAGGTGCACCATCTGGCGCAGCTGGCGGTCCATCATGGCGCGCGCCCTGGCGCTTGCCTCCTGGCTGGCGCCGGGCAGCTGCATCAGATCCAGGCCAGTGCGCAGCGGCGCCAGCGGATTGCGCAGCTCGTGCGCCAGCGTGGCCAGGAACTGGGTCTTGCGCTTGTTGGCGGCGGCCAGGTCGACGCTGGCCTGGCGCAGGCGCTCCTCGGCCAGCTTGCGGCCGGTGATGTCGCGGCTGACGGTGGCATAGCCTTCCGGGTTGCCGTCGGCGTCGCGGATCACGTAGACGGTATAGATCATCCACAGCGCCGCGCCGGTGCGGAAGTGGCGCATCCGCAGCTCGGCTTCGCTATGGCCTTCGCGCGCCACGCGCGGCAGGAATTCCTCGACCAGGAAGGCGCGGTCTTCCGGGAAGAAGTAGTCGTCCACTGGCGTGGCCAGGGCTTCCTCGAGCGAGTCCGCGCCCACCAGGCGCACCGCGGCGCGGTTCAGGAAGAAGGGGCGCAGCTCTAAGTCGCACATGCCGATGAAATCCTCGCTGCGCTCGGCCAGCGAGACGAAGCGCTGGCGCTCCAGTTCGGCCTGGCGGCGGTCGTGCACGTCGGTGGTGGTGCCGACCCATTCGCGCACGCTGCCGTCCTGGTTGAAGATCGGCACCGCGCGCGCCGCGGTCCAGCGCCAGCCTCCGCTGGCCGCGCGCACGCGCTGCTCGGCCTCGTAGACGCGGCCTTCGCGCATGCAGGCGCGCCACTGCGCCAGCGAGGCCGCGCGGTCGTCCGGATGCACCGCGTCGACCCAGCCGAAGCCCTTCCACTCATCGTAGCTCTGGCCGGTGTAGGCGCGCCATGTGGGCGAATCGGCTTCCATCGCGCCATCCGGGCCGCAGTGCCAGACCACCTGGGTCGAGGCTTCGATCAGGGAGCGGAAGCGCTCCTCGTTGCGGCGGATCGCCTCTTCCGCCTGCAGGCGCTCGGTGACGTCGCGGGTGGTGCCGGCCACCGCCTCGACTTCGCCGTCCGGGCCGATCACCGGCACGAAGATGTATTCGTACATGCGGCGCCCGAAGGTGCCGTTGAAGGGGACGGTGCCCTTGATCGGCGCGCGGGTGGCCTTGACCTGCTCGATCTCGCGGCCGTGCATCTCGGCGTGCCAGGGCTCGTAGCCGAGTTCCAGGCAAGTCTTGCCGATCGACTCGTCCCAGTTGCGACCCCACATCGCCAGCAGCACTTCGTTGGCGTAGGTGAAGCGGTGCTCGAGGTCGAACACATAGGCCAGGTCGGGCGTGTGCGACAGGAAGGTCTCGTACAGGCGCCGGCGCTGCTCGGAACGGCGGCTGACTTCTTCCAGCGCGCTGTCGCTGCGCGCCTTGGCCGCCGCCAGTTCGGCCTCGGCGCGCTGGCGCTCGGCCACCTCGCGCGCCAGGCGCGCGTTGACTTCCTCCAGCGCCAGGCGGTCGAGGTGGGCGCCGGTGACGTCGTTGCAGACCACCAGCACGCCGCGCACGCCCTCCTCGTCCTCGATCGGGCTGAAGCCGTAGGTCCACCAGGCGTCGCTCAGCACGCCGTTGCGCAGCAGCGGCACCAAACGGTGCTCGTGCCAGGTAGCGGGTCCGCCGGCCATGATGCCCTCGATCTCCGGGCCGATCAGCGGCGAGGCTTCTTCCCACCAGGCGCGCCCGGGCTGGCCCAGCGAGGCCGGATGGCGCCGGTCGTCGAGGGTGGCGCGGTAGGCGTCGTTGTAGAACTGGATCAGCTCCGGACCCCACCAGATATACATTGGATGGTGCGAGCCGAGCAGCAGGCGCAGGGTGTTCTTCAGCGACAGCGGCCAGCCGCCGGGGGCGCCCAGCTCGGTCGCCTCCCAGTCGTGGGCGCGCATCAGGGCGCCCATCTCGCCGCCGCCGGACAGGAAGGCGGCGGGGTCGAGCGTCGGCTTGTCGCGCGCGGCACGGTCGGCAGGAGGCATGGGAAAAGGTTCTTTAGATAAATGGCGGAAAGTATAGCCGAGCATCGCGGCAGGCCCATGTTCATGAAAAACGGTGGCTTCTGGAAATGTCTGTTTCGCCCGTTACGGTTTGGAACAATTTCCAACGGTGCCGGCGGCGGGGCCGGATTAGCATGCGTGCATGAACTTCAGCTTCTCCACCCCACACAGCGGCGCCTGCCTGGTGAAACTCTGGGCCAGCGGACGTTACGGCTTCTCGCTGCCGAAGAAAGTCGAGATCACCGGCCCCGACGGCGCCACCGCGATTTTTGTGTATCACAGCCGGAAAGTCGGTCCCACGGCCGAACTCACCAACCGGATGCTGGTCAGAATGGCGATAGCCCAGTATTTGCGCGGTGCGCGCGCGATCGATACCGAGATCGACGACACGGTGGCGCCCTTCGGCGGCGCCCTGCCGCAGATCCGTCCCTTCGCGTCGCCGCCTCCGCCACCGCGCGTGCGTCCCGCGCGCACGGTGCGCGGCGCAAGGGGCGGCGCGGTGGCGGACGATGCCGCATAGGCTGCGCGAAGCGGCTGCACGAAGCGGCAATGTGACACCGCCGCAGAACGGGCACGATCAGCAAGCGGCTTGCAGCAGCCGCCACCATCCACCGGAACCGAGGACAGCCATGCGAATCACCTTCACGCCAGACCAGGTCACCATGCTGGTCGACCGGGCCGGACGCCAGCTCGAGCAGATCGTCGAGCAATCGCTGGGACAGCCCGGCGCGGCGCGCAATATCGCGCGTTCGACCCACCACGCCCTGCACGAGTGCGTGGTGACCCTGACCCGGCTGTTCCGCGAGCAGGTGCCGGGCGGCGCCCCGGTCGCCACCAGCATCGCGCGCGCCTACGCCAAGGGAACCGACGCCCAGTCGGGCGCGCCGACCCTGGCCTGCGTGCGGACCATCCAATTGCTGGTACGCGAAGCGCAGGAGGCGCTGCCGGCGGCATCGGAAGCGCCGCCGCCCGGCGCTGCCGCGCACCAGAGCGGGGCTGGGCCGGCCGGATAATCCGGCGCACTGATGCACGACGCATGAGCCGGCTTTCGCCGCAGCCTCATTGGTCCTGCTTCCTCGTGATCGCGAGTGCAGCACGGCCAGTTACGCCCAAAAAATATATTTAATGCAAGAAAAGTCGGACTGCGTGTTAGTCAGGACGCGCACTGCACTATTTTTCATGGCATCCATTGCAACATCGTGAACGCTCCAAGCTGCCCGCCACCGCGCACACGTCATTACGCGAAAATCTGCACATCTGACGATTTTTGGTCCCCTAAACGTTTCCCACAATCAAATTTTTCGTTTCCGATAGGAAAATAATTAGTTGCGCAAGCAGTATCGTCAATTTCTTCGTTGCATTAGAATTACAAATCGAACAATTTCCTTGAAAAAAAATTATGTCCGTGAGATTATCACGGCTCGCATCGTGCAATTTGGAAATAACTATTAGTCTTAGTGCAATTTCCAGCAGATGTGAGGTCGGGTCACCATAACGAAAACAAGGAAAATCACATGAAAAACACCGCAATCAAACTGGCAGCCGCCGGCATCACCCTCTCCCTCTTCGCCAACAACGCGCTGGCCAACATGTGGTGCGGCAACGAAGGCCAGGCGCCTTGCGAAGTGCCTGAGCCAAGCACCGCCTACCTGTTCCTGGGCGCCGCCGGCGTCGCCGCCCTGGTCGCCAAGTTCCGCAAGAAGTAATCCCGGAACACCCCGCGCGCCCTCGGGCGCGCCCCATTCCCGATAGATGAACCCGGCGCTGGCCCGTTGGCCCGCATGGGGCCCCTGTTTGCCAAAAATCTGGCGTTGATCGCCTCAAAAATACCGTCAAGGACAACCATGCTAGCCACGCCGCGCGTCATTACCTTCGTCTCCCTCCCGGGCAGCGCCAACAATCCCGACCTGACCGACATCTACTTCCGCGGCGAGACCTCGCTCAACCCGGGCAACAAGATCGACGGCACCCCCTACGACATCTGGTGCCTGGCCGAGGCGATCAATCTGCCGGTCAACGCCACCTACACCTCCTACGTCTACTCGTCCTACGAACTCGGTTCGCTGGCGGCCGTGCCAAACCTGGCCAAGAGCCTGCACCTGGACAAGCTCGACAACATCAACTGGCTGCTCAACAACTACCAGCGCCTGGGCGCGAGCTTCGCGGATACCCAGGGCGCGATCTGGAAGATGATCGGCAGTAAGTGGCAGGTCAGCTACCTGAAGCAGGACGTCAAGAAGATCAACGCGCTGGTCGACGAAGCCATGAAGCACGACGGCTACCTGCCCGGCATCGGCGACACCATCGGCGTGATCGTCGACCCGACCTCGGGCAGCACCCACTACCAGCCGCTGATCGTGGAAGTCAAGGCGGCCGCCCTGGGCGACCGGGTCTGGCACGACGTCAACGGCAACGGCCTGCAGGACGAAGGCGAAGCCGGCATCGCGGGCGTGAGCGTGAAGCTGGTGCGCGACCAGAACGGCGACGGCGACTTCGACGACGCCGGCGAGCAACTCGCCAGCACCACCACCGACGCCAACGGCAACTACGTGTTCAAGGGCCTGACCCCGGGCCTGAACTACCAGGTGGTGTACGCCATGCCGGCCGGCTACGACCGCGTCAGCCCGCGCCAGTCCGACGGCAACCCGGCCTCCGGCGCCAACAGCGACGCGATGGTCTCGCACGTCGTCACCCTGGCCCCGGGCGAATACAACACCAGCCTGGATGCCGGTTTCCACAAGAGCGCCAGTCTGGGCGACCGCGTCTGGCTCGACGCCGACGGCAACGGCCAGCAGGACGCGGGCGAAAAAGGCGTCGCCGGCGTGACCGTGACCCTGCTGGGCGGCGGCGCCGACGGCAAGCTGTCGACGCTGGAAGACAACACCAGCATCGAGACCGTCACCGATGCCGACGGCAACTACAAGTTCACCGGCCTGAATGCTGGCGTGGAATACCAGGTCAAGTTCGGCAAGCTTGACGGCAGCGTGTTCACCCGCGCCGACAGCGGCATTGATGCCAGCGATTCGGACGCGGGCGCGGGCGGCCTGTCCCAGGTCGTCAAGCTGAGCTCCGGCGAAAACAACACCACCATCGACGCCGGCATCTATGTGCCGGCCAGCCTGGGCGACCGCGTCTGGCTGGACGCCAACGGCAACGGCCGCCAGGACGCGGGCGAAACCGGCGTTGCCGGCGCGAAGGTCACCCTGATCGGCGGCGGCGCCGATGGCCTGCTGTCGACCACCGCGGACAACACCAGCGTCGAGACCACCACCGACGCCAACGGCAACTACAAATTCACCGGTTTGACCCCGGGCGTGGAATACCAGGTGCAGTTCAACGCACCAGGCGGCCACGTGTTCACCCGTGCCGACCAGGGCGACGACCTGGGCGACAGCGATGCCGGAACCAACGGCCTGTCGCAGATCGTGAAACTCGTCTCCGGCGAGAACAACACCAGCATCGACGCCGGCGTGTATGCCCCGGCCAGCCTGGGCGACCGCGTCTGGGTCGACGCCAACGGCAACGGCCAGCAGGATGACGGCGAACAGGGTGTCGCCGGCGCCAAGGTGGTGCTGCTGGGCGGCGGCCTCGATGGCCTGCTCTCCACCGTGGAAGACAACACCCGCCTCGAGACCGTCACCGACGCCGACGGCAAGTACAAGTTCGACGGCCTGGTGCCGGGCACCGAATACCAGGTGCAGTTCGCCGCGCCGGAAGGCGCCGTGTTCACCCGCGCCGACAGCGGCGACGACAGCCGCGACTCGGACGCCGGCGTCGGCGGCCTGTCGCAGGTCGTGAAACTGGCCTCCGGCGAAAACAACACCAGCATCGACGCCGGCGTGTACGTGCCGGCCAGCCTGGGCGACTTCGTCTGGCACGATGCGAATGCCAACGGCCAGCAGGATGCGGGCGAAACCGGTATCGAAGGCGTGAAGATCACCCTGATCGGCGGCGGCCTTGACGGCAAGATCGCCACCCAGGATGACAACGTCGAGTTCACCACGGTCAGCGGCGCCAATGGCGCCTACCGCTTCGACGGCCTGACCCCGGGCATGGAATACCAGCTGCAGTTCGGCGGCAAGGACGGCTACGTCGCCAGCGGCGCCGACCGCGGCAACGACACCAGCGATTCGGATGCCGGCGTGGGCGGCAAGACCCAGATCCTGACCCTGCGCTCGGGCGAACACAATGGCACGATCGACGCCGGCGTCTACCGCACCGCCAGCCTGGGCGACCGCGTCTGGCTCGATGCCAACGGCAACGGCCAGCAGGACGCGGGCGAAAAAGGCGTCGCAGGCGCGAAAGTGACCTTGATTGGCGGCGGCCTTGACGGCCTGCTGTCCACCACGGCCGACAACACCAGCGTCGACACCACCACCGACGCCGACGGCAACTACACATTCGACGGCCTGACCCCTGGCGTGGAATACCAGGTGCAGTTCAACGCCCCGACCGGCCATGTCTTCACGGGCGCCGACAAGGGCGACGACCGCAGCGATTCCGACGCCGGCGTTGACGGCAAGAGCGCCATCGTCACTCTGGTCTCGGGCGAGAACAACACCACCATCGACGCCGGCGTCTATGCCCACGCCAGCCTGGGCGACCGCGTCTGGCTGGACGCCAACGCCAACGGCCAGCAGGATGCGAACGAAGCCGGCGCCAAGGGCGTGAAAGTCACCTTGACTAGCGGCGGCGCGGATGGCCTCATCTCGACCGCCGCCGACAACACCAGCGTCGACACCACCACCGACGCCAACGGCAACTACCTGTTCGAAGGCCTGACCCCGGGTACCGAATACCAGGTGAAGTTCGGCCTGGGCGAGGGGATGGTCTTCACCGCCAAGGACAAGGGTCCGGACGCCAGCGACTCGGACGCCGCAAGCGATGGCCTGTCGCAGATCGTCACCTTGAATTCCGGCGAACGTAACACCACCATCGACGCCGGCATCTACGCCACCGCCAGCCTGGGCGACCGCGTCTGGATGGATGCCAACGCCAATGGCCAGCAGGATGCGGGCGAACTTGGGGTCGCCGGCGTGAAGGTCACCCTGATCGGCGGCGGCGCCGACGGCTTGGTATCGACCGCGGGCGACAATACCAGCGTCGACACCACCACCGACGCCAACGGCAACTACAAGTTCGAGGGCCTGACCCCGGGTATGGAATACCAGGTCCAGTTCGGCAAGCCGGCCGGCGCCGTGTTCACCGGCCAGGACAAGGGCAATGACCTCAGCGACTCCGACGCCGACGCCGCCAGCGGCCTGTCGCAAATCGTCAAGCTGGCTTCCGGCGAAAACAACACCAGCATCGACGCCGGCATCTACATGCCCGCCAGCCTGGGCAACCGCGTCTGGCTCGACGCCAACGCCAACGGCCAGCAGGATGCCGATGAACTCGGCGTGGCCGGCGTGACCGTCACCCTCACCGGCGGCGGCCTCGATGGCCTGGTCGAGACCACGGCCGACAACACCACCGTCAGCACCGTCACCGACGCCAGCGGCAACTACCTGTTCAAGGACCTGGTCCCGGGCATGCAGTACCAGGTCACCTTCGGCAAACCGGTCGACATGCTGTTCACCAAGAAGGACCTTGGCAACGACGCCAGCGATTCGGACGCCGACACCGTCACCGGCAAGAGCCAGGTCCTCACACTGAAGTCGGGCGAATTCAACGACACCGTGGACGCCGGCGTGTACGCCACCGCCAGCATCGGCGACCGCCTGTGGATCGACACCAATGCCAACGGCCTGCAAGACGACGGCGCCACCGGCCTGGCCGGCCGCACCGTCACCCTGCTGGGCGGCGGCAAGGATGGCCTGCTGTCGACCACCGCCGACAATACCAGCGTCTCGATGCTGACCGGCGCGGATGGCGTCTACAACTTCAGCAACCTGACCCCCGGCGTGCAGTACCAGGTCCAGTTCAGCAAACCGACCGGCTACGTCTACGCCACTCAGAACGCCGGCGCCGACACCCTCGATTCGGACGCCAACGCCACCACCGGCCTGACCCAGATCGTGACCCTGAAATCGGGCGAGAACAACAAGACGTTGGACGCGGGCCTGGTCAGCGTCCAGGGCGACCTGTCGATCACCAAGACCGATGGCGTCAGCTTCGTCACCCCCGGCCAGACCATCACCTACAAGATCGTGGTCACCAACACCGGCACCGCGGTCGCGGCCAGCGCCCTGGTGACGGATGCGATGCCGTCGATGCTGACCAACGTCACCTGGACCAGCAGCGCCAGCAACGGCGCCAGCGGCAACCAGGCTTCGGGCAGCGGCAGCATCAACGACACCGTGACCATGCTGGGCGGCTCGAGCATCACCTATACCGTCACCGCCAAGGTGGCGTCCCTGGCCGCGCTGGAGTCGGTGTCGGACTTCTCGACCCTGGCCACCAACGGCAACGTCGGCGCCAGCAAGACCGTCAACGGCGTCACCGCGGAAGCGGCCTACGTCTCGGGCAGCAGCATCGTCGGCGCCAGCCTGTGGGGCCGCAACCAGGGCGAGGACAAGGGCATCGGCGTCCTGTCGCGCAACGAAAGCAGCAGCGAGGGCGAAGCGGCCACGGGCCTCAGCAACCAGAAGAACATGGAAGTCATCCGCCTGACCAAGGACGATGCCGACCAGTGGAGCTCGCTGTGGGTCTCGAACCTGGACGCCAACGGTTCCGGCGGCGCCGAGATCGGCACCCTGTACTGGTCCGACACCGCCACGCCGGACCTGAGCCGCCTCACCTCGAAGTTCACCTTCAAGTACGGCGACTTCGGCGTCGGCGCCGAGACCGGCGACATCCTGAGCCTGCGTCCGTCGACCTTCGACGCGACCGCCAAGTACGTGTTCTTCGTCGCCGGCGCCAACCCGAGCGGCAGCAACAACGACTACCTGGTGTGGAAGGCCGGCACCGTGCCCGCTACCCTCACGAACACCGCCAAGGTGGCGCCGCCATCCGGCTTCATCGACACAAACAGCGGCAACAACAGCGCGACCGACGTCGACACCATCAAGCTGCCGACGCCAGTGGCGGTCAAGCGCGGTTCGATCGGCGACACCGTGTGGGAAGACAACAACTACAACGGCGTGCGCGACAGCGGCGAAGCCGGCATCAAGGGCGTCACCGTGCGCCTGCTGGACGCCAGCGGCAAGGTGCTCGATACCACCGTCACCAACAGCAGCGGCAACTACCTGTTCGACAACCTGAACGCCGGCAGCTACCGCATCGAAGTCGTGGAACCGTCGAACTACTTCGTCACCAAGCAGAACGTCGGCAACAACGACAACGTCGATTCCGACATCGACA
>Ga0265780_10007479_pt1 | contig 13411 bp, 8 predicted proteins | sample P1T30metagenome_FD_192432 | JGI IMG/M metagenome (GOLD analysis project Ga0265780, IMG submission 192432) | Plant litter microbial communities from East Loma Ridge, Irvine, California - P1 T30 | ecosystem: Environmental > Terrestrial > Plant litter > Unclassified | place: USA: California... | reverse complement strand
TTTAATCAGTTTCCATTTCTGTCCATTATTCGGAAACCATGACCACTGTTGTATCATGGCATTTTCAGAAGAAGAATTTCCGGTAACCTCGACAACCGGACCGGATGGCAGAGCAGATATACCGCGAATGCGGTAAGTAGCACCATCGATAAGTACTCCCGGAACGGGCGCTGCATTGACCACCACGGGGGCGGCTTCGGTACTGCTAATCAGATTTTCATCCAGCAGATCTGAAGGAAGCTGCTTCTGGCAGGCCAAAGCCATTAGGGCGAGGGCGGCCAATAAGTAAAAACGCTGTATTTTTTTCATAAAAAATCATTTTGCTTGCTGGATCGTTTTTGATTTTTATGACCAGCAAGGCAGTATATATCATAATCATTAAGAAAAAATGGACATCAGCCCAATCCGTGGACAGACTGATGAGCCATTAATCACCAACCAAGGTTCTGCACTAAGTTTGGATCTTTGTCCATTTCATTTTGGGGTATAGGCATTAAATAATGTTTATCCGTAAAGACACGGTTCTGTATCACCACCGGTTTGTAAAATACAGCCAGACCTGCCGCCTCGCTGGTGATATTTAGGCCTGTAGCAGTAAGTTCCGCTGCTGAGGGCCTTGCGTTAAGCACATTGACAGGCATGTTATCCACTCTTTTAGCAATCATCCACCGGCGTACGTCCCAAAATCTGCTGCCTTCAAAGGCAAGTTCGACACGGCGCTCATTTTGAATTCGGTTCCGCATGCCCTGCTTTGAATTGTCCGCGTTGATCACAGGAAGCCCAGGCATTGATACACGCTGGCGAACTCTGTTGATATAATCATAAACCCTTACATCAGGTTGATCCAGGTATTCATTCATAGCTTCAGCGTAATTAAGATAGATTTCCGCAAGTCTGAAAATCGGGAAGTTCCTTCGGGCTGTGCCTGTTCCGGCATTACGATCGTATTCGGGACTCAGAAACTTTCTTACATTGTATCCCCAGGGACTGGTCCCGGCTTTACCCGTTGCCCAACCGTCTGTCTGCCCGTTTCCTCCACCCCACCATGCCAGTTTAATACCTCTCTTATTGGCGTCGAATCTCCATAGTGAATACTGAAAAAAGACAGTAGCATAAAACCTGGGGTCCCTATTTCTATACATATTGGATAGGCCCGTAGCTGCAGAGAACTTTAATCCATCCCACAACTGTCCGTTCCAGGTTCCATTAACCTGATAACCTGAACCTGTCTCATTGATCGGAATACCATTGCTCATTTCGTAGGCGTCGACAAATTCCTGTAAGGGGGTTAGTTTGGCACTTCCTTTAAAGGGTGGGCCATTTGGCAGGTGATTACCATCATAAGTGGTTGAATTGGTCAGTATACGGGGCAGTATAGTTTCATTGTAATCCCTTGTATAGAACTGAGCTGCATAATTCTGTACCGGATTGTTGGGAAATGGACTGTAAAGAGAATATATACCCAGGTCAATCACTTCCTTGGCGGCGTCAGCTGCGCGTTTCCACTTCTCTTTGTCATATGTCCCATTAAACAACGCCTTACCATCAGCATTCCTGATTCCCGCATATAGGGAATTACCATTAAAAAGCGGACTCGCGGCATATAGCAGCGTTCTTGATTTCAGTGCCAGCGCTGCACCCTTTGTGATCCTGCCGATCTGGGCATTCTCATGGGTCAAAGGTAAATCATTGACTATTCCATCGCACTCTGAGACGATAAACGATACGATTTCATCCACCGAATTACGGAACACCATAGTGTTTTCGATATCCGAAGGATCAACAACGGTTTTTTCGGTAACCAACGGCACTGCACCATACCTTTTGAAGAGTTCAAAATAAAACTGTGCCCTGAGAAATCTGGCTTCCGCTTTATATCTTGGTTTCCATATCTGATAATAATCCGCACGGTTCAAGGGAATGGGTACCGCATCGATATTTTGAATAAAAATGTTGGCCCGTCTGATATCCTGGTATTTACCTGCCCAGTTCCCAATGGGATTATCGGTGTTGCTCCAGCTGCCCAGGTTATATTTATAGGCATCGATACCTCCGGCATTATCAAACCACTGATGATAGGTTTCATCGGTGTAGGCGGAGATGTCCGAACCCAGATCGTTCGGCAGTGCATTATAGAGCCTGGCAAGTGCCTGCTCGGTAAGATTGATATTTGCGAAAACATCTTCTTCGGTCGCGAATTCCGCTGGGACCACATCCAGGTATTTTTTGCAGGAAAGACTGGTCAGTGAGATGACCAAAAGCAGTATTATATTAATTCTTTTCATATAAATTCTTTTCATATTCATATATTTTTACATCGAAACGTTAAGACCAAAGTTGATTACTCTTTGCTGAGGATAATTTCCAAAACTATCGGATGTCTCTGGGTCAAATATTTTCAGTTTGTCCCAGGTATAGAGATTCAAGCCGTTGGCAAAGATCCTTGCATTGCTCAAACGCACTTTTTTCAGGAGGCTTTTTGAAAATGAGTAGCCCACCTCCACATTCTTCAAACGCAGATAATCAGAAGAGCGCAACCAGAAAGTGGAACGGCGGTTATTATTGACATTATTTGACGAGGAAAGTCTTGGATAACTGGCGTTTGGATTCTGGTTGTCCAGCGACCACCTGTTCTCCTGATAGTCCGCCAATACCGAACTATTGGATGCGAACGCCCAGGCAGATGTACCTTCCAGCCAACGCGTACCACCATAGGCACCCTGTAGAAGAATGTTGAGATCAAATTGGGCAATATTAAGGGAAGCCGTCAGCCCCACATATGATTTTGGCCGTGCAATCTGGCCCAGATAACCCTCATCCTGGGTATTGATCACCCCATCTCCATTACGGTCCAGATATTTGATATCCCCAGGGCGTACTGCACCGAACTGCTGGACAGGACTGTTATTGATCTCATCCTGATCTTTGAACAGTCCAAGTGCGGTTAATCCCTGAACTTCAAAAATCTGGGTACCCTTCAGGCCGCGGTATGGAAGAGAGTATTCAGGCTCTGCAGCATACTCTACTCGGTTAGTTGCATAGGCATAAGAACCTCGAAGCAAAAATGAATTTTTACCGAATGTTTTCCGCCAGGTAAGTTCCGTTTCGATCCCTTTGTTGGTCACAATACCTGCATTGATAGCCGGCAGATTCTGGATACCTGTAACATCGGGAATGACCTGTGCAACAGTCAGTATCTGGGTCCTCCTCTCATGAAAGACATCAGTGGTAAATACGATGCTTTGATTGAGCATTTCAATATCCAAACCAACATTACTTTTTCTGGCCCGCTCCCAGGTTAAAAAAGCATTTCCTGAAGAGTTCTCCTGGGCGCTGCTAAAGTTATCGCCGTCCGCTTCCCTGCCAAAGCGGTAACCACTTCCACCGCCCGTAGACCATGTGCTCAGGTAGGCAAAGCGGCCAACGCTGTTATCCACTCCAACCGTGCCGATTGAACCTCTGATCTTGAAGAGACTGATAAGTTTGGAATTCTTCAAGAATCCTTCATTTGATACTATCCATGCAGCTGAAAAGGCAGGAAAAAAGCCCATTCTACGTCCGCTCTGAAAGTTCTCAGAGCCATTATAACCCGCATCAAAGCCGAGGACGTAGCGGCGATCAAAACTATAATTTACACGACCAACAACCCCGAGCTGTTTGAAGGGCAAAGATTCGACCGCATCGGAAGCCGTGGTAAAGTTTTGTATCTGGCTATACCTGATCATCCCGGTCAGCATGTGCTTATTGGCAAAAGTCCGGTCATAATTCAGATAGGCCTCATAAGTTGATTTTCTTCTCATATTGGACGCCAGGGCAAAATTCAGCAGCCCGTCACCGGTGCTCATCTCCTCGTAGCGGCCTTTGGTCAGATCAGTCTCATTCTCATCGATGGTAAAGCGGTAAGTGGAGTAATTCCGCTGACGGGTAATGTCCCTAAAACTGAGCGCATCAAATGCAAACCTGGTCCTAAAGCTCAGGCCTTCAGTTACAAATGGCATATCAAGCTTAAAGCCACCAATTGCAGAAAGACTGTTCTCGAACTGTCTTTTGTAACCATACTGGGTCAGTCGGCCATATGGGCTTGGAGGCATACTTCTCTGTGCCGGAACAGATCCGTCTGGATTTACAAGTGGATAGAGGTAGGAAGGCGTATTTCTGAGTTCGGCCCAGAATGTATTGGTATCCTCATTGGGATAATTCCTTTCCCTGACTACATCGGCCAGGTTAATCTCCATGCTTAGGTGTTTGGTTATGTTGACATCAATATTGCTTCTGAAATTGTATTTGTTCATGTATGCATTGATGTTATAATCGTTCAGATCATCATACTTGTAGAGTCCATCCTGACCCAGATAAGACAAAGAGACAAAATATCTGGCGGTCGCAGATCCACCACTGACATTCAGATTGGTCTGGTTCATGACAGAACTCGGTTTAAGCAGTTCTTCATGCCAGTCCACATTTGGATAGAGGTATTGATAAGTGGGATTGCTCCTATCCCTGAATTTGGCCAGGTATTCGTCAGTATAAAGGTTGGCGTTGAGATTATCATTATTGAGGGCCTCCCTGAATAATGTTAAAGCATCGAATGAGTCGAGATATTCGGGCAGGCGTACAGGCGACTGGATTGCTGCCTGAGTGGTGAGCGATACCACCGGCTTACCGGCCTTACCGCGCTTGGTGGTAATTAAAACAACACCATTCGCACCTTTCATACCAAAAACCGCGGTAGCAGCGGCATCTTTAAGAATACTTACATTCTCCACTTCATTTGCATCGATCTTATCGATGGTATTTTCAATGCCATCAACGAGGATCAATGGACTTTTGCCCTGATAGGTAGCAAAACCGCGAATATTAAGCTCAGATCCATCATTGCCTGGAGCACCACTGTTCTGTACCGTCCCCAGTCCGGGGAGCCTTCCAGCCAAACTGTTGGTGAGCGAGGCCGTGGGTGTTCTCAGGAGGTCCGCAGTCCCTACAGAAACAAGTGAACCGGTAACATTGGCCTTTTTCTGGGTGCCATAGGCGACCACCACTACCTCGCTCAGGTCTTCTTTAATATCCTTCAGAATCACATTCACGTTTGTTCGTGAACCAATAATCACCTCCTGAGACTGAAAACCAACAAAACTAAAGACCAGTATCTTGGTATCGTCAGGAACACTGAGCAGGTATTTACCATTGACGTCGGTCACAGCACCGAGATTTGGGCGCCCTTTGACCAGAACGGATACCCCGGGCAATGGAGCGCCAGCAGAGTCAATGACCATTCCCTGGATAACCTTATTCAGGACATTAGGCAGAGGGTGAATGTTTTCCGGGACTGGAGGAACTACCATGATGATGGAGGTAGCTCTTAAAATACTTTTGGGTTTACCTGAAGCTGCCAATACCATTATTAAGGTGGTGCATAGCAGAATGGTCAGGAAAACAGATGATTTCAATAAAAAAAAACGAACGTGGATTTCTCCAGGTTTTAGTAAAGGTGTTGGCATAATTAGATTTGATTTGGTTAGAATGAACCGGTGTGGAACACTGGCAATGTTTGCGGATCAGCGCTGGCTGATGAGGGTTGCGGAATCTGACCGCCAGCCCGTTATCTTACTTAAAAATCCATGTTTGTGTTGTGTTATTGGTTTTGATAAATTGTTTGTTATCGACGAATCAACGGCGACTGTTTATTTTGAGTCCGATAAATCTCGGCTATCAGACCATTTTAGAATGAATGATTCTTGGTTTTCAAAGTGGTAACATTGGCCACTTCCGGATACTCAAAATTTGTTTAGAAATCATTTAACTTCATGATATCTATTTCCACCCTTGTCACTGTTTCTTTCTGTTCATTCCCTTGCAGGTTGCGTCATCCATCATCGCAGGTAAGTCACATTAAGATATTGCGAAGTCTGTACTTTATTATTGTTCAAACTGCATACCTCACGGAATAAAGACCTGTGCTCCTTACGGATCACAATGTTGATAGCGCTATAAAATTTTATTATCTAGTTGTTTGGGCAATATATTCACCATCGTCTTCAAAGCAGCATCCTCATTTTCTTTGTACAATCCTAATATTTGGAAAAGGGTCAGTGCTTTACGAGGAAATAATTTTGCTTTCTCAAATATCTATCATATAGAAATGTCCAATGACCCTAATCATCTCAATTTTTTCCCCTTTTGATTCTTTATTATGCAAAATCAGGGAATTATAGCGAAACGAGCCGGCAATTAACAATCACCCGCTGATAGTCCTGAATGTCAATTTGTTTACTGATAAGTTCAAGTAGCAGGTTGATTGACTGTCGTCCCACTTCCCCGGCATTTTCTTCTACTGTAGCAACAGGTGGAGTTGGAAGGTATTGCGTAAAGGGTGTATTGCCAAAGCCTATACATTCAATCGTATCGGGCAGGGTCGGATTGATCATACTAAGTTGCTTTAGGGCATCAAATAAAACGGGCTCTTTAAAAGCTAACAGTGCCGTAGGCTGATTTTGCTCATTCGAAAAAAGCCTTTTCACGGCATCCTCCGTGCTTAACTGATCAAAATCGGTATGCGCTACCAGATCACCTGAAAAGAAAAGCTTATTCTGCCTTAAGGCAGTGATATATCCGTTGAAGCGGTCATGTGTAAATGCGATCATTTGTGGACCACCCAGGAAAGCAATATGTCTGTGACCTCGCTTAATTAAAAATTCGGTGGCGTTGAAGCTACCCTGAAAAGTATTAACCAGCACCTTATGGCAATCTGGGTTAAAACTGGGATTTCTGCCGAAATAAACCAATGGTATGCCCGTCAGTTCAAACTGTTTTAGATGATCAAAGCGTTGGGTATTTTTAGTGATAGCAACAATTAATCCATCCACCCGTCGACTGAACAATGCTTCAGCTGAACGGATTTCCGTTTCAAAATCGTCCAGTGTCTGACTGACAATCACTTGGTAGCCGTGTTCGCCAGCGGCTTTTTCTATACCAGAATAGCATCTGACAAAAAAGTGATCAAGAAGATCCGGAAGAATTACACCAATTATTCCCGTTCGACTTTCCCTGAAGTTCGCAGCTGAAATATTTGGCTTGTAGCTCAATCGCGCAGCCATTTCCCGAACTTTGATTCTGGTTTCTGATTTTACGGAAGGATAGTTGTTCAGCGCTTTGGATATTGCCGAAACAGACATCTGGAGATTGGTGGCCAACACTTTAAGTGTAACGGGCTTGGTATGTGATAATTTCATTTTCCGGGTTCAGGACTTTGATGAATTAAAGGGGCATAACCAGTCAAAGTTTTCAGATCGCAGGGAACAATAATAATTAACTTATCATATCATTATTCCTTCTTCCAAGCTTCTCCCGTGTCTGCTGAAAAGACCATATCCCGGCTTTCGGTCCAAATATCCCAAATTGTGAAACGAAATCAGAGACCAAATCATTCAAAATATACACGTTTTGAATCTTTTCGATACTGCTTCAGGTATTTGACAATATTTCTGATTAAATGATCCTATATTCATTCCTCCCCATCCTATGATTCATTGGATTTGAAGAGGAAAGAAGGTAACTATTCGATTTTATGGATTAACGAGATATGCTCAACCTGCTTACCGGAGATTCCTGACCAATTGTAAAGAATCGACTAAATAGCTTCAGAGAGTGACATTTTATAGTGATGAGTTGTGATAAAAAAGATCAACGCCTACAAATACGTTTATGGACATGGATTATCCAAGTGAGCACATTTATGGATTTATTTACCCCGGTTTCGTTAAAACTGCAAAACCCACGTGTTTTCCACTGAAAAACCATGCATGTAATTAGATTTTACCAACCGAAATCATTCATAGCACGTCGTTGTGCCTACCCCAGGCTACCGAGTTAGCCACGCTAATGTTAAAACACATTTTGATAATAATACGTTAAAGATTATGAATTTGACTTCTAATATACTTCTTTGCTTCTTTGGCATGTTAGCTTGTGGCAAAAGTCTGGCCCAATCTCAAAAGCTTAGCGCTGGGAAATCAACGGGAGATAACATCGAGCTGGCTGATCCAAGCATATTTCTGGATAATGGAAGGTACTACCTTTATGGCACGAGCGGAAACGTCGGCTTCAAGGTGTATGAATCCACTGATTTATTTAATTGGAAAGGTCCTGTTGGAAAAAACAATGGATATGCACTCAGCAAAGGCGAATCATTCGGCACGATGGGGTTTTGGGCTCCCCAGGTATTTAAGTTTAATGACGAATACTACATGGCCTATACCGCAAATGAACAGATCGCTATCGCGAAAAGTGATAGTCCTTTGGGTCCTTTCAGACAAGGTGAACTTAAATCATTATCTGGAAACGGTAAACAGATAGATCCTTTTATTTTCTTAGATACGGATGGCAAGATTTACCTGTACCATGTTAGACTCAAGAATGGTAACCGGATCTTTGTTTCGGAAATGAAGCCCGATCTCTCCGATGTGATAACAGGAACCGAGCACGAATGCATCAACGCTTCAACGCCCTGGGAAAATACAGAATCTGCCCCATGGCCGGTTGCGGAAGGGCCAACGGTCTTTAAATTCAAAAATTTATATTATCTGATTTATTCTGCCAATGACTTCAGAAGTAAAGATTACGCAGTGGGCTATGCCACCTCAATCTCAGCTGTAGGACCATGGAGAAAACACCATGGAAACCCATTAATCAGCCGTGCGACAATAAAATCGAACGGGACTGGTCACGGAGACCTTTTCAAAGATCGGTCAGGAAATTACAAGTATGTAATGCATACACATCATACCTCTTCCAGGGTCTCTCCAAGGCTGACCGGAGTCGTTGATGTGAAGTTTCTAAAAGCGAATGGTAAAACGACCATAGTGCTACAGGCTGACGCCAAAACTTTTAGGCTCTTGAAAGCAAATAACATTGGCATAAAATGATTTTACTTCACCGTGCCCTATAATAAAACTAAATATCCCGTTTGCAACGTTAAACAATTTTTTGGAACTTTGATCACCCCTGCTAATTGCTAAAAAATGCTTTATCGTAAACTGAGAGATATTTACGAAGGATAAGAATTTCCGTGATAAGGAATAAATAAAGGGTCAGCCAACTATTTAACGCTGACCCTTATTGAATCTTTCTATGGCGCAATCTCTTCGCCAATTGCTTTAAGCAGACTATACTTTCCTACAGCATCTTTTTCCAGATCCCAAATCATTACCCCTGCAATGTGCTGCTTAGCATAACGGGTTTTAGCTTTTATTGATGGGATGCCATTGTATTTATATGCGAGATAAGTATCCTGGTAGGCATTCAAGGTATCTAAGGCTACGATATCTTTGAAAGCGACGCTTGGTGTAAGCCCAATAGCACCTTGATAACCATAGAAAGGAACCCCAAGGGTTAATTTACCGGCAGGACAATTTAAATCAAGAAATCTCTTGATATGAACCAGTGCATCGCTGTACAATGAATGATTTCCAGGTCCTCCCCAATTATTGTCGTATGACATGATATGGATGTAATCAAGATAGGGGAAAGAATTTACAGGAATCATCCCGCTGGTGTATGGAAGAGTAGCAGCAGTTACCAGCTTTCCAAGTGGCTGCAGGGTTGCCCGAAGTTCCTGAACAAACAGTGTATAGGTACCTGCATCTCTTACAGTTTGAAGGGTTTGGCCTTCAATATCCACATCTATTCCATCAAGATTGTAAAAATTGAGGAATGAAACAATATTGGTTACCAGCACCGATCGATTAGGGGCCTGTAAAAGGGTTACCAAATTACCCGAACCCGGAGGTATTATACCTCCAGAAAAAGAAGCCAGTACTTTGATGCCATTTTGATGTCCCTGATTCACCACATAGTTGATCTCTGTTGTGCTCGCATCGCTGAAAGCGGGGTTTCCGTTTACCATCATCTGCCCAGAAGTATTGGGACTGAAAAAAGCGATATTGAGGTGGGTCAGGACATTAAGGTCGCTATTATTAATTACGCCCTGTACATTTTTCCAGCCTGGCACATATCCTACTACCAGCTTAGCCGCGGCAAGGTTACTAGACACAGGCTGAACATTTGCTTTCAATTTCGGTAAAAGCGTCTCCTCTGGCTGAGGATTTTCGCCGTTTTTGCTGCACGCACCCAGCGTGAAGAGCATTGCGATAACGCATAGATTCATTAGTTTTTTCATGTTGATTTTCATTAGGTAAATGTTATTAAATTATTGATTTAAATGATGATAGGCAGGTTAGTCGCTATCCGGTATTTGGCTGTTAGGATATTGAGGCATTCGATCGCTCAGGCACTCATATATGTTCCGGATATGCTTTATCGTAAAATTCTTTTCAGTTAAAACTTCCACCTTACAAAAGCTTCCATCGCTTCATATTCAGCAAGCCCAAGTTCATCGTAGGCTTTTGCTGTTTCCCTGTTACGGTCTTCAGCACGTTGCCAAAACTCTCTTGAATCGTCACCTGGAAAAACAGCTCTGTCCTTTTGGCTCTGGTGTTTAAAGATTGCATTCCTCTTCCGCTCCAATTCCTGGGGAGATATAGGAACAGCCATTTCAATTTCGTGGGTTTCAAACTCATGCCATGCACCGCGGTACATCCACAACCAGCAATCCTGTGCCCAGGCTTCGGTTTTGCGCAAGCGGGTTAAAGCTGCTAAAATGATATTGAAACAAACAATGTGCGTTCCGTGTGGGTCTTCAAAATCCCCTGCAGCAAAAACCTGTTGTGGTTTTACTTTTTGTAAAAGCTCTATCGTAAGCTGAATATCCGCATCAGTTACCGGGTTTTTCTGGTTCTTTCCACTCTCATAAAAAGGCAGTGCCTGAAAATGGATATGGTCATCTTCCAAACCACAATAACGTGCTCCGGCAATGGCTTCTCCTTTTCTGATCAAACCTTTTATGGTCTGAATCTCCGGCGTATCCACCTGGTTTGGTTTCTTTTGCTCAATGAAGGTTCGCATGTTGCTGTAAAGTTCCTTCAAATGTGAGTTGTCCATTCCCATTTTCTCTGTGAAATCCACGTTGAACTCCACAAAACGAAGGGCATCATCATCCCAAACGGCTGTGTTTCCAGAAGTCTGGTAAGCCACATGCACATCATGTTTTTGATCAACTAAACGAATGAATGTTCCGCCCATTGAAATCACATCATCATCAGGATGTGGAGAGAAAATAATCACACCCTTTGTCGTAGGCTCAGCTCTTTCCGGACGCTGAGAATCATCAGCATTCGGTTTTCCGCCCGGCCAGCCAGTAATCGTGTGCTGAAGTTTATTAAAAATATGAATGTTGATGTTGTAAACCGGTCCTTTCTCCGTGGCAAGCTGTGCCATACCGTTGTTGTTGTAATCGTCTTCGGTTAATTTGAGAACTGGTTTACTGAGGGTATTGGCCAGCCAGATTACCGCTTTTCGGATCAATGCATCTGTCCAAATACAATCTTTAACAAGCCAGGGCGTGTCAAACCGGGTCAGTTCTGCAGCTGCGGGTGTATCCAATATAAACTCCACATGGTCCGAAAGTTGCAGATATGTTGCCGGAACATCTCCAGAAATTTCACCTTCTACCGCTTTTTTAATAATCGAAGCTTTTTTGCGGCTCCAGGCCATCAAAATAATCTCTCTGGCTTTAAAAATAGTACCAATCCCCATGGTGATGGCTTTGGTTGGTACAAAGGTTTTTCCACCGAAATCTCTGGCGGCATCACGGCGGGTTAAATCATCAAGAGTAACCAAGCGTGTGCCGGAATTTGGTGCCGAACCAGGTTCATTAAAACCGATGTGACCCGTACGACCAATACCCAAGATCTGGATATCGAGGGCACCAAGATCTCCGATTTTTTTCTCGTAATCTAAACAGAATGCAGGAATATCTTCCAGGGGAAGCGTTCCATCAGGGATGTGAACATTGTTTTTATCAATGTCGATATGATCGAAAAGATTTTCGTTCATAAAAGTAACGTAACTCTGTGCGGCATTAGGCTGCATTGGATAGTATTCATCCAAATTGAAAGTAATTACGTTTTTAAAACTTAAACCCTCTTCTTTGTGCAGTCTAACCAGTTCGGCGTAAACTGCAATTGGGGTAACCCCGGTTGCAAGGCCCAGTACCGCAGATTCGCCTAATGCATGTTTTAATTTAATGAGGTTGGCAATTCGGTGCGCCACATTAATGCAAGCATATTCAGGATTGTCGAACACGGTTACAGGAAGTTTTTCGAAACGGGTCTCTTCGAGTAGATTTAATCTGGCCATTTTTTTATTTTTACTTTAATAACTGACTGCTCTCATAATCCAGAAACAGTTCAACGTTTGTATGATTACGGAGTATGGTGGATGGATATCTTGTACTGATTTCTTTTTCCAGTGTATTTGCCACTGCCTGTGCCTTGGTATTTCCAGGCACAACCGAACTGATAAATTTTGCCCGCAGGAGCGTTGGAATAGTTAAGGTAAGGGCCGATAGCGGCACTTCATCCAGATGCCCGAAACAACCATCATTTACCTGCTGGTTCCTGCATGCAAAATCCAGCTCCACAACTTTGACAGCCATAGGATCTTCAAAATCTGCCACCGGAGGATCGTTAAAGGCAAGATGCCCGTTCTCCCCTATTCCCATACAGACGATATCTATAGGGTAGTGTAACAGCAGATCGGAATAACGGAGACATTCCTCGTCCAGATTTTCGGCATTACCGTTCAGATAGTGAACGGATTTGAAACTGAAACGGGCAAAAAGGCGGTCTTTAAGAAAATTTCCGAACCCTTGAGGCGCTTCGGCAGGCAATCCAATATATTCATCCATATGAAATGCATTGATGCGGTTCCACGGCAGATTCTGATCGAATAAGTACTTGAGAAATTCGTTTTGAGATGGGGCAGCAGCAAAGACGACGTTGATTTCCTGCTTTTCCACCAAAAGTCTGTCGATCTCTCGGGCAAAGCGCTCTGCAGCAGCAGCGCCCAGATCCTTTCTGGAACCATATATTTTAACCTCGATGTTGTTTTCTTTTTTAGTTGACATTGGGTTCAGTTTTCATTTTTACCGGATAATGGATATTTAATGTTTAATCGTACGGGATTCTGCTGGATGATGACAAAACCCGTCCTGCAGAAATTCCTGCGACTAAAGTAATGATATTTTCGTGTACGTACACGAAAATATTAAAAAATATTATATATTCGATCATTGGTTGCCATCGGACAAGCAGAATTAATCGCTTAACAAACTGACATACAACAATCAACATTAAACCAAAGAAAAAAATATGACCAAAACAGTACTTGCCAATGAACGAAATTTACCCCTGGACGTATTAAGGGGGCTGACTGTCGCATTAATGATCACGGTCAATAATCCGGGAAGCTGGAGCGCTATCTATCCGCCCCTCGCCCATTCAGAATGGGATGGCTT
>Ga0265780_10007477_pt1 | contig 13413 bp, 9 predicted proteins | sample P1T30metagenome_FD_192432 | JGI IMG/M metagenome (GOLD analysis project Ga0265780, IMG submission 192432) | Plant litter microbial communities from East Loma Ridge, Irvine, California - P1 T30 | ecosystem: Environmental > Terrestrial > Plant litter > Unclassified | place: USA: California... | reverse complement strand
GCAATTACGGTAGTGATTACCGTTTCAAAAATAAACTGCTTGACAATATTTCTTTTTGAAGCGCCTAAAACTTTTCGAACGCCCACTTCTTTGGCCCGTTTTATGGCATTTGCCGTAGCGAGATTTACATAATTTACAATAGAAAGAACTAAAATTAAAACAGACAATCCCATCATGGTCATTAAAAACTGATAGTTTCCTCTTCCTTCTGCAAAACCTTCAACCATCGAATGAAGGCGAGATTCTTCAAGCGATTCTAAAATGATTTTTGTAGACCGGCCTCCTTTTTTCCGCCATTGCTCCAACGAAATACCTTCTTCTTTCGCCCATTTTAAGTCGCGGTTTTCAAATAGCAGCCGTTCTAATTTTTTTGTTATTTTTGCAGCATCTTGAGGATTTTTAAGCATAAGCATCAAGCCATAATTAAAATTTCCCCATTGGTTTCTGTCACCTTCCATTCTAGATTCCAAAAGCCTTACAACTGCTTCGGGAGCTAAAGAAGAGTTGCCTGGAATTTTATAAACACCCCTGACGATCAATTTTAATTTGCCATAGATTACTTGTTTCTCCAACGGATTTTCATCCCCAAATAAGCGTTTTGCCGTAGCTTCAGAAAGGGCGATGCTTCCGTTGTCTGCCAAAGCATTTTTTGAACTTCCTTTTACAAATTCGAATGGGAAAAAGGCAAAGAAATTTTGCTGCGCATCGGTCACTTTTGAAAGGATTTCTTTTTTGTTTTTATATCGGATTATTTCCTCGGTATAAAAATTATCCAAATAGCAATAACTTTCTAATTCCGGAAAATCAGTTTTCAGGTAAGGTTCAAAAGTAACCACATTGGAGGCCCAAAATTGCCCTTCTCCAATATCAGTTATGGAAAGAAAGACATTCTTTTTTTTAGGATTCCATTCATTATAGGAGTGCTCGTCGTTCCAATAAAGCAGCGAGAAAATCAAACCTGCAATTCCGATGCTCAGCCCTAAAATATTCAGAGCCGTAAAGAATTTATTATTCTTGATTTGATAAAAATATATTTTCAGCCAGTTTTTTAGCATGGTTTAATTTTTTTAATTATTCGTATTTTAAATAGTTCAACACATTAACTCTTGTCGCTCGATAAGCTCTTGATAACACAATTGTTAAAGTCAAAATCATTAATAATAGAAATCCTATTATGAATGGTATTGGAGAAATCTCAATTCGATAGGCAAAGTTTTCAAGCCATTTATTTAATAGATAATAGACTGGAAAAAGCGCAATCAAAAAGCCGATGATGCAAAAAATTATATATTGTTTTGAAAGCGCCACAAGCAACGTTTTTGTTTCGGCACCAAGCGTTTTTCTAATCGCAATTTCCTTCATTTTATTTTGGATAGAGTAGGAAGCGAGGGCAAACAATCCAAAAAGGGCGATTAAAATGACCACGATATTTAACAGAGAAAACAGGTTTCGCTGATTCACATAATTGCTAAAGGTTCGCGCAAAATTCTTGTCTACAAAATCATAAGAAAATGGATAGCGGTTGTCGATCTTTGTGGTCCAGAAATTTTCAATTGCGGCAAGTGTCTCGGCACTGTTTTCAGGATGAATCTTTACATAAAGACGGGTCAAGAAACGGCTTTCTGAAATAGTTTTTAAATGATAAAAAATCATTGGAGGTACTTTTTTCTGAGGTCCGTGAACATTGAAATCTTCCACAACACCCACAATTTTCAACCTGCGGATTCCTGGGTTTTCACCATCATCTCTAAAATCAAATTCTTTTCCAATCGGATTTTTTTCAGCCATCATTGCGGCAGCAGCTTCGTTGATTAAAACCGAATTGATGGTGTCAGAAGCCAGTCTTGATGAGAGGTCTCTTCCGCTAACGATCTTTATATTCATCAGACTTAGCAAGCCAAATTCCATCGACATGTTGTCTACTTCCACGTCTTTTCCGTTATAGTTAAAAACAGACGTAAAATAACCGCCTTGTCCAAAAGAAAAATTGCCTGCAGAAACATTTTCAACGCCCTTTATTTTTAATAATTCTGTTTGGATCATTTCAAAATCTTGCGGTTTTTTTTCTTCATTAAAAGGAATGTCAAGTATTTGGCTCCCCTTAAATCCGAGATCTTTGTTGATTAAGAAATTGACTTGCTGAAAGACGATATAGGAGCCGATTATAAAAAAAGAAGCTATCGAAAATTGAAGAATAAGCATGGAATTCCTGAGCCAGATTCCTTTTTTGCTTCTGCTGAAATTTCCTTTTAAGACATTCAAAACTTGAAAATTTGAAATATAAATCGCAGGAAATATTCCGGCAAAAAGAATGGTGATGATGAAAACAAAAATTAATTGGATGTAGAATTGTCCGTTATCTAGAATCAGGTCTTTGGCTAAAAACTGATTGTAGTACGGCAAGAAAAGTTCTACAATAACCAGAGCGAGGAGCAATGCAAAGCAAGTGGTAATCACCGTTTCAAAGATGAATTGCAAAACAATCTGTGATTTTGTAGCACCAATTATTTTTCGAACGCCCACTTCCTTGGCACGTTTTATTGCATTTGCAGTGGCAAGATTGATGTAATTGACGATGGAAAGTATCAAGATCAGTATCGACAAACCAAGCATGATCAGTAAAAATTGATAATTTCCGCTTCCTTCTGGAAAACCATCGGTGACTTTTGAATGCAGTCTTGTGGTTGCCAACGATTCTAAATAGGGCTTGTCCAAGCCAAAATTCTTGATGTAATCTTCAGTAGAAATGCCTTTTTCTTTCGCCCATTTCTTTGCCTGCTTTTCTATGTAGATAGTCCAAATTTGTTTTTCAACCGCTTCTTTTTGTTTTGGATTTTTTAATTTGAGGACTAGAAAGCAGGTGTGGCTTTGCCAGTTTTCAGCATTCTGTTTTGCATTTTCTTCAAATTCTTCACGCAAAACTAGGGCAGGTGCAACAGAAGATTTTCCATCAATTTTATACACGCCGCCAACGACGCAATTAGTTTCTCCTACTTTTATCTGTTTTCCTATCGGATTTTCACCACCAAAAATAAGCTGGGCAGTTTCTTCAGAAATGGCCACATTATTTTTTTCTTTCAGTGCGGTTTTGACAGTTCCTTTTGTAAATTGAAAAGGGAAAAAAGAGAAAAAATTTCCTTCCGATTTTAATATTTTGCCAACAACTTCCTTCTTGTTTTTATATTCGATGAGTCCGCCATTATAGCCAGGTTGAAAATTACAATATTCTTCCACTTCAGATGAATTTGATTTCAATGTTTCACCTAAGGGAATTACGTTGTAAGCCAAAAAGCCAGACCGTGGCTGGTCATTTACGACCTGAAAAATTCTTTCTTTTTCTGGATTCCAGGAGTTGTAGCTCTGTTCTTCATTCCAATAAAGCAGCGAAAAAATCAAACCTGCAATTCCGATGCTCAGCCCTAAAATATTCAGAGCCGTAAAGAATTTATTGTTTTTGATTTGATAGAAATATATTTTGATACAATTTTTTAACATGATCGTTTTTGATTGATGATTTTTAGCTGATGAGGCTTTATTTTTTTTGGAAAATTCGAAGTTTTTTTACTTTAGAGATTTGATTTATCGTGAGTTCTTTTGGATCTAAATTTCCCCTAGAATGAAACCGCAATAAGCTATAATCGAAAAGAATAAAAAAGCTAAAGAAGTGATAATGCGTACCATGCTGTATTTGTTATTATAGAAAAACGTCAACGTTTCTGCTGTTTTGTTTTTCAGAAAGTACCATTCCGTCTTTCATAAAAATTGTTTTTTGCGAAAATGAAGCGTCATAATCAGAGTGGGTCACCATTAAAATAGTAGCTCCGTTGGCGTGCAAATCGGTTAAAAGTTCCATGACTTCATTGCCATTTTTACTGTCTAAGTTTCCCGTTGGCTCATCGGCAAGAATAATTTTTGGATCGTTAATCAAAGCTCTTGCAACCGCAACTCGCTGTTGCTGACCGCCCGAAAGCTGTTGCGGAAAATGTTTCAATCGATGTGAAATTGCCAAACGTTCTGCAATCGCTTCTACTTTTTTCTTTCTTTCGGAAGCGCTGACATTGTTATAAATCAACGGCAATTCGATATTGTCATAAACCGAAAGCTCATCGATAAGATTGAAGTTTTGAAATACAAAACCGATATTTTGCTTTCTGATTTTTGACTTTTCGCTTTCTTTCAAGCCTTTAATTTCCTGGCCCAAAAGTTTGTAGCTTCCTGAGGAAACGTCGTCTAGAAGGCCAACAATATTCAGCAAAGTTGATTTTCCGCAACCCGAAGCGCCCATGATAGTTACAAATTCGCCTTGATTTATTTCTAGTGAAATGTCGTTCAGTGCTTTCGTTTCTACTTCTTCTGTCCTGAAAACTTTAGATAAATTTTGGATTTTGATCATGATTCTTGATTTTGAAATTGTTTTTTTGATTGATGATTGAAACTTGATGATTGAACTTTATTCTAAATTTAAAATTTCGATGTTTTTATAATCTTTATAGGTGGACGTAATCACTTTTTCTCCGGTTTGTAAGCCTTCTAAAACTTCATAATAAAGCGGATTTTCACGGCCTAATTTTATATTTCTTCGGATGGCTTTGTCGCCTTGCAATACAAAAATCCATGCGCCACCAGTGTCTTGATTAAAGGAACCTTTTGACAGCACGACAGATTTTGTCTTTTCAGAAAGCAGCAGCCTTACACCAAAACTCAAGCCCAGCCTCAAATCTAAATCTTTGGCATCCACAAAATTCAGCTCCACCTGAAACCGGCCATTTTTTACTTCAGGAATGACCTTGGTGACTTCAACTTTCACCTTTTGATTTTTATACTCGACTTCTCCTTTTTGTCCTTCCGAAACTTTTTCCAGATAAAATTCATCCACATCGGCCATTAATTTATAGCCTTTCATGACGTCAATTTTACCGATGCTTTCGCCTGCAATATAATTCTTTCCGAGGATTGGTTCAAAAGATGAAAGCCTTCCGGCTAAAGGAGCCGTCACTAAAAAATTCTTTTTATTGCTCCTCAAAATTTCCAAACTCTTCTGCATGATCGCTTGCGACTGGTTGATCTGCGAAATCTGAATCTGGTTCGCCTGCTTTTCCTTTTGAATGCTTTGCTGTATTATATTTTTTCGCTCCTTCTGAAATCTATAATTTTCCTGCGTTTTTTCCCATTCGTTTTTCGACAGAATTTCCTCTTTGTATAATTTCTGGTTTAGGTCAAACAGGCTTTTGGAATCTAAAAAATCATGGTCGATGGCAACCATGTCTTTCATCAAATTCAGTTCCTGCGTTCTCAAATCGAGTTTCGCTTTGTTTAAATTATTGAGCTGCTCGATCATGGCGGTCTCCTGCGTCATATAACCCAGCTCTGTATTTGGGTTGTACAATCTTGCCAAGGGCTGTCCTTTTTGTACAAAGCTTCCGTTTTCCGCAAAAATTTCTTGAATAGAACCGCCTTCCACCACGTTCAAAAGCATCGAATTCAACGGTTCTGCCTTGGCTTGAAAGACGATAAAATCTTCAAAATAATTAGTTTCGACAGTTTTGACCGTGATTTCATTTTTTTTAACCGCGAGGCTCCTTTTTTTTGTAACAGAAGCGAATACGAAATATCCGAGCAATAAAATTACGGGCAAAGCGAGTAATAGGTACTTATTTTTTCTATTTTTACGAGGAACGATCGTGTCCATATTAAATTTATTTGTAAGAGTATGTAGCAATTTTGTGCCACGATTTTAAGATTTGTAAAACCTTGAATTCAGAGCGCTTACATTTTTATAAAATTTATAAATGTCCGATAATGAACACTTTTTGTTCGATAGTGAACAGTCTATGAAAAAAACGCAAGCCAATATTTTAGTGATTGATGACCAAGAAGACATTTTATTTGCTTCTAAAATGGTCTTGAAGAAGCATTTTGAAACGATTTACACGCTGCATAATCCAAAAAACATACTAAAACTGTTGTCTGAAAACCAAATTGACGTGGTGCTTTTAGATATGAATTACCGAATTGGCTTCGAAGATGGACGCGAAGGAATTTATCTTTTGAAGGAAATAAAAACATTTTAACCAGAAACGGCTGTGATTTTGATGACTGCATTTGGCAAAGTCGAAACTGCCGTGGAAGGTTTGAAATCAGGTGCTTTTGATTATATCTTAAAGCCGTGGGACAATGAAAAATTGCTTGCTGTCGTAAAATCTGCCGTTGATGAATCTCGAAAAGAGAAGAAAAAAACAGAGAAACTTCCAAGAATAGAATTGGTTTTTATTGGAGAATCTAATGCTATAAAACGCGCTTATTCTTTGGCTGAAAAAGTGGCAAAGACGGATGCCAACGTTTTGATTCTAGGCGAAAACGGAACCGGAAAATTTGTTTTGGCGAATTACATCCATCAGAATTCAAACCGAAATAAGCAGCCTTTTGTGCATGTGGACCTGGGCTCATTGAACGATACTATTTTTGAAAGCGAACTTTTTGGCTATGCAAAAGGTGCTTTTACGGATGCAAAAGCCGATAATCCAGGACGTTTTGAATTGGCCAATAACGGAACAATTTTTTTAGATGAAATCGGCAATGTACCGTTGCACCTGCAGTCCAAATTATTGCAGGTTATTCAAAATAAATCGGTGACGAGATTGGGTGAATCGAAATCCAGACAATTGAATGTCAGAATAATTACGGCTACGAATATTGATTTAAAACACGAAGTTTTCGGCAAAAATTTTAGGGAAGATTTGTATTATCGCATCAACACGATGGAAATTGTGTTGCCTTCGCTTCGGGAACGAAAAGAAGATATAGTGCCTTTGTCTAAATTTTTATTACAGAAAATGGCCACTAAATATGAGCGTAATGAAATTGCTTTTGAGGAAGCAGCCCTGGCCCAAATCACGCGCCATTCGTGGAACGGAAATATCCGGGAAATGGAGAATAGAATTGAGCGCGCGGTGATTTTGTGCGAGAATAATTTGATTACGGTTGTTGATTTAGACTTGGAAATTATTTCAAATATTGAAAACAATGAAGAGCTGCCTTTGTCAGAAATTGAGAAATCTACTATTGAAAAAGTCTTGCAGAAACACAATTTTAATATTAGTAAATCAGCTGAAGAATTGGGACTTTCCAGAGCTTCGTTATATCGACGAATGGAAAAATTTGATTTAAAATAAAACATTCTCGCATAGATGCCAGAACGCAAAGAAACAGCTTGGGGACTCTGCGACTTTGCGAGACAACAATTTAGAAATGAAACATTACAATGCCATCTTTTTTAGAATTTTCCTGATTTTAATTGGGATAACTTGTGGCGCTTTATTGTTTCAAAAAAATCTGATTTACAGTTCTTTTTTCTGCGGATTGATTACGTTTTTTTTCTTGGTAGAAATTTATTTCTACATTAGAAATATCTTCCAATTTTATGACCGAACCATCATCTCAATTTTGAGCAATGATTTCACCGCAGATTTTTCGAAACATTCTTCCTTTGAAAATTACCAATCGCTTTTCAAATTATATGACACTTTGAAAGTAAAACAAAATGAGCAAGTTTCAAAAGATTTGGTATATCGTTCGATTTTAAACAACATTGAAACCGGCATTTTGATTCTGCAAAAAAACCAAAACGATTGGAATATCTTTCTCTTGAACGATTATTTTTCTAAACATTTTCAAGTGCCAAAAGTTTCAAAATGGCATTATTTAAAAAATCAATTTCCGGCACTTTGTGCTGTTATTGAAGAACGAAATTTCGAGGAAATAAAAACGACATTGCAAGTCAGAATTGATAAGCAAGATTCGCAGACTTTTATTTTACAGACTTCAAAAACCAAGACTTTTGACCAAGAATATTATGTGATTTTATTAGATTCCATCCAAAAAGTAATTGAGAAAAAAGAGAAAGACGCTTGGTTAAATTTGATGAAAGTTATTTCGCATGAGCTGATGAATTCGATCACGCCAATTCGTTCGCTGACCCAGAATTTAAACGAAATGATGCAACAAGAAAGTCTGTCGAAGGAAGATGTCAGCGATATTCGCGAAAGCGTTTCGGCGATTATTCATCGAAGCGACCATTTGAAAGAATTTGTAGAAAGCTATCGAAAATTGGCCATGCTGCCGTCCCCGAAAAAAGAGAAAGTGGAACTGGCGTCCCTTTTTCACAATGCTTTGCAGATCATGAATCCGCTTTTCAAACAGCATGATATTACGGTTAGAAATTTGGTTTCTTTCAATCGATGGCTTTCTGTCGATAAATCGCAAATGGAACAGGTGCTGCTGAATCTGCTGACAAATTGCATCTATGCATTGGAAGGAAGTGCTGAAAAAATCATTGAAATTTCTTCAGAAGTTAGCAATAAGCGACTGTTCATAACAATCTCTGATACTGGAAACGGCATTGAAGAGGCGATTGAAGATAAAATTTTCTTGCCTTTTTTTACCACGCGAAAAGAGGGTGCAGGCATCGGGTTGACCCTTTCTAAAAATATCATTGAAGCTCACGGCGGTTATCTGAATTATAGTACAGAATCCAATAAAACGCATTTCACAATCTGCCTGATGGAGTCGTTTTAATGTGATATATTTGCTAAAATTTAATTGATAATGACAAACGAACGCATCATTTTAGGGATTGATCCAGGAACCACAATCATGGGTTTTGGACTCATTAAAGTCGTCAATAAAAAGATGGAATTTCTGCAATTGAACGAACTTATCTTGAACAAGTACGACGATCATTATATGAAATTGAAAGTCATTTTTGAGCGGACAATCGAACTTATTGAAACACATCATCCCGATGAAATTGCAATTGAAGCGCCGTTTTTTGGAAAGAATGTGCAATCGATGTTAAAATTAGGAAGAGCGCAGGGCGTGGCAATGGCAGCCGGACTCTCCCGACAAATTCCGATTACAGAATATGAGCCCAAGAAAATTAAAATGGCCATAACCGGAAACGGAAATGCGACAAAAGAACAAGTCGCAAAAATGCTCCAGCAGTTGCTTGGCTTAAAAACGCTTCCGAAAAATCTGGACAGTACTGATGGATTGGCCGCGGCGGTTTGCCATTTTTTCAATTCAGGAAAAGTAGTTGGTGCCAAAAGTTATTCGGGCTGGGATGCTTTTGTGAAACAAAACGAAGATAGGGTCAAAAAATAAACCCGCAAATTTCTTCACGGGTTTGTTGCAAATAACTATAACTAAACTTAATTAAACTTTTTATTTTTGCCAATCATCGCTTTTAAAAGGTGGTGTTGCTAATCCTTCTAAATTGTACAGCATGACTTTTCCTGGAGCATCAGCCCACAAATAGCGCACTGCCACTGGATTGGAAACATTAGGAGCGCTAACTTTTATAGACTTCATATCACTTTGCAAAATTGCATTTGCAGGATAAAAATTCTTGTCGCTTCCTGCAACTTCAAATCCTGTGATGTTAGATTTGGCCGTGTCTTCTGTGAAAGTTCCATTGGCAAAATATACGACAATAGAATTTCCTTCCACTTTCATATTTGAATAAGTCGGCGCCGTTTTTGGAGATTTTTCTCCGTAGGCAACATTTTGCGCAATCACCGCCATTCTTTTTCCAACAACCTGTTTGTGAATCGGGTGGATGTTATCGTTTTCACCGACGTCTATAAAAACCGCCATTCCGGTATTTTTCAATTCCAAAGCCTTGCTTTGCGACTCGCGGAGAGTAATCCAGCGGTTGTTTTGATTGTCATAATTCGGAAGTTGCGCGAAGATAAACGGTACGTCGGATTTCCATTTTTTTCTCCAATCCGTAATCATTCCTTTAAATAAATCGGTATATTCTTTAGCATTTTTTGAATTCGCTTCTCCTTGGTACCAGATAATTCCTTTGATTTTAATTCCGAAGAAAGGCGCCACCATGCCATTATAAAGCGATGTTGGATATTTCGTCGGATGCTGGCGAACCGGCACTTCCTCAATATCTTTTGTCCCAGCTTCATATTTCCACTCTCCCGAAAGGGAAATTTTTTGGGTAGCAGTTTCTAGATAAAGTGAATTCTCATCGCCCCTAAAACCTCCGATATCTCCCGTGTTTTTCACACGAATGGTAATGATGTTTTTTCCTGCTACGAAGTTTTTCTTGTCCACTTTATATACCCGGTCCAAATCTTTTTGATCACTTTCGCCCACCTTGTTGCCGTTTATGTAGGTCACGTCTTCGTTGTCAACACGGCCAATGGCTAACGAAAGCTCGTCTTTTGTCAGGTCTTTTTGCGTAAGCGTGAAAGATCGTGTAACCCAAATCACGCCGTCATTTGGCGTCACTTTAGCTTTGCTCCAATACACAGGCAGCTTGATGCTTTTCCAAGAAGAAGTATTAAAATCTTTTTCAAACCACTTTTCTTTAGTTCCCACGTCAAGGTCGTCTGCTTTTTTCTCCCAAGCTTTGAACTCTTTTTTATAGACGTTCATTAGGTTTCCAAAATCCATCGACTTCATTTCATCGATTACTTTTTTGGCAGAAGCATGGTTGCCCATCAATTCTTCACTCATCCAAGCCTCGATATTTGTGCCTCCCCAGGAAGAATTGATCAAACCGATCGGCACATTATATTTTTGGAACAGCTCCCTTCCAAAGAAATAGGCAACGGCCGAAAAACCTTCGCCGCTTTCAGGAGAACAGGTGAGCCAGGTTCCTTTTTCGATATCTTTTTGTGGCGTTCCGGCCATGGTTCGTGAAACCTGAAGTAATTTTATTTTCTCATAGCTGGCTTTGGCCAATTCTTCTTTTCCGTTCAAGGCATCTTCTAGCTTCCAGCCCATATTTGACTGGCCTGAACAGAACCATACATCACCAATATAGATGTCTTTAAATGCGATAGTATTGTCTTCAGAAATTCTCATTTCATAAGGACCTCCGGCATTCATTGCCGGAAAATCAATGCTCCATTCGCCTTTGGCATTGGTTTTAGCTTCTTTGGTACTGCTATTGAAAGTGACTTTTACTGTTTTGCCTGACTCGCTCCATCCATAAATTGTGATCGTTGCGCCGCGTTGCAACACCATATGGTCTGAGAAAAATTTAGGAACTGAAACTTTTGCAAACGAAATTGCAGAAACTAGCAATAATAAGAATAAGAATATTTTTTTCATTGAAAAGTAGATTGAAAGTAAGGCTAAACTATGTAATTAAAATTGGTTGACCAAAAAACCTATTGAGATATTTGTAATTTTAACTAAAAATAATTAGCAGATGCGCAATTTTAGTGATGCTATCAGCAGAATATAGAAATTCAAATTTCATTCCTAAAATGTAGATTTTTTGATCATAATTTAAAAAAGTTCAGGAGCGACTAGATTAAAACGAAAAAAAGGAGCTTTCACATAGTGAAAAACTCCTTTAAGAACTTGTATTACATCCATTATGCAAAGTTGCATCGCTTTTGGGAAGTGGTTGAGCTTTTTTACGTATAGAATGTAGTATAATTTGTCCTCCAACAAAAATACTCATTTTATCAATAGCAATTGTAAACCTGCAGTTAATAAAACGGCTTAAAAACGACTATTTTCAAGTGAAATTAGGTTTGCATCTTTACGAAATCGTTATAGCGCAATTGTTAAAACTTTCAATTTTGAAAAAGCTAATGCTTTTTAAAGCCAATTCTTTAATGAATAATGAATGATTTTGGCATAAAATTTAATTATATGAAAAAAATATCGAATTATTTGTCAATATAAAAAAATGCGTATATTTGGTCAACCAATTTTATTATCAAATGCAAGACTTTGGTCTCAACGGATTTAAATCTTCAGAAGAAGAAGAAATCATCAAAAAAATAAGGGATTTAATTACCTCTAACAAGCTGAAACCAGGTGACAGGCTTCCGTCTGAACGAAAACTTTCAGAAGAGTTTGGAGTCAGTCGCGGCAATGTGAGAGAGGTAATCCAAAAGCTGGAATTTTATGGCTTGCTGAAAACCTTGCCACAAAGCGGCACTGTGGTGGCAAACATGGGCGTCCCAGCTTTGAGTGGCATGATCACCGACATTTTGCAATTGAAAAAACCAGATTTTAAATCGTTGGTTGAAAGCAGGATCATGCTTGAAATGCAGGTGGTGGCTTTGGCAGCAGAGAGAAGGACCGACAAGCACATGCACCAGATCGAAGAAGCACTTGAGGCGTATCGCTTAAAAGTGGAGAATAATGAAAGTGCGGTGGAAGAAGATTTGATGTTTCATTTGAAAATTTCTGAAGCGAGTGGCAATCCGGTTTTGAACACGCTGATGCTGATTATTACGCCAGAAATCATAGCCAATTTTGAAAAATACCACGTTTGTACCAAGTCAATGACCGGCGATAATTTGATTGAACACCAGTTGATTGTAGACGCTATCAAAGAAAAAAATCCAGAGAAAGCCAAAAGAGAGCTTCAGTTTCATTTTAAAACACTTTATGAATATTGCAACAAGACGGATACGCTTGTCAGCGCAAATGAAAGTATCATGTAATCCTTATTTGAGGATAAATTTCGACGGTTATTACCATTGTGTAAAGTTGCATCGCTTGGGGAAGTGTAAATTTTTAAAATTTTGAGCAATCTTTAAATGTTAGTGTATGTATGTAAAATACTTTTTTAGAATAATCGCAGTGGTTTTTTTTGGGATGGGTTTGCAGGCGCAGACCTATGTAAATACCAGACAGACCTTGCAAACTGCCATAAATGGCGCCGTTCCAGGATCTACGATTATCGTTAGAAACGGAACCTACAGTGATTTTTTTGCAAGTGTCAATGCAAAAGCAGGGACGGCTGGAAATCCAATTACGATTAAAGCAGAAACCGTCGGAGGTGTTACCCTGACAGGAGATTCAAGATTTACGATGAAAAAATCAGAACATATCAAATTTGAAGGCTTTGTTTTCGATTGTACCGGAAGCAATACGCTGATCAAGCTGGAAGCCTGCAACAACATCAGGGTTACCAGAAATGTTTTTGAGCTCGATACGCCGGTTGCCATCAAGTGGATTGTCGTTGTGGGAACTTTCGATGATTATACGTTTCAGTTTCTGAGCCATCATAACAGAATTGACCACAATACTTTTAAAAATAAGTTCACCGGAGGAAATTTTATCACCATCGACGGTACTTACAACCAAGATAGAAGCGTAGGCCAGCAGTCGCAATATGACAGAATCGACCATAATTATTTTTATAATAATTCGCCGAGAGCTGTCAATGAAAAAGAATCCATCAGGATCGGAAACAGCCAATTGTGCAATTCAAGTGGCTATACCACAGTGGAATTCAACCTTTTTGAAGAATGCGACGGCGATCCAGAAATTGTGTCTGTGAAATCAAATTACAATTATATCAAGCACAATACCTTCAACAGAAACCACGGAACGCTGACGCTTCGTCAAGGGAATAACAGCACCGTGGAA
>Ga0265780_10007476_pt1 | contig 13413 bp, 9 predicted proteins | sample P1T30metagenome_FD_192432 | JGI IMG/M metagenome (GOLD analysis project Ga0265780, IMG submission 192432) | Plant litter microbial communities from East Loma Ridge, Irvine, California - P1 T30 | ecosystem: Environmental > Terrestrial > Plant litter > Unclassified | place: USA: California... | reverse complement strand
TCAGATCGGCGTAGACGCTATAAGGCATGGCTGGATTGATCCCCGAACGTAAAAGGTTCGGCAGAAAAGCCATCGCGGCGTCAGTTGAGAGGAGATAGATTTCGTACAAACGGAAAGCGTGAAGGCGGTCACGGCGATCATTGAGTTCATTTTCGTCTTCATGTTCTTCTACTTGATTCACTTCTTTTAAACGGGTAATAAAAAGGTCGGAGACTTCTTCCACAGAAGCCATGAGTTGGTCGGCGTTGTAAGGTGTAACGTGTGCCATCAAGACACAAAACTTCTCAATGGCTGGCGACTCCTCTTCGACGGAATCAAAGAGCTTCTGAGGATTGTCGTAGTTATCCAGTTGCAGCAACCCGTCAACGATTTGCGCTAAGAACTTCAGGCTCACACTGTGTTCAACTTCCACACCGTGTAGGGTAAGCAAATAGAAGAGTTGGTCGCGGTACACGCCTAGGATGCGCTGCATCGTCACGCCAGCGTCAGCGTCATCGTCAATCGCTAAGATCTCTTCAATGACGTGTTCGTAGTCTACCTGGGCTGTATTTAAGACACGATCAGCAATCGCGATGTGGTTCTTCTCTTCTACCGACGTGTTGGTAGTGAGGTAATCACTGAGTAAATCTAACATGGTGGGAATCACCTAAAAAGAAACAAACAGAAAGTTATCCACAGAACGCCGTAGGGATCTGGTCAGATAATTGGGAGTGCTAGATAGGTATACTCTGGTGTTCCCTCGTAGTTTATGCTGATTTTCAATTATATAAAAAAATATTGGTCATCAGCCATCGTTTGACTGTTGCCGTACGACAAGGCTTCCTGAACAGACATTTGTCTGCTTTTTAATGTAGAGATCAATAAAGATTAACTGGAGTAATACGAATGACCCTGAAGAGCCCAGGACGCCTGAAGCGCGACCAAGTAGCAAAAGCAATGGCCAGCCAAAACGTGCCGAATCCGTACGACGAATTAAATACGCTGTATGCGTCGCAAATGGCGATGTTCCCACAGTACTACAACATGGCCAAGATCGTCAGCAATCCGGAAGTGTCCGGCTTCTTCGCCGACATTGGCAAAGTCACCAACCTGATGAAAGTCTTCAGTGCCGACGTGCGTGACCTGTACAACCGCACCACCGCCCTGTTCGCTGCCCACGGCCACATCACCCGTCTGCCAGACCCAGCGAACGAAGACGAAAACTTCGCCATCCTGCAAATGTTCGAGACGTATTCGGCCTACTTCGGCGTGCACAACCAAACGTTGCTGCCGGTGATGTTCGAACTGGACGAACTCGTTCAAGCTGCGCTGCGCCTGAAGTCCGATACCCAGGCTGCTGAAATCGCCAAACAAGCTGTCAACACGGCCGCCGCCGAACTGACCTCGCTGATCCCAGCTGACGCCCCAGCATCGGTACACTAAACCATGGACGACCTGACTTCCAATCCAGCAGACGACCTGGTCGCCGGCGCTCCCCAAACCTTTCACCCTGCGGTTCTGGTCGAGCCGGTTGCCGTTCCTGTCGAACCAGTTGTCGCTGAAGCCCCGGCACCTGTTGCTGCCACAGAAGCGCCTGTCGAGACAGGCGACATGCCTGAAGCCCCGGCACCCGCCTTCATCTTCCCTGCACCCGACCCACTCAACAACGCCACCCAAGAGTCGCCGTACTCCAAGAAAATCACCATTGACAAATGGGATGACTTGGCAACGACGATCTCTCTCCCGCCAGACACGGGCGCTCGTACCCGTAACTTCGGCGAACTCAATCCCAACACAGAAATCGCTGACACCGCAGACGGTGACCACTGGGCCGACGTGATCGACACGGGTCTTCGTCATGGTTCGTTGCATGACAACATGCTGCCCGCTGCCAAACGCGAAGGCGCGAATTGGCGTCAACGTATCCAAGCTGGCGCGTCGACCTTGTCGATTGCTCAACCGCGTTTCGGTAGTGACGACGAAGGCCCTCTGCTGACTGGCGAACGTGGCATGCTGCGCGTGAACGCCCTGATGGGTCGTGGCGCCATTATCCAAGTGCCGCTCTGGCATTCGGGTTTCTGGATCACCCTCAAAGTGCCAGGTGAAGTTGATCTGCTGAACGCTTACCAGCAGATCATGGAAAACCAGGTCACACTCGGCCGGGTCACCAATGGCTTGGCCTTCGCTAACCACTCCGTTTTCGATGCGGGTGCAATCGTTGACCTGGCAATGAAAAGCCTGTACGAGACGAGCGTCAAAGACGTGACGACTGAAGCGCAGCTGCGCAGCATGATCAAAGTACCGGATCTGCACATGCTGGCCTGGGGCTTGGCTTGCGTCATCTTCCCAAAAGGTTTCCAGTTCGAGCGTTCGTTGCTGGACCCTGCCGGTAAAGCCGTGAACGTGGTACGTGAAAACCTGAACGTCGGTGCCTGCCTCTGGGTTGACCGAAGTTCCCTGGACGACTGGCAAGTTGCGCACATGGCCAAACGTGGCGCACAGTCCATGACCGTTGACCAGGTCAAGTTGTATGGCGATCACTTCACGCGCGGTGCACCGAAGTCGGTGATGCTCAACGACGTGCTGGGCATGACCCAACGCGTACCGTCGATCGATGACTACCTCCTGGCAGGTCAGCTGTGGGTAGACGAAATGGTCGCAAGTGTGCAAGCGGCCTTTACCCAAGAGACCGACGCCAAGAAACGCAATGCGTTGGTTCTGGACCGGGCGCGCGCGACTTCCATGCGGCAGTACATCCACTGGATCGAATCGTTCGACGCTGTGACGGTCGACAAGAAAGCCGTGGAAGCGAACACCATCAAGATGTTCTGCGACAACCTCTCGTCCGACGACGTCACGCGCGCAGCGTACTACAAAACCATGAAAGAGTTCATCAACGACTCCACCGTGGCCATCGTGGCTGTGCCGCAGGTTCACCCCGATGAAGCCGAGCAGGCTCTGCCGCGGTTCGAGAACATCATCCCGCTTGATCCTGTGTCGGTTTTTTTCACCCTCCTCTACCAAAAGATCCAGCAAATCCAGATGCGTCCGTAGACTACATCAACCACGTTACGCACCCGTTGTTCGGCGCCGAGTTCCGGCACGACCCAACGCGTGCGGTGGATAAGCTGCTCTTGCTATTGGCACCGTACTTTGAGAGTGAACCGCTATTAAATTCGATCCAGGCTGAGCTGTTGTTGCGTCGCATTTATGCTGAATGGGGTGGGCTATTGACGGTGGCGCAGTTAACCAATGCGCCAGCGTCCTTAGTGGCTTACCGTCAAGCAGAAGATGCGACCTTCGGTTCTTTGAAGGAAGACCATTTCGATCACTTTCTCGATTTGGAAATCTTTGAAGCGACCGGCATCACTTGGCCTGAATACATTTCTTTACCCCGCTCCGAGATAGACATGATCCGGGACCGGGTGAAGAAACGTCGAGATCGAAAAAATAATGCGGATAACAAATCTGTGGAAGAAGCTGAACGTTTGGCAAAACAGATTTCTCAAGGGAGTTAACCATGACGATTGTCTATATTGACAGTTACCGCATTCTCTCTGACGAGGCGCAAGCGTTGGTGTGTCCTACCAATGCAGGTGGCGTGATGGGTGCAGGGTTGGCCAAAGTGTTTCGTGAACAGATCCCTGGTTTGTTTACGGAGTACAAAGCGCACTGTGCTTACCATGACGTGAATGACATGGTGCCTTTTGTATTTCCTTTCGGTGACAAGCAGATTTATTGTTTGCACACCAAACGCAAGTTTTGGGAGAGTTCGTCTTTGGACATTGTCAAGGACGGTCTGGCAAAGCTTCTGGAATGGTGTTTGACCGAAGAAATCAAGACGGTGGCCTTGCCTGCCTTAGGGTGCGGTAGAGGAGGTTTGAAGTTTGACGAAGTTGAACCTGTCTTGCAAGCGTATCTGAAAGACAGTGAAACAGAGTTTCGGGTGTACCATCGTTCGTAATGAACGAAAAAAAAGAATGACCATAGCCTCCCACTCCTCCATTGCGGAAGGAGTGGGAGGCGTATGCCGTCAATTGGGGCTATCAACAAACGTGGAGAGGACATTAATTTCCATCATGCCAGAAGCTGTTTCATTTAACGCTTGCAACATATCGAGCACAGGCGAGCTTAACGAACTCTCTGGACGCTTGCCAAGTAAGAGATAATCTCTCACTGCGATCGCAGCTTCCTTCAGTTCCGTTAAATGGTAACAAGCTCGGTGGGTGGTAGGGAAAGCCCCGACCCAGCTCTTGGTGCGATGTAGACGATCGAATGCGACGTTGGTTTCTTTGAGGTTGCCAAAGCAAACGTTTACGCTGTCACCGATGTCCTCGATAAAGACGTTACGGGTGCCGATGTATTCATAGACGTCTTCAGTAATGAAGAGACTTAATTTCAATGCAGAGAAGTTGTGTTGGGCAACTTGACCCATCAAGATCTTACCGTGCGTCAGGATCACGTCTTCGGTAATGGCGTGTAATAGTTTCAGTAAACCTTCTGTCCCGGACTGACGCGGGGTGGTGTGAATGATCGCCATGTGCGGTCCTTGTTAGTGATAGGAGTGTTCTCTTACCATAACCTTCTAGGAAGCCATCAGAGGCGCATAGAGACGTCATAAAGCGCTGGTGTTACCCAGCGCTTCACTTAGATCATTGTGCCGTAGTAACGCGGCTCATAGGTTAGTGCCCGTGTTCGCAACAGTTCTACTTTGCGTTCATGGTATTCCAAATGCTTCAGAAAATCGTCACCGCAGAAATACACGAAGTGCATCTTGCGACCCAATGCCACTTTACGGTTCAAGTCCCGTAGACGCCCAAACCCTTGAATGTTCGATGGTGAAGAGTTAATCGCTGGGGTCATGATGACCGTTGTCAGTTGCGCGATATCCTTTCCCGTACCAGCTGACTTTACTGTCTAGACAGAGATATCAGCGGTCAAGAGATTCTCTAACGGATCTTCCTCACAGAAACGTTGGCAATCTAAGTAAGGATACTCACGTCGGATAAACTCCGTGAACCGGGTGCACATGTCGATGGTGGCGAAGTAAACCAGACACCTGTCACCTGACTGTCGATTCAAGTCGTAGGTATAACGCATCGACTCGCGTACCATGGTGAAGTACGCTTCCGTCATGTTTCGGGACTTGAGGATACTCTTCTCAAACTCCACATGCGAATAACCCATACTACCCTGGGATTTGATCTTGCGCGGTTCACGCATGCTGTAATGCAGGGAGTACGCATTCACGTACTTATTGAAACCGGGTACGATATAACGTTGATGAATCGGGTACGCTGTATTGATTTGTTTATTCAAAAAATCATCGTCGTTAAACAACGTAGCCGACAACGCGACCGAGTTCGCCACTTGGGTATATAAATCCAGCGTGAAGACGAAGTGGAAGTTCTCGTGCGCTTCATCGATAATGCGTAAACCAATGCCGAGGTGTTGCATGAAGAGATGGGGTGGGACACCATAACCCTCTGTCTCTTCTAACACCTTAGCGCTGCCAGCGGTCTTATACGCTTCGATGTAATTGCGAAACGTCGTCGAGCTGACAATAATCGCGTCGTATGGGACCGGACCCTCGAAAGCCATGTTAATTAAGCTCTTGAGTTTATCGCTCGTACCCATCTTCGACTTCGTGCCGTCGTCCCCAATCACGCAGATACGCTTGGGAGCAATGACACAGTTTTCTTCAAAGGCCTTTAACCACTGACCAATGTATCTCGGCTCCACAAAGATACCAATTAACTCTCCTTGCTTTGCAGCGGCGATCATGGCCGTGAGCGTCTTACCGGCTCCAGCTTGCATGATGACCGCTTTGTTATTGGGGCGGGAACGATCGACGATGTAGTTAATCGCCTTCTCTTGATCCTCCGTAGGGACGAAATGCGACCGAATGGCCAGGCTGATTTTCGTTGGGTTGTAGTTCGGCGCGGTGCGCCATTCAACTAAGCCAGGCTCGTCTAACCGATGGCGACGCAGCAGTTGCTTGAAGTCCTCCAAATAGTTAATGTGGTAACGCACTTCGCTACGGGTTTTGGTAGCTGAAGCGAAGTATTTGTCATCCCCGCTTTTAATCAACTCACCACGCTTGTTCCGAAACGTTTTGGCTGCAAGCTTTAACGATAAGGAGAACTCCCGCGTGGCGAGTCGAAAACGAGGATACGTGCTAACCACAACGAAATGGTGGCTAGCGACCGTAATCACTGCTAATGTCATCTTGCTAGTATTTGTCCATAAACTTGCGTCGGTGTATAAATACCGTCAAACGGATGGTCAAACCGATTGGTAAAGGTGAAGCTGCTTGGGTTTTGCAAAGCCTCGTATTGTTTCTCGAAGGCCATCAACACCGACAAGCTACGACCATTCATCGTCATGGACAACACCGATGGTTGCGATGCAGTCCAAGTCTTTGGCAGGCTGTAGTCGTTGTTCTCAACCGACACCACCGTCGTCGCGTACAGAATGACTTCGAGGCAGGCCAAGTTCACGCTCAGTTTCCAGTTCACGTAATCGAACAGGTTGACGATCATCGTGTCAGCCGATTCAATCTTAGAACGTTTGTGCATCTCTGCAACCCTTGACTCCAACATCCGGGCCACTTGATCGACGTGGTCAGAGTTATTGAAGTGTTTGGCAGGCATGACCAAAACAGGGTCATCCCAGTTCCAGTCAATCAGATCGATTTGATATTGGTCATTGGGTAAGGTTTTCATGCCCTTCTCACGGATGTAGTTCAACATCTCGTGCGACAAGCTCGCATCCCGACTACCTGGGATCCCTACGTCAATGGCTTCCACGTCGCTGACGATACCATCGAAGTATTTCAGGTTCAGGACATTCAGTTCAGAGTAGTGCTCAGGCGGATGCTCTTCCACGTCTTCGACGCTGCGAATGTCATGTAAGCTCTCTACCTGGGACTTCTTCAAAATGATCACAACGTCCCACTCTTCAGTCTCCTTGTTCAAGCAATACGATGAATTGTCAGGCCCGCCCACGATAAACTTCTGGTGTTTGGGTTGGATGATGATCTTCTCTAATGCACTGGACGAATCCAAGTGCTTCGCCGACAGCAGCGCTTGGGTTGCTTGCTCTGCCATGTTGGTCGCACACCACTGACCGATGTTTGCGTCAGGTGGGATGTTAAACGCCAGGTCGCCGAAACAGGTCGAACAGACGCCTGCTGGATCTGGATGACTGCAGTGAAGCGTCGAACGAAGCTTCAACCGTTTACCCAGCAAATGGTGCATGTGCGGCTGCACTGTATCCAAACGACCTGTAGCTTCGTTCAGATAATGTTTACCATTTAGTAAAACCAGATCGCTGTGCCGTTTGATTGCACCGGTTTCATCCTTCTGATCGCCACGCACTTCCCATTCCAAATACACGTTCGAGCCGCAGTCGGTGTCCTGGTGAATGCGCTGTACGTTCTGGGAGACGAACTGCAACTTACGGGAGAAGTATTCCGACATCCGCAACGACTCAGCTGCGTAGTAGGACGACCTGGCAGCAGAACGTGTTTCAACTGCCGAACCATAAATATCCCGAATGCCTTCTACGTAACCACGCGTAATGCCTTTGTGGAAGATTCGCGAGTTCATGTCCGTTGGATTGCCACGGGGACCGATGTTCTGGTGTACCTGGGTTTGCTTCAACAGCCTGGAGCGGTATTCTGCTGCCAATGGGTTGGTTGTCAAGCGCGTCCGATCTACGAAGATCTTGTCGATGACTTTGTAGACTTCGTCCACACTGATTTCACCGCGCTGTACAGCTTGATTCGCTGCATAGATCTCCGGCTCATCCATCGCTTCATGGAAGTGCAGAATGTCGATGGTGCCAACGTAAGCGTCAGCGTGTTTGATGATGCCGCAATAACTCTTGTTGACCGTCTCGTAGGTCAAACTCCAAAGGTCATCCCGGCTCGGTTTGTTTGGCAGGTCCGCGTAAGCTTCACGCGTTGAGAACATGGCGTTACCCACCAGCTCCAAGTCAATGGAGATAGACAGGCGACGCCCTTTTGCGACACCTTTGAAATGGTGCTCAGCTAAGAGCGGCGTATGGGGATAGGTCCGATGGAAATCCCACACATAACTACTGTAGCAGGTTTCAGCTGCGTTGGTGGGAATCTCTACACCGTCATCCATCACCAAGATGAATTGACCGGTCAGATGGTCCCACAGTTCATCGGCTGGGATTGATAAAAGGTACCGTGCTGGAATCCTGCGCATTATTGTTTATTCTCCTAAAAACACTACCCCGTGGTGAGTGGGGTAGTTTGCACGACGGTTATGCTGATTGCAGCTGGATATAGGACATGTCGTTTGGTACGAACGCTTTCCATGCAAACTCCCAACCCGTGCAAGCTGCCACGTGATTGACTGTCTGCAAAGAACGGGAGCCGTCTAACGTAATGACGTTCCGATCGACCGCTTGCACGATCCGCGTCGGGTACTCTGCGTTCATGATCGACCAGCACATCGCTTTATGGGTCTCGATACTGTTGTTACGGTCCAGGATCTCCACTGCGGTCAATGTGCCGGAGTACGAGATCACGATGCGAATTTCCGATTCGCCATACGCTTTGGTTGGTTGGTTACGGATACGTTCCGAATACTTATCGCTGTTGGAAAGCGTAGCAGGTACGCCGTGGTGTTGCCGGCGCGTGGAGGAAATAGCAGACCAACTGTCAGCGATCTTTTCCAACATGATGATCGTTAACGGCATGATCCGGATCGGGGTCTTGGTCTTCACCAAATTCCCGCTCGAACCACGATAGGTCACAGGCGTAAAGACTGGTTCGAAATGTTTCTCGACATCGGAGACCATGTTCTTCAACTCAAGGTCGTGATCCGAACGCATGTACAGCACGGTGTAACCCTTGGAGAGGATGTACGCCAAATGCGACAGCGGGCTCGAGCCGTGTGTGCCGTTACGGTAGAGTGCAGCTTGCTTTGGCACCAGGTCATCGTAGAAGCGCATGAGGTAATCCCACGCTTCATTCATTTCCTGTGGCCTTTCCACGGCGATGCGGTTAAGTTCCTTGAACATCAGGTGTTTACGCTGACGGTCTTGAACACCCAACTTCTGTACGATCCGTTTGTAGACGTCACGGGCTGCGCCATTGAAGTAGCCTTCGTACAGACGACCAGGGATCATGCGGTTGTTCACTGCCGCTTGGTCAAAGATCATGTCCGCCACGTTGCCGTCTTCATCGACCGGCATGTCTTCATCTTCCCAGATGGCCACGACCACACCTTTACCGCCAAAGAGATCGGTAAACTTATTGCCCTTGTTCGGCAAGATCTTGTGCTTGATGGTGAACTCAAGCCGGTAGTCATCGATGCGAGTCTTCTTGTGCACCTTGATAACCGTTTGACCACCATCATGCGTCGGCGCTACAACCGAATTCGCTTCCACCAGCAGATCGTGCAGGGCAGGTTGCAGAACAGGATCGTAACCAAGTTGCTTGACCAGGTTGTAATGCCAACGGTAAAGCTCCATGAAGAACTCACGCCTGGCAGCGTCGTACTTCAATGGCTGCACTTCCATTTGCGCTGGCGTACCCGCTTGACCGGTGTTGATGTCGTGATGCATGCGGATATCAATCACTTGACCGTCCGCCATGATCTTTTCATCAAACGTGTAATCGACCCGCTGACACGCCTTCACTGACATTTCCGCCAACGCCAAGTCAGGGCGATAACTACGCAGAACCATCAGCTCGCCGTCTGGACCGACAAATTCACCGATGTCTGGACAGATCTTGTAGTTGTCATCGTCACCGTATTTGTTAACGGGGAACTTGTTCTGACCGAACTCGACGATCCTTTTATCGTACGTGTCGAAACCGAACTTCTTTAACGCCCCGCGGCGCACGATGATACCGTCTTCCGCTACGCCGATCAAACCCATCATCGCGACGTTGCAAGTGACCGACCATTGGTAGTCACCTTCATCCGTCACACCAGGAGAATCCCGAAACACTGTGCCACGTTCGATGGTGTTGCCTGGCACGAGTTGCGTCATGCCTGGTTTATCAATATAGCTAAAGCCGAGATACGGATGCAGGGTGCTGTAGTTGGTGAGACTCACCATCCCGTATTCGTAGTTAATATCTGGGCTGTTATCGTGTGTGCGAAACACAGCAATGGTTTGAGGTGGATTCTGTTTGAAACCGCCTTCGCCTTCTTTTCTTTTGTACCGATGGAAGATTTGCAGGATCTCACCCCGCGCTGGCATCTTCTGGGAAAACGTGGTTTCGGCTAACAGGGTGTCCGTCCCTGTTTGAATGCGCCGCTCTTCAATGCCATCGACAACAACGATCTGACCCAAGTTGTTACCGTACATCTGCTTACGGGCCGAAGAGATCGCTGCGTTAAACGCATTGATCGACATGATGCTTTCAGCTTGCGGGAAGTGTTCGTTGGGTTGCCAGATTGTGCGTAAGATTTCTCTATTCATACAGCTTTCCTTTTGTTCAGAAATCAAGACCAGCTTTTGTTGTTTATTTGAGTCTACTAACTCTGTTTTAGTGATATAGTTCTACAAAATTCTAATGCATTTTTAAGGTAAAACACATGGACATTACTGACCTGACGGTGCCATCAGGCCCGGATATTTACTACACCAAAAAGTTCCGTGACATTCTCGAAGATCACATGACGTTACTGCGGAATCATCCAGGTACTTCATTTGTTACCATTGCGCCTGGTGAGAGCTACCAATGGCGACATGACCTTTTCGGGTTGCTTCAATCAAAAGGAATCCCGATGCATCTGCACTGGTTGATCATGCGACTGAACCAGTACTTTACACCGACAGCTTTCCTACCTGACACGGTCGCTTTGCTGCAACCTGACCCGGATTTCATCGAGAAAATCCGCGCAAGTTACTTCAGCACGGGGCGCATCAGCTAATACGGTATAGCGGTGTTTTTTAACACACCTATGGAAAAAATAAACATCAGAAGGTAAAGCCAACACACCCCCGCCACGGGATGTGTTGGTCTTTTGTTTATGCCGCCTAATTAATAGCGCGTACGGGTGCCGCCACCGCCACCGACGTTTGGTGCAGGATAGCCGCCGGTTTGTGGTGCTGGGTAGCCACCACCGTAACCACCCGAAGCCGGACGCATGTTCGGCGCCAGACGACCAGGACCTTGCATCGGATGCGGCTGAACGTACTGTGGTTGCGCAGGACGCGTACGCTGCATCATGGCCGCCACGTTGACCGCACCATCGGAAATAACGGAAGGCACCGGTTGAACGTTTTGGTAGTTCACCACTGGCGGTGGAGCGGTGTTCCATGGTGGGGATGGATTTACTGGGCGAGGTTTGGATTCCGTGGCCTTCGACGGCTCGGTTTCATCCATCGTACCGTAGTTCATCTGTGGCACCATGCGGATTTGATCCCACAGGCCGTCCAAGTTGTCGAACGCATCTGCCCAGTCCAGGTTGAACTCCATCTCTTCGATCGCCGAATCGAAGCGTGGGTCAAGGCCTTTGAGCAGGTTGCCGATGTTGTTGAGGTGCGCTGCCAGTGGCAGGAAAGCGCGCATCATGGCGTCGAGCGAAGGAGCGATACGGGAGTTGGTACCCAGGTCGTAGACGTGTTTGATTTCGATACTCGGGATCAAGAAATGCATCAGACCCTTGAAGGTCTCTTGATCGCGAATACGAATCGGCACGCCGAACACTTCGCGTTCCACTTTGGCAACTGGCCGACCCTTTGGGGTCTTCTTTACTTCTGCCAGGTCCGCTTCGAGCTCGATGAGTTGCTCGTAGAACGGGAAGCTGATGGTGGCGACCCGCGCATAGCTCTTCTTGTCGATCACTTGCGCCGACTTGACGTACATCGACATGAAGACTTGCTTGACCTGGTTAGGCGTTGCCGCCAGTTGCGAGATAGCATCGAAGTCTTCGTAGGCGCGCACGTCGGCTTGCTCGATCATTTCCACGATGCCGTTTTGATCCGGACGCAGTTTCTTGACCAGGGCTTTGTCTGCCACGATCTTCAGGATAATGTCGCCCATACCGCCGACGACGATATTGAAGCGGTTGATCATCCAGTGGCGATAGCGGGCCAGCAGGTCTGGGTCATTGGTCTTGGAGTTGTCCGAGAGCAGGTGGAACACTTCAAAGTCCACGACCTTTGGATCGCGCAGCCGGTCAGGGATTGGCAGCACGACGACTTTACCTTCTTTACCCAGCACCGGCAGATACCCTTCTGGGCCTTCCATGCGCACGAAACCATCTTTAGTACATTCCATGCCAACCAACGCCAGCATGTTCTTGTACGTATCGATCAGATCGATCTTCTTGTCCATTGTTTTTTCCTCTATTGTTTTACAAGGCCCCATCTGGAATAGGGCCTTGTTTGGTTTAGTAACGCTTGCCGGTTTGGGTGCCACTCATGGCATCGAAAATCAATGGCGAGTGCGGGGTAGGACGGAACACTTCGCTTTGCAGACCGTTGAAGGCTTGAGCGATGTTGTCCAGGGTGTCACGGCTGCTGGTGATGACAGGCGACATTGCCGACGAACTGTAGCTTGGCTGAACGTAAATCGCTTCTGGGTCATGGTCGATCTTGATCTTCACCACGATCTCACCGAGCATATCTGCCTGGATATCGATGCTGTAACCAAAACCACCGTTAAACGTCAACGGCCCCAACAGCTGCTGATCGAATGCGGTATGCAACGCATCCATCTGCGGCGTCAAATCAACTGCCCCGATGATCGACAGCGCATGGGTAACCCACAACACTGGTGTGTGTTGAAAGTTACTGGCGAAAATGTCGACTTTACGAATCGCCAAATCAGCCATCAGCGACGGCAGTACAGCTGCAATCTGCGCTGCCATCTTCGCTTGGTGAGTACGATCGGTCCAGTTGTTTGTGGTGCCGGCGATGTGCATGTTTTCGCCCTTGACGTTGGCAAAGTCTGCATGATCTCGCCAGTTCACGGTACAAACGTCGTCGTGCGCTGCCATCGGATCGATCTTCAATAGATCGCGCCATGCAAAGGTGCTCGTGATCGCCCCGGTCGTCACTTGGGCGATGGCCTTGATGAATGGATCGGTGGACGCCAACTTGTCACGCAGCAATTTCGACGCAGCATGGTACGGCTCAATCGCGCCATTGCGGTTTTGCTGCCGTGAGTTCTCGTGACCATTTACCAAACCCGACAACACATTAGCCATGTAGTTGTTGGAATTGGTATGCGACTGGTTCGAGAATGACGGCGCACCATTTTGCTGATCACGGGTGTCGACAGTGGTTACTGAAGGCCCTTGCAGCTGAGGGTCATTCAGGCGCGCCAGCGAGACAGCTACTTCGTAAGGACGCATGCGGATTGTCTTGGCTTCGTCCACATTGCTGTAAGTGGAATCCACCAACACTTGATTGACCTCTTGCAGCTGGTTGACG
>Ga0265780_10007474_pt1 | contig 13414 bp, 10 predicted proteins | sample P1T30metagenome_FD_192432 | JGI IMG/M metagenome (GOLD analysis project Ga0265780, IMG submission 192432) | Plant litter microbial communities from East Loma Ridge, Irvine, California - P1 T30 | ecosystem: Environmental > Terrestrial > Plant litter > Unclassified | place: USA: California... | reverse complement strand
GCCAATCTGCTGCACCCGGCCATGCGCGGCCAGGTCGAGGGCGCCCACGGCTTCGACCTGGCGCTGCCGGCCGCGCTTGCCGACGGCCGCGTGCACAGCGTGCGCGTGGTCGACGAAGAGGGCCGGCCGCTGGGCGGCAGCCCGCTCACGGTCTGCTGCACCCTGGACGGTATCGGCGCGCTGCTGCCCGCGGACGGCGCCGACGCGCTCGTGCTGCGCGTGGCCGAGACCTACGAACGCCACCTGCCGCGCAGCCTGCCGCTGTCCGGCTGGGCGGAATGGTCGGCGCGCTTCGAGCAAGCCGCCCCGGACTTCCTGCCCGAGCTCGGCACCGCCGTGATCGTGACCGGCGCCGCGGACGCAGCCGGCATGGACGCGACCATCGCCAGCATCCGGGCACAGCGCGGCATGGCGGTGCAGGTGTTCGCAGGCAGCCCCTTCGCCGAATCGATGGCGCAGGCCCTGGCCGCGAATTGCGAGGTGCTGTGCTGCCTGCGCGCCGGCGACCTGCTCGCGCCGCACGCGCTGGCCTGGGCCCTGGCGGGCTTCCGTTCGCCGCAGGCGCAGGTGGTCTACACCGACAGCGCGTGCGGCGGCAGGCCATGGTTCAAGCCGGCCTGGAATCCCGACTACGCGCTGGCCAGCGACTATCCGCTCGGCCTGCTGCTGGTGCGCCGCAGCCTCGCGCACGCACTCGTCGACGCCGGGGATGCGGCGGGCTTCGCCTGGTCCGCGCTGGCGGCCGCCTGGCCGCAGGGCATGGACGCCATCGTGCACGTGCCGCGCGTACTGGTGGAGGTGCAGGCGCCGGACGCGGAGGAACACGGCGCGCGCGCTGCCGCCGCCGCACGCGCCCTGGCGCAAGTGGCGCCCGGCGCCGTGCTCGAAGCGCTGCCGGAGCTGCCGGCCGGCGCGCCGCATGCGGCTAGGCGCGTCCGCCATCCGCTGCCGGAAGATGCACGCGCGATGACGGTCAGCCTGGTGATTCCCACCCGCGACCGCGCCGACCTGCTGCAGCGCTGCATCGACACCATCCGCATGCATACCGACTGGCCGAAGCTGGAAATCATCGTGATCGACAACGGCTCGGTGGAAGAGGCGACCCACGCCTATTTCGACCGCATCGCCCAGGACGGCGTGCGCGTGCTGGCCATGCCGGGTCCTTTCAACTACGCAGACTTGAACAACCGCGCGATCGCCCAGGCGAGCGGCGAGATCGTCGGCCTGGTCAACAACGACATCGAGGCCCTGCATCCGGGCTGGCTGGACGAGATCGTATCCCAGCTGCTGCGCCCCGGAGTCGGCGCGGTCGGCGCCAAGCTGCTGTGGCCGAACGGCATGGTGCAGCACGGCGGCGTGCTGCTCGGCGTGGGCAACGTCGCCGGCCATTTCGGCAACCGCCTGCTGGACGCCGACTGGGGCGACCACGGCCGCAACCAGCTGGCGCAGCAGGTGAGCGGCTGCACCGCCGCCTGCCTGTTCCTGCGCCGCCAGGACTACCTGGCCCTGGGCGGCATGGACGGCCACGCCTTCCCGGTCGCCTTCAACGACGTCGACCTGTGCCTCAAGGTGCGCGCCTCCGGCAAGGCGATCGTGTGGACGCCGCATGCGCGCCTGCTGCATGCCGAATCGGCCAGCCGCGGCCACGAGGACACGCCGCAGAAAAAGGCGCGCGCCGCGCGCGAAGTCGAGGGCCTGCGCCGCAAGTGGGGCCACGTCCTGCTGCAGGACCCGGCCTACCACCCGAGCCTGAACCTGGACCCGAACAGCCAGGCCTTCGGCGGCCTCGCATTACCGCCGCGCGGACGGGCGCCGCGCACCGGGACGCTCGCAGGTCCCGCACCCTTCGCCTGATCCTCCACCGAACCACGACTGGAAAACCATGCAACGTCATAATAATTATTCGACCACGATTGCCCTCATCGTCGCCGCGCACCAGGAAGGCCTGCTCCTGGTGCCGGCCCTGCGCAGCGCGCTCGCCGCCGTCGAGGCCTGCCAGGCCGCCGGCGTCGACTGCCGGATCGCCGTGCTGGGCTGCGACCTCGACGCCGCCACGCGCCAGGTCGTCGCACGCTACCAGGCTGCATCCAGCCTGGTGAGCTGCACCGAACTCGGCGCCGGCGCCGCCTTCCACCCGCACGCCCTCACCCAGGTGAACGCCGAGTTCTACTGCTTCCTGAACGGCGACGACATCGTCCAGCCCGAGTGGCCGCTGATGGCCTACCGCCACGCCCAGGCCGGCAACTACCTGAACTGCATCTTCCACACCGAGCTGCTGGCCGGGATCGGCGGCGCAGGCAGCGCGCCCTTCGTGCACGCCCAGCTCAAGAGCAACGATCCGATCTTCCACCCGCTGCACGCGCTGGTGGCGCAGCACTTCTTCCATAACATGTTCTGCCATGCGGCGGTGCTCGAGCGCGCCCCCGACCTGGTGCGCCACGGCGCCGCGCCGCACGGCTTCGACACCTGGCACTGGGGCTGCGAAACCCTGGCGCTGGGCATCGGACGCGACTACGTGCCCGGCACCGTGCAATTCGTGCGCGGGGGCGCCCAGGCCGAAACGCACCAGTCCAGGTGCGACGCGCTGGCGCGCCCGGCCGCGCTGCTCAAGGATGCCATGGCCACCGCGTCCTACGCCGCCTTCAGCGGCCTGCACGACGGCAGCGAAGCGGCCCAGCTGGCGCTGCGCGACGGCGCGCGCTACCGCGACGCCTTCCCCGCCTGGCTGGTGCGCGAAGCCAAGCGCGCCGCCGGTTTCGACAGCGAGGTCTACGAACTGCTGAAGGCGGCCGACACGCTCGCCTGCGACACGCCTCCGGTAGCCGGCGGCGCCGCCTGGCTGCTGGCGCGCGCCGCCCGTTTCTGCGCCGAGCCCCATACCGTGATCGCGCTCGACTGCGACAGCCTCGCTCCGGAGCAGGCGGCCACGCTCGAACTGGGCATCCGCCAGGCGCGCCAGAAAGGACGCGTCCTGGTGCTGTGCGGCGACCTCTTGACCGGCGCGCGCCTGGCGCGCGAGGAAGCCGGGGTGTGCTACCTGAACCTGCGCATGGCCGCGCGCAGCTGCCACGGCGCCGCGCCGCTGTACGGGGCGCTCGCCGCCCTGCTGGCGAGCTGCCCGCCGCGCGCCATCCTCAACCTCAACCTCGACCTGGCCGACGAAGCCTGCGGCCTGCTGCGCTGCTTCCTGGAGCGCGCCGGCATCCCGGCCGTGCGCTACCTGCTGGGCGCGCTCGAGGACGTGCACAGCGGTTACAGCGAGCGGCGCGTGCTGGCCGCGCTGAACCAGGGGCGCTACGCCTACAGCCACCTGGCGGTGACCAACTTCGAGAACTTCCAGTACGCGCGCACGCTGTTCGGCCCGGGCGGCACCGACGTGCTGGTGGTGCCGGCCCGTCTGAGCCACGTCGGCGCCCTGGTCGAGCACATGGTCCGCCAGGGGCGGCCGCAGGCCGCGGCTCAGCCGGTGGCGCGCACCACGCCCGCGACAGGCCCGGTCGACGTCAGCTGCATCCTCAACCTGCACCGCGAGGGCAACATCCTGATTCCGACCTTCCGCTCGATCGCCCGCATGCTGCACTTCGCCCAGCAGCAGGGCGTCGCCTGCGAACTGGTGATCGTGCTGGACAAGGCCGACCGCCACAGCCGCCGCCTGGCGATCGAGGCCCAGGCCGGCGTGCTGGCGGGCTTCCCCAGCCGCGTGTGCGAAGTCGAGAACGGCGACCTGGGCCGGTCGCGGCGCGACGGCGTGGCCCAGGCCTGCGGCGACTACGTCGCCTTCCTGGACGGCGACGACCTGTACTCGGAAAACTGGATCGCCGACGCCTACCTGGCGGCGCAGTCGGAAGGCTCCGGCACGCCCACCATCTACCACCCGGAGCTGAACGTGTACTTCGGCGAGCACTACCGCACCTTCTGGCATCCGGACGCCCAGGCGCTCGCCCCCGAAGCGAGAAGCGGCCTGCTGCTCGAGAACTTCTGGACCTCGCTGTCCTTCGGCCCACGCGCGCTGTATCTTGCCAACCCGGTCGACGACAACGGCCTGGAGCTCGGTTTCGGCTACGAGGACTGGCAGTGGAACCAGCACACCACGGCCCAGGGCATCGCGCACCGCCCGGTGCCGCGCACCCTGCACTTCATCCGCCTCAAGCCGGCCGGGAGCCTGAACAGCAACTCCTCGCGCCGCAGCGTCATCGTGCGTCCGTCCCAACTGGCCCACAGCCTGGTCTTCGCAGACCAGGCCCCGGTCCGCGTTGCGGCCTGATGCCTCCCAATCAGCGAGCGAACCATGAACGACATCATCCAAGCATCCCCCGCCGCCACCGCCGTCCCGCCGCACTGGGACGAACAGGGCTATCTCCAGCGCTACCAGGACGTGGCTGCCGCGGTCCAGGCCGGACAGCTCCACAGCGGCTATGCGCACTATGTGTCCCAGGGCTTGTGGGAAGGCCGCGAGCCCGCCTTCCGCGCCCAGGGCGCGGGTAGCGGCGGCGCACGTCCCTGGCCCTGGTCCGACTGCCTGTACCTGGAAGCCAATCCGGGCCTCAAGCTGTCGCTGGCCATGCACGGCATGACACCGGGCGCGCACTACCAGCAGACCGGCCGCCGCGAAGGCCGCCCCACCGGCCTGGAGTCGCGCCGCATCGACTGCGCCCAGCGCACCGGCCTGGCCGACTGGGTGCTCGACGAGATGGGCGCGCAGTCGCACTTCGAGCCGGGACTGGACCTGCTGGCCTTCCCCGCGCCGCTGCATTACAGCCCGCTGTCCAAGACCGACTGGGCCAAGGGTATGCTAGAGGTCGAGCAGCACCTGCGCCACGCCAGCTACGACTTCCTGTTCTTCCTGCCCTGGCTCAAGAAGGGCGGCGCCGACCTGGCCAGCCTCTACCACATCAAGGCGGTCGCGGCGCGCGAGGCGCGGGTGGCGGTGGTGCTGACCGAGAACACCGATTCGGAGTGGGTGCAGCGCCTGCCGGCCAACGTCGACGTGCTGCCGTTCGGCGCGCTGTTCGGCCATGCCGACATCCATTGCCAGGCCCAGCTGGTCTACCACCTGGTGCAGGCCCTGGGCGCGGCCCGCATCCACATCATCAACAGCAATGCGGCCTGGGAAGCGCTGCGCCGCTTCACCCTGCCCCTGCAATCGATCACGAAAGTGTTCGTGTCGCTGTACTGCTACGACTACACCGCCATCGGCGAGCCGGTCGGCTATGCGCGCCACATCCGCAAGTGCATCGCCGGCGTGAGCGGCATCTACACCGACAACACCACCTTCAAGCAGCATCTGGTGGACGACATCGGCATCGCGGCCGACATGATCCACGTGCTGCCTCACCCGGTGCTGAACCGTCCGGCGGCGCGTCCCTATCCCCACCTGTCGCGCAAGGTCCTCTGGGCCAGCCGCCTGGACCGCCAGAAGCAGCCGGAGATCCTGCTCGACATCGCGCGCCGCATGCCCCAGCTGATCTTCGAAGTGTACGGTTCAAGCGTGGTCGGCCAGGAAAGCCAGCTGCTGCAACAGCTGCAGTCGGTGCCGAACATCGTGATCAAGGGCGGGTTCTCGAACCCCTCGGAACTGATGCGCGAGCAGTACCGCTGCTTCCTCTACACCTCGCTGTGGGACGGCCTGCCGAACATCCTGCTCGAGATGCTGTGGGCCGGCATGCTGGTGATCGCACCCGACATCGGCGGCATCCGCGCCGACCTGGGTCCCGAGCACTGCGTCATCGTCGACGAGCCGACGTCGAGCGAGGCCTACGTGGCCGCGCTGGAATGGGCGATCCGCCACCCAGGCGAGGCCGAGGCCCTGCGCCTGCGCGGCCAGGCCTACGTCAAGGAGCGCCATACCAGCGCCAACTTCGAATCAGTACTGGAAGACAGCAGCTACTTCCCTGAACAATAAGGACAACACACATGAAAATTCTGATCCTCTGGCCTTCGGGCACCGTCGAGCAGTCCGGTTCCCAGCCGGTGGTAAGGCGCAAGGTGTGGGAGTCGTTCACCGAAGACATGAACCGCGGTGACCTGTTCGTGCACGAATCGACCCTGCGCACCCTGGACTACACGTATGCCGAAGAAGTGAAACCGCAGCTGGAAGAAATCACGGACGAGGTCTACGACTACTACAACGCCAACTTCGACTATCTCGTGATCCGCGGCTCGAACTACATCCGCAACGACGGCAACCTGGGCGAGTGGCTGCCGTTCTTCCGGCGCATCCGGATCCCGATCCTGGCCTTCGGCATCGGCGCCCAGGCGCCCAGCGCCGACGAACCGGTCGCGCTGGAGCCAGGCGTGGTCGAGGCCCTGCACGAGATCTCGCGCAAGGCGGTGCATTCGATCGGGGTGCGCGGCGAGTACACGCGCGCGCTGCTGAACGGGCTCGGCATCCGTAACGTGACCGCGATCGGCTGCCCCAGCATCTTCCGCGAGCGTAATCCCGGCCTGAAGATCCGCTACCAACCGGCCAAGCTAGGCAAAGGCGGCGGCAGGATCGCCTTCACCACCCACCCCTACCTGGCCGGCCTGTACACGCGCAACGTGTGGAATTCGCGCGTGCTGCAGGTGCGCCTGATCGGCAAGCTGCGCGCGGCGGGCTTCGCGCTGGCCTACCTGACCCAGGGCATCGCGGCCGAGACCAAGATCGCCTACGGCCACGATGCGGCCGAGGGAGTGCGCGAGCTGCGCGAGATCGGCTGGTTCGGACAGGACGAGTCCTTCGTCGAGGATTTCACGCGCAACGCCGTCTGCTTCGAGACCGCGGACGAGTACTACGCGTTTTCCGCGACCTGCGACCTGAACATCGGCACCCGCCTGCACGGCAACATCACGGCACTGGCCATGGGCCGGCCGGCGATCTTCGTCACCTACGACACCCGCACCGCGGAACTGGCCGAGCTGTTCGGCATTCCGACGCTGTCGGAAGACCAGGTGGGCGAAGACTTCGACGTCGAAAACTTCCTGGGCCAGGTTTCGTTCGCCTCGTTCAACCGTCGCTACCGCCACCGCTACAACACCTTCGTGAAGTTCCTGGACGATAACGGGGCGGCGCACCGCATGCGCGAGGACGCCGACGCGCGCCTGGCGGCGTGAGTGCGATGGCGAGCACCGCCAATGCGCTGCCGGGCGTGCCGCACGTCGAGTCGCCGTTCTGCGCGCGCCTGTTCGACGCGCCCGGGATCGGCGCCGAGACGCGCCGCATCGCCCTCCAGCTGGCGCGCGACGGCTTCGCCGTGATCGACTTCCCCGAGCCGGACTTCGATGCGGTGGCGGCGCGCATCCGCGCGCACCTGGCCGGCCACTACGACTTCGACGGCTGGCGCGCCCAAGGCCACCAAGCCGGCATCAGCCTGCGCGTGCAGGACGCCTGGACCTTCGACGAAGACGTGCGCCGCATCGCCTGCAACGAAGGAATCGTCGGGCTGCTGTCGCGCCTGTACGGGCGCGCCGCGTGGCCCTTCCAGACCCTGAACTTCCCGGTCGGCACCCAGCAGCACTTCCATTCCGATTCGGTCCACTTCAGCTCGAGCCCGGAACGCTTCATGTGCGGCGTGTGGGTCGCGCTCGAAGACATCGACGCAGACAACGGACCGCTCCAGTATTTCCCGGGCAGCCACCGCTGGCCCATCTATACCAACGAGCACATCGGCAAATGCGTGGCCACCATGGAGGGCCAGCCGACCCAGGCCATCTACGAGGCGATGTGGCGCGACCTGGTCGAGGCGCACGGCGCCCGGCCCGAGGCCTTTCATGCGAAGAAGGGCCAGGCCCTGATCTGGGCCGCCAACCTGATGCACGGCGGGATGCCCCAGCGCGACCCGGCGCGCACCCGCTGGTCGCAGGTCACCCACTATTTTTTCGACGACTGCGCCTACTACACGCCGATGATGTCCGATCCGTTCTACGGCAGCATCGCGTTTCGCGAGCTGACCAACATCCTCACCGGCGAGACCGTGCCGAACCGCGTCGCCGGCCATGCCGTGCCAGGCCGGTTCATCGAGGCTACCGCGCCCGGCCGGGCACAATGGGAGGCCGAGGAAGCCTTCGATCCGGCCCTCTACCTGCTGGCCAATCCGGACGTGGCGGCGGCCGGGGTCGACCCCTCGCTGCACTACCTGCAATACGGGCGGCGCGAGCAGCGGCGCCTGCGCCCGTGATCGTAAACTGGATTTCCATAGCACTTGTGTAGACAAATTTCCAGCGCACGATTGGGCATTTTTGCGTTTTGTTGACACTTCACAAAAAATGTCACGTTTGAGGTGAATCAACTTTACACATGAACATTTCTCCGTAAAGATGGGGTCGAGTTAATCCATGTCATATGGGTAACTCGATAAGGCTGAGGTAAAGCCACATAACTATTTTTCATACGGAGAATGAGCATGAGCTTGGAAGGCAACTGGAAGTCGGCATTGGGCATCGCTGCGCTCGCGGCAGCATGCAACGCCCAGGCGGCGCCGAAAGGCGTGGCCGTCAGCGTGGTTCCGGAGAAGACCACGCTGGGCCAGCAGGACGACGTGGTGGTGCGCGTCACCATTACCAACAACTCGGGCGCGCCGCAGTACATCCTGAAGTCGCGTACCCCGTTCGAAGGCGTGGAAGAAGCGCTGTTCGAGGTCAAGCGCGACGGCCAGCCGGTGCCCTACCTGGGCGCCCACATCAAGCGCGCGGCGCCCACCGCGTCCGACTACTTCGTGCTCAAGCCGGGCGCCTCGCATAGCGTCAAGGTCGAGCTGTCCGCGTTGTACGACATGAGCGTGAGCGGCGACTACCAGATCAGCTACAAGCAGGTCTCGCCACAGCTGTTCCTGGCCCAGTCGGGCGGCAACGGCCGCAGCGGCGCCGCGGCGGCCTTCGACGCCGACGCCGATAACGCGACCCTGGTCTCGGCCCCGGCCTCGGTGTGGATCGACGGCCGCACCGCGCGCGGCCAGAAGTCCCAAGTCATGCTCGACATCGAAGCGATGAAGCAGGCTGCGGCCCAGCCGTCCGCCGGCGGCCTGAGCTTCAGCAAGTGCACCACCTCGCAACAGACCACCATCGCCCAGGCGATGTCGGCCGGCTCCAGCATGGCCAGCGGCGGCGATGCCTACATGCAGCGCGGCGTGATCGGCACCCGTTATACCAAGTGGTTCGGCGCCAACAACGCCGCCCGCGTGGCGACGGTCAAGTCGCACTTCGCCGCCATCAAGGATGCCTTCGCCAACAAGCCGGTGACGGTCGATTGCGGCTGCAACAAGACCTATTACGCCTACGTGTACCCGACCCAGCCGTACAAGATCTACGTCTGCAAGGCCTTCTGGAGCGCGCCGATGACCGGCACCGACTCGAAGGGCGGCACCCTGGTGCACGAGATGAGCCACTTCAACGTGGTGGCCGGCACCGACGACCACGTGTACGGCCAGTCGGGCGCCGCCAGCCTGGCGATCAGCAATCCGGACCAGGCGGTGGACAACGCGGACTCGCACGAATACTTCGGCGAGAACACTCCGGCGCTGAACTAAGCGTTTCAACCATGGCGCGGCCCGCGGCCGCGCCATGGCTTTCCTGCCTTGTTCCTTGCTAGCGGCCGCTGAAGGTGAAACGCACCGGCGCGGCCGGGCTGTTCCGGATGGCGTCGAGCTGCGCGGTATTGGCCAGCCAGGGACCGTCGTAGCGGATTTCGTAGGTCCCCTTGCCCTTGCGGAAGGCGTAGGTCGGGGTGATGTCGATGGTATTCATCTGCATCGTGCCCGGCTCCACCGCCTGCCAGTCGGCGGCGGTGAGCGCGCCGCGCTTGACCATCATGCCGGTATACGCCAGCGGCTTGCCCGCCTTGCCGGCCTTGACCTCGCGCAGCTCGAAGCGCGGCCCGGTCAGCTCGTCGCCGGCCGCGACCTCGCGCGGTACGTAGATGGTGCTCTCGCCGCGGTTCTCGACGATCAGGCGCACCTGCACCTTGCCGGCGCCCGTCTCGACCTCCAGCTGGTGGCGCACCGGGGATTCATTCTCGACGGCGCCGGCGGCGCTCACCAGGCCTCCCAGGGCGAGGGACAGCAGGGGCAGGAATCGTTTGACATGCATGCTCACTCCTTGAAATATTCTTTCACTGAGACTGCAAAAACGATAGTTTATTTCATTGCTGGGCTGGCGCGGCGCCCGCCATCGGGTCGGGCGTCGCCGCCAGGATCATCACCGCCACACGCCGGTTGCGCGCCTGGTTGGCGGGCAGGTCGTTCGGCGCCACCGGACGGGTAGCGCCGTGGCCGATGGCCGACAGGCGCGCGTCCTGTACCCCGGCCTCGATGAACAGGCGCACCACGCTGGCCGCGCGCACCGCCGACAGCTCCCAGTTGGAGGCGAAACGCGCATTGGTGATCGGCAGGTTGTCGGTATGTCCTTCGACCTCGATCCGGTGCGGATCGTTCTTCAGCAGGCCCGCTACCGAGGCCAGCACCGCGCGGGCGTCCGGCTGCAGGACGGCTTCGCCCTGGTCGAACAGCACGCTGGCATTGAGTTCGATGGCGATGCCGCGCGCGTTCTGCGTCACCCGCACCTGGCCCGATTTCACCAGCGGCATCAGGGTCGCCGTGAGGTCGCGCGCCAGCGTCTCCATGCGCTCGCGCTCGCGGCGCGCCGCCTCGACGCGCTTGCGGTTGACGATGTGCGACAGCGGCAGCACCGGCTCGACGCTGGTATAGGCCTGCGGCGCCGGGGTGCGGCCGCCGAAGGCGTCGCCCAGGGCTTCGGACAGCACCGCGTACTTGCCTTCGTTGACGATCGAGATCGCGTACATCACCACGAAGAAGGCGAACAGCAGGGTGATGAAGTCGGCGTAGGAGATCAGCCAGCGCTCGTGCTGCTCGCCGCTCCCGCCCTCCCTGTCGTCGTAGCGTTTGCGCGCCATGATCGGCTCAGTGACGGGTCAGGAGGCTGGCCACGCGCTCGTCCACCACGCGGGTGTGGTCGCCGCTGGCCAGGTCGTAGAAGACTTCGGCGAGGATCTCGTACTGGGCCACCCGGTCGCTGACGATGGCCTTCAGTTTGTGCCCGACCGGATGGAAGAACAGGTTGGCCAGGCCCACGCCGTACACGGTGGAGACGAAGGCGATGGCGATGCCCGAACCCAGGCGCGACGGATCGGACAGGTTTTCCATCACGTGGATCAGGCCCAGCACCGCGCCCAGGATGCCGATGGTGGGCGCATAGCCGGCGGCGGACTCCCAGATGCGCGCCGCCTGGCGCTGCGCGAATTCGTAGGCGCTGATCTCGGTCTCGAGCAGGCTGCGCAGCTTCTCGGGCGCGATGCCGTCGACCACCAGGCGCAGGCCCTTCTGGATGAACTTGTCGGGAGTCGCCATGTACTGTTCGAGCGAGAGCAAGCCGTCGCGGCGCGCGGTCAGGCTCCACAGCGCGATCTCGCGCGACAGCCGTTCGCGCTCCGACCTGGGCGGAAAGAACACCCAGCGCAGCATGCGCAGGCCCAGCATGAAGCTGCGCCGCTCGCTCTGCAGCAGCACGGCGCCCGCGGTGCCGATCACCACGATGGCGAAGGCGGCCGGCTGGACCAGCGACGCGAACCTGCCGCCGTCCAGCGTATGGCCGACCAGCACGCCCGCGAGCGCGAGCACCAGGCCGGCTACGCTGGCCCAGTCCACAATTGCTCCTTGAGGGCCGCGCGCAGGCGCGACACGGCCTGGGTGTGCAGCTGCGACACCCGCGATTCGCTCACGCCCATGACGGCGCCGATTTCCTTCAGGTTGAGTTCTTCCTCGTAGTAGAGGCCCATCAGCATCTTCTCGCGCGGCGGCAGGTTGTCGATGGCGTCGATCACGGCCTGGCGGAAGCCCGTATCCAGCAGGCTGCGCAGCGGATCGCTGTCGTCCACCGCATAGCGGTCGAGGAAGCCGTCGCTGCCGCCCTCGCCGTCCGCGTCGTGGAAGTCTTCGTAGTAGAGCAGCTGGTGGCCGCCGCCGTCGCCCAGCATCTCCTGGTAGTCGGCAAGCGACATCTTGAGCGACTTGGCGATCTCGGATTCGCTGGCCGGGCGGCCCAGGCGCTGCTGCAGCGCTTCCATCGCGGCCTCGACCTTGCGCATGTTCTGGCGCGTCGAGCGCGGCATCCAGTCGCTGTTGCGCAGTTCGTCCAGCATGGCGCCGCGGATGCGCAGCACCGCATAGGTCTCGAACTGGGCGCCGTGGTTGTCTTCGTAGCGGTTGATGGCGTCGAGCAGGCCCATCATGCCGGCCTGCACCAGGTCATCGACTTCCACCGAAGGCGGCAGCTTGGCCTTCATGTGGTGGGCAAGACGCTTCACCAACGGCATGTGCTCCGTCAGCAAATGGTTCTTGTCCGCTTTCCCTTTGACCGTGTACATGCGCTGTGCTTATCTCTTCCGCTATTCGTGTTCTGCTTTAGTTGCGTGCATGCGCGCCGCCTCCCCTGCCCATCGCCTGCAGGGCAAACTTGCCGGCCAGGCGGCGGAAGGCGACCGAGGCCCCCGCCAGCGGGAAGGCATCGACCACCGCCCGGCCCAGGCGCGCGGCGCGGTGCAGGTACTCGTCGGCCGGCACCGAACCCATCGAGCGCAGGCTGACCGCCAGGTAGCGCGTTGCCGCGGTTGACATATTATCGTATACAACCTTGGCCTCAGCCTCTGTCGCGCCGGTAACCAGGATGCCGAAGGGGCGGCGGCCCAGCTGCTGGGACAGGCGCTTGATCAGCGCATAGGCGTTGGTGATCGAGGTGGCGGAGGTACCGACCTGCACCACGATCTCGGAACTGGCCATCAGGGGCAGCGGAAACTCGCCGTCAGGACCCAGTTCGCCGTCGACCATCACGATGCCGGCCTGCTTGACCAGTACGTCGAAAGTCTTGGCCAGGCGGCGCGCGTCGGTGCTCCCCACCGGCTTGCCGAGCGAGGCGACGGAAAATCCCTGGGGCACGGCGTGCAGCACCTGGTTCAGGCCGCACTCCTGGCGCGCCACGTTGGCCAGCGTCGCGGCGCGGCTCAGGCCGAGCCGGCGCGCCACGCCGTAGTCGCGTTCGCAGGCGTCGACGATCAGGACCTCGTTGCCCAGCTGGGACAGGGTCGCGCCCAGGTTGACCAGCATGGCGCCCTTGTCGTCTTCAGGCGTCGCGGAAAGAAACGTGACGATGCGCGGGCGCGGGCCCTGCAGCATCCGGCGCAGGCCTTCGGCCTGGTCGAAATCGAAACTAGCCAAGGTGCACCTCGCGCAGCGAACGGTCGGCGGCAGCGGCGGCCATCATCAGCGGCAGGTCGGCGTCGCCGAACTGGCTCGCTGCGTTGCGGGTGTTGCGGAAGGCGCGGTCGATCAGCATCGCGCGGTCGGCCAGGTGCAGGTCTTCCGGCACGCGCTGGCCGTTCGAGATGTAATGCAGGTTCAGTTTCTGGCGGATCACGACGTCCAGCACG
>Ga0265780_10007473_pt1 | contig 13415 bp, 11 predicted proteins | sample P1T30metagenome_FD_192432 | JGI IMG/M metagenome (GOLD analysis project Ga0265780, IMG submission 192432) | Plant litter microbial communities from East Loma Ridge, Irvine, California - P1 T30 | ecosystem: Environmental > Terrestrial > Plant litter > Unclassified | place: USA: California... | reverse complement strand
TAACAACTCCATCAATATCATAACAACCCGACTCTCAAGTCCTCCCGAGTTAAGCCCATCTCCTTACCGCCCACCGGCATGGACAGACTGGCTGCAGACGCGATGCAGTATGTAATATGCAACATGCGACATGCAACATGCAACATGCAACATGCAACATGCCATGCCATGTCATGCACGCCCCAAAGGGCAATTACCGCACCGCCCCCAACTATACCACTCGTCTTCCCGCCTCTCTTTTTCCCTCCCTCAAGTCCCAAAGTCCAACCGAACTCTCGATCCTCGCGCTTCTCGCTTCCCACTACCAAACTCCTCTCGCTTCCCACAATTACAACACCGCTTTTTTTTTCTCTCTTCCCCAGCGAGCGAGTTTCGTCTCGTCTCGCGGCTACCTTTCCGCTTGCCCCGAAGGATTTCGCGGAATCCATTATTTAATCAATTCCACCATCCCGCTCCACAACTCTACATCGCTCCGCAGTAGTGCGGCGGTCTAGTCTCCTCCAAAAAGTCTCCAGTAATCTTAGCAAAATCGATTGATGATGGGTTTTTTTCTGATTAAGTGTCAATTATTAGCTGATGGAATGGATCCCATATGCGTATCAGCCCGCAAGTCCCGCGAACCTAGGCGGCGGTTCCGAGCGCGCTGCTATATACCGCTACTGTACTTGCCTTGTTGCTGTGTCCCGACTTCACGTAAAACGATTCTGCAACACTGCCGATTTTACATGTACATTTACAGTACATGTGAGTGGTGAGGGTGACAGAGAGAGAGGGACACGCGGACTTGCATGGCCTGGGTCGCCCAACTACTAAGTCCTTTCTTCTTGCGGTCGAAATACTAGACGGCTTTCTTTCTTTCTTTCTTTCTTTCTTTCTCTCTTTCTTTACCGCCTCTGCCGAAGGAATACTTCTGCAGTTGAGACCCCATCTTAGTCCTTATTACCTAATCTTCCATGCTTCCTCCTTTTACTTTCTCGCCACTTCCAACTTCCCATTCCAAGCAAGCTCGCATGGATTGTTGCAAGAACAATCCTGTCATCGCGTTATCAAAACCCCGGCTGCGACTTGATCATGCTTACTGCCGGAGGAATCGGAAAGACCCTTTCCCTTCCTCGTGGTAACTACCTTAGCAGTGCATGCACGTCAGAGAAAGAAGGCGTCCCGGCCGCCGCGTCCTTGTGGTGGATAACGTGGGATTGTTTGTGTCGCTTCGGAAGGCTTCCCCGGAGGATGACAGTAGTGGTGCCTCGAGACGGGGATGGGGGTGTTTTTTGTTGGTTTGTTGTTGATTGTTGGCGATGTTGGATTTGGTTGTTTTGATGGATGCTTTTTTTTCCCTGCTTTTCGTACTGTCTTGCTTTTGTTCTTTTATGATTGGTTTTGTGTCGGACTGATTTGGGGGTCTGCTTACTTGATACGGCCGTTCGCTCTTGATGAGTTGGAGGTATAGTGGTGTGATGATGGGGGTTTGTTTCGTTGACGATGATTATGATGATGACGATCACGGTCTTGTTTATTGTGTGACTGATTGATTGACTTTTCCATCCGGTTAGAAATTCCAGCCACCCTGATTCAGGTGAGGCGCGTTGATTCCTTGTTCGATCCTTCGATTTTTGGTGTCGTTGAGAGTTGCGGGCTGTCTATCTGCCATCCCGCGTTGCGGTCTAGACCACTTGAACTCGGTCAGTCTCGTTCCTTCTCCCCTGCAGCATCTCTTTCTCGCTGACTGTCTGGCCATCTCTCGGCGACATTAGGGCGTTGTAGATGCGTTCGGCACTTGTCAGTTGACATATTTGCGAACCCGTGGGGACATCCACTTCTTTCTTGCGACGTTGAGATTGATTGGGACGTTTCCTAATACCACCGCACGTCTCACTTGGTAGGGGCTATGATGGTCTCGAACATACACCGGTGGTCCGATGCTTCGATGGAAAATGTAGCGTTAGGTTCTGCGTTCTAAAGACGGGTTTGGTTAAGATGGATCAGAAAGACGGCGAGCTCTTGGCTGCTGGTTCGCTTCGTTCGTTCGATTGCGCACAGATGCAATCGCGTCGGTCTGCTCTCGGCCATTCGAGTCATTTGCTTGCTTTCGTCGTGGTCTGGAAGTCGATTTATCGTGCTATTGCAGTTATAGCTTACCCCAACCCTTACCCTAAGTCGCCGGACAGCTTTTTGGAGACCGACCCAGAATCCACGTCGTTCAATCGTACGTCGATGTTGGGAATGGTTTCTGCAGAAGAAGTTTCGTAGAGGGTGGTTTACGCGCCCCTATGGTTCAAGATGCTTCAGCGCTGCCGTGATGTGATATCGGATGTGTTGATTAGTCGAAAGCTGTCAAAGACGACCACAGAGCCGAGCGGTCCGCGTCAGCCCATCGAACTGTCAGCACAAGTCAATATTGACCGTGTAATCGAAAGGTCGGTATGAGACCGAGGAAGGGGCTTTCATTCCATATCGTAGGAGTATAGAGTTGGTGTTCCTTGGACTTCTCGATAATCCAAGATCTCGCGTACCAACAAGATGTCTCCAATCCAGCGACCGGACGAACACGATCGTCCTCATGACATCTCCAATACTCTTACGCCGCACATCCAACACCCCATCCATCCGTTCTCACCAACGCCCCTACTTAAACCCAACCCCCAACTCAACATCCTCAACCTTCTCCCCACTCTCATCCGACGAGCCACCGAACTTCTTCCTCGCACCCCCCGCCTCTTGCGCAGCAACCGAACTGCGCCTGCGGATCGCGGCGTCCGTCTCTTCGTAATTGATGAGCAGCTCGCCCTTCTTGCCGTAGCGCCTAGGCATTTCGTGCGCGACTTTGACGACGGTGAAAGCGCCTTTGAAGCCGTGTACGGCGCGGAAGATATCGTCCATTTCTTCGAGGGAGCGGCCGGACGTCTCGGGCTATGGGAGGATGGAATTAGTTTGGTCGAGATTGATGGGGAAGTTTGGTTGATGTGGTTGGTGGTTGGGAATGCGAGAGAGGGCTTACGTAGAAGAAGTACACCACGGGCACAATAAAGGCATTGATAACTCCAAATACAATGTAGGTCTGGGCAAGTGTCAGTGGCTGTTGAGAGGCGCGGAAAACTTCGAGTGGACTGACCTTATAGCCTATTGAGTTGAATGCGACAGGACTGGTGCGGTTGGATTAGTGATAAACTCGTGGATTTCGTTTCAATCTCCAGAAACTCACGTAACCATTACTACCATGAAGTTCCAGATCCTGGGGTTCTGTCAGTTTCTCTGCGACAGCCGAGATTCGGTATCACCAAGACAAACGTACCAGTTACCGGTGGTGGCGATCGCGTTTGCAGGAGCACGAATCGACAGTGGTGTGATCTCAGCTGTTGAGGATTAGTTGTTCGACCGAACAATAAATGGAGTCAAGCATCTACTCACCAGGATACAGCCTAAAAGAGAAAGAGTCAGCGGATTCGATATGAGCACCGGTTCGCACAGGATCAAACTCACCAAGTCATTCCAAGCCAGCCAACGGCGAAGAAGCTGTTGAAGACGAATAAGAAGACCGCGGCCAGGATACCTGTACTGGTGCTTGTATGTGAGATTGCACCCGCTAGGACGAACATCGAAGCCTGTAAGTGGTGAGCACGTCAGCCGAGAGACTGTGATAGTATACGAGTTGGATGCTCACAGCTTGTCCCGTAGCACCAAACAACATCAACTTCCGGCGCCCGAACTTCTCGATGGTGAAAATGGCGATGAACGAGGCGAGGAAATATTCGGTACCGTTACACGCTGCGAGGAGTCGTGAGAGGAAGGGTGATAGACCGATGCTGTTTTGGAACACCGTAGCGGCATAGTAAGTGATGATATTAATGCCCTGTATGCCGTCAGTACCTATCATCGCAGTATTATCCATGTACCGCAACTCACCGAAATCTGCTGGAACATTTGATTGACGTAAGCGAGAATAGTGCGGTGCAAGTTCCTGTTGTCGTTCATAGCAAAGCAGTCTCTGAAACTGCCCTGCGCCATCTCGATGACAGTGTCCTTGACAGCGTTGAACTCGCTTTGGATCTTCGGATCGTCTTCAGGGAGATCTGACAACGCGCACATGACTTCCAGCGCTTCTTGCTCCCGACCTTTCAGGATCAACCTTTGAAGATGTCAGTTTCAGCATGGCGCAAGATGAATAACGGCGTGTTCGACGAACCAGCGTGGAGACTCTGGCAGACCCGGAACAACGGCCACGATGATCAGCGCGAGTATGATCTGGAATGCTATGGGGAAGCGCCATGAGACGGTGGAAGGCTCTAAGAAAGAGAATCCAAGGTCTATCCAGTAGCTTATCATTACACCGAAGACGATCAAAGTGCCTGGCGGATGTCAGCCAGTCGCTCTCTCTGGTACAAAATCTGACTGAATCTACCTTCAATCATGACCATCTGTCCACGCCGGTGGCTTTTGGACGTTTCTGATTGCCAGGTGGGGACAGTCGATGTATTCATGCCTTGGAATTGTCAGTACTGCTCTCCAAAGATGAATGCTGTCACTCTTACCGTTTCCAAAACCAGTGATGAAACGCGACGAGATAAGCTGGCCGAGACTGAACGAAGAGGCCTGAATAGCAGCGCCAACAACCATGATACAGCTGCCGATGAAGATTGTCTTCTTACGACCAAGCATGTTGCCTGCCATTGATTAATTGCTGTATGTTTGCACTGCTCAGGAAAAGACTCACCAAGCCAGATCGTAGCAACAGCACCAAAGAAACATCCCAGCGTGTATCCACCGACTGTGATACCTTGAATGTTAGAAGCCGTGCTCATGGCAGAAGGCGAGCCAGCACCCTCGACATCGATCTGCGGGAAATATTTGAGGAAGCTGGGTAAGGTGAGAAGGCCTCCGAGTACACCCTGCGTTTGTCAACAATCATGCAAGCCAACACCTGCGGGTTTGCCTTACCTGGTCGTAACCAAACAATGCGAAATCGACGCCCGCAATCACCGCAATGGCGATGTTGAGCCTCGAGCCAGTCAGGCCGTAGAACTTCTTCATGGTGGGTTTTGTCCTTGGGAGATCCCGATTGTCCTTTTTCTGGTCGCGTTTCTACAAGGAGGAAACTCAACAACAAGACGGAGAGTGTCGCAAGTGAAGTACAGAAGAAAGAGAGCACAGATGACAAGAGACGGGTATCGCGATCAGATGAACCTTCACGCGGGTGTCGCGGCCAGAGGCTAAAGAGAGCCGCCGGGGTACCTCTTTCGCTCTACCGTCGACGCCACCTACCGTGCGACTACTTCGGGACGTCTTAGTTTCATGTGAGCAGCGGGCGACGCATGGGAATAAGGTTGGCGGAGTGTGCGGGGTGTGGGATGTGGACTCTGGAGACTGGGGATGAAGATGCAGCACTACGGCACCTCCTTTTGTGACGACGCCTCAGACGCCTACGGATCGCCGTTTGGGGTGATCCACGGGGGTCTGTTGCTGCACGATTGGTCTAGCGTGGCATTGTAGAGGGAGATCCGAAGCGGCCATTGATAGCAGTCCGGTGAAGGAGCTTTCCATTTGTTCGATGTCCGGCAAAGAAGACTCGAGATGCACCGGCATTCTTCAAGCAAACTAGCGGCTGCTTGAGAAGGCTTGGACAACCTCCAAGGATTGGCTGGGTGAGTAAGCCGCCGATGTCATCCAGATCTTCAAACTCTATGTCCGTCAGCTCGTGTAAAGATCGTTGGTTTCGGTGAGGGAGTGCGTTATGGAAAGCTACGATGAGCTGTGGTCTGTGTAGTCAGCATCGTTGCTTTGGCATGCCTTATGAGCTTCAAGAAGACATATGGCAATTGTTTGTCCATGTGTGTTCATTCGAATGTGAAACAAAGTGTAACTCACAGACGAAGTCAGAGTCGGCAAATGACCGCGCCAAAGTCCACCCAACCAGCCAAAGAGGAAACCGCAGCCGCAGCGACTGCCACTAACAGTGGCCTTCTCGAAACAAACCACCAGTCGACCGGATCTACTCACAAAACCGCCCTCAAAGAAACCACAATAATAAAAGAAAATGTCCCCCCCAGCCTTCTGGTACAAAATCCTCGACTCCCCACCCCCCACCCCCCTCCCCGCAACCCTCCCAGCAACCCCGCTCGACGCCCAAGACGGCTTCATCCACCTGTCAACCGCGCGCCAAATCCCCATCACAGCCGGCCTGTTCTTCTCCGCGCACGACAAGCTCTGGGTGCTGAAGCTGCGGCGCGACAAGATCGACGGGCGCGTCGAATACCCGCCCGAGCTGGGCGAGGCGTGCCCGCATATCCATGGCAGCCAGCGGGGGCTGGGCAGGCACAATGTTGAGGAGGTGATTGAGCTGAGGAGGGGGGAGGGGGAGAAGTGGGGGGATGTGAGGGAGATGGGGGAGCTTTGAGGGGTGTAGAGAGAGGGAGAGAGGGAGAGACAGAGATTTGTGTCGCTTGGTATAGACGGAATAAAGGACAAAACATACATCTTGGGTGCAATGTTTGGAAATGAGATGATGTTCGAACAGTAACGGTGATGTCAGCATTGATATTATTTACCCTCCTGACCGAGCCCTCGCGCCTCTCGCCGGCGAACCCTTCGAATCAACAACTATAGGCCCACTGGAATGCCTAAACCCCAGCGTAGCCTCCCTCTCCTCCAACGGCGTGGCGGAAACAGCCTTCGTAGACCCGGCATCGTTATCCGACTCCGCCGCCGAGTCCGTCGAGCTCCACCAACCCTCTGGCTGCGAAGGCCGCTTGGCACCGCGTTCCGTACGCTCGGACAGAGCCTCTGCGGTGAGAGGCGAAGTAGGCAACGCGACCTCATCCTCTCTCCTACCGTTATGTTGAAGGGGTGATGTGCGCGCGGTCGGTGACCGAATCCTGCGTGATGGCTTAGCGATTACGGTCCCTTCTTGCGAGCTTGCGTCACTGCGGATGGACGTGGACGTGGGCGCACGTACGTGAGTGGATGTGCGGCTGGGGGGCTGATGTGAAGATGGGAGAGGCGATAGGCCGACTCCTGGTGTGAGAGCGAAGCGTTCGGGTGCGCTGTCGTCTTCGTCCTCGCTTTCGTCCAAGTGTTCTTCTGCTGACTGGGCGGTGTTGTCGACGCCCCATTCAAAGGCTTCTGTACGGCGACGTTCGTCGATGTCTTGTCTCCTGTTGCGCTCCGAGTCGGAGTAGTTGGGGGGCATCGAGCCGTTTGGGCTGGTGAGGGAGCCGCGCTCGAGGATGCTGCGTTCAATGCCTTTCCAACCGAGTTTCTCGACCTTCGCCTTTGCGGAGAAAGCGTAACTCTCGAGGGCGTCGAGAACGTGTGGGAAGACGAGCGTGTGCACATCGCTAGCCCAGAGGAGGTCCAGGTGCTCGTACTTCTGAATACCTTTTGCAACGGTGTGCTTTGGTAACTCCTTCAGCATGAGCTTGATATCGACTAAGCTGTCCGAGCCGCCGTATACCAGCACAATCGGAGTCTTGATGTTGCGGGTAGGGAACTTGGCAACTTTGTAGTATTTGTTGCCGTTGCTCAACGCCAAAGGTTTAGCCACTTCGTCGTCGAACATTTGGAAAGTTCCGTTGCGGATGATCTGGAACCAGTGCACGACCGTCTTGACGCTAGAAAAGCTGTACAAGTGTGGGTACGCCGCAAGCTTTTGGTGGGCGGTGATGTTCTGCGTCTTCCAGTTGAATAGGAAGCTCATGCTCTTGTCGATGAAGTAGGTGAAGATACCCGGATATAGTAAAGCCTGCCACATCGTCGCCGAGCCAAGAATCGCACGTCGTCCAAAGGCAAGATAGAGGATTTCTGGGCTGGACTTGACGAAGCTGGCCACTATGCCTGAAGCAAGACCTGGAGGTGCCATGGCAGGCGCGAGAGCTACAAAAACGTCCACCTTCTCGTTCAACGTCGGATGTATCGAGAGTGCGGCAAAGGCTTGAGCGGTTCCCTGGCTGAAGCCGATGTAGCTCAAGCTCGGCTGCTTGGTAGTCGAGAGAACGTAATCGATCGTGTCGGGGATGTCGTGGAAGGCGAACTGGTCCATGCTGAAGTTCCAGAATGGTATGTCTGTCGGACTGTGGTGGAGACTCTTCTTGCTGTACTTGTTTCCTCTGTTGTTTCCAAGCCAGACATCATACCCTTGCTCCACCAACACAAAAGGTAGGCAGCGCTCTCTATCCGTCAGACAAACCCATACTTCAGAGTTCATCATCAGGCCATGGTGCAGATATACGACCTTCTTCTCTATGCTGCCAGGGCCCGCGTTGACGCGCTGGTCTTCCTCTCCCCTACGCCAGCCCAGTCTGTGGACGCCCAATAGATAGCCATCGCCGGTCTGCACGATGTGTTCTTCCGCGTAGTATCCGTACAGCTCGCATAGCTCTACGAAATCGCTCGCCTGGGCGATTGGGCTGGACACTGACTTCTTCTTGTTGCGGCTCCGTCGCGAGTGCGGCGAAGAGAGACTGTTGAAGGCATTCCGTGAAAGGCGATAGAGCAACCGGACGATCGGGCCGGGGAGGAGTAAAGTCACTGTCCGTGCAATGACTTCGAAGATGAGAAAGCCAAAAGACGCGACGAGGGCCAGGTATTCGGAGAGGAAGAGTCGGCCAATGAAGGGGACTCGAGGCATTTTGGTGGTTGCTTAGAGTGGGAGTGGTTGGTGATTAGGATGCATTGAGTATGTTTACATGAGGAAGTAGAATTTCCCAGGTTCGTGTAGATTGCGGTCAAGAAGATTGCAGTGGTGGGACACGACCGAGGAGCGTTCCAGGATCAACCCCATCCCCAGTGCCGTCATTATCAAAGTCATGTGGCATGTGAAAGTCGATCGGAGCTCCCAGAGGTATGTTAATGACTGATGGTGATATTGTTGGTTAAAAGCTGGTATCAATTCACATACTTTAAGCAGAGGTGAAGTCTGGCTCTGGCTTCCTTGTTCGGCCCGCAAGCGACTGGAGCTGGATCGAGCATCTCTCTGATTTGATGTCCCATTTGATGAACAATTCCATTGACCATTAATCAAAACACTTGCCACCCGAATACACGATCCCGGACGCCAGTCTACAATCTATACCAACGACATTGAAAGACTCGATTGAAAGCGCCGCCTCAAACCCTCCTCATCGCCACGCGCGCATCCCCGGCGCAAAATGCCTGCCTCCTGCACAGACATCCGTCCGTAACACCTCAAGACACCACTCACTCCACTCTCGTCTCTAACACCCTCCCAGGCGCCGCTCTGGCGACATGTCTCCAACAATCCGACTGCGTGATGATCCACCGAAACACCCCCGCCGCCTGTCTCCGCCCTCCTCTCAAAGACACCCTCCCCACCCAATGCCTGCAGCTCATCCGAGGCTACGGAGAATGTAAGCGCGGCATGGTCGATATGCGTAAGCGCTTCAGAGGCAACAAGCCCATCTCCACGAGCAAGGAGCTGGAGGGCGATGGTGACCAGGAGATCGGCATGCTGTATGCTGGTAAGAGTGGGTATGAGGGTGTTGGGCCCAAGGGTTCAGACGGCAGGAATGATGAGAACGAGGAGAAGTATCTGAGGAATGATGGTGTTGAGGATATCAGGAAGAAGTAGGATTGTTTTGGGAAGTGCATTGTATAATTATGATCCTGGGATATCTGTTTATCGAGCGGCATTGGGTGGCGTTCGGGTGGTTAATATCAACTCCTGAGGGAAAGGGAGAAAGTGTGATTGTAAAGCTATTGGAAAAATTGTACTGAAGCAATTCTCGAGCCAGGAGATGTGTGCATCACTGTGGCAGCTGGCACAAAAGACTGGACTGCTGGAATCCATACCACACCGAGTTTGTTTCACGTTTGTCTCCAGAGAGGTCAGGCCTGTCTACAAGACAACCTTTATGTCTCGACGGGTCAGACTTTGGTAAGGGCCCAAGTACCAGCAACTTCGTCATGTTACGAACACACCAGTACCAACGAGACCGTCTATCCAACGAACCTCGCAAATACGGTGGATCCAGCTTTTAGGATCAACAAAACTGCACAAGTGAGAGTTGGGACCGTTAATCACATTGAGACATTGGATAAGAAGTTGCGTCTATCATGTTCAAACTGACATGAGCCGACCCTTAAAAACCAACTGCCCAAGATGTCACAACGAAATCAATGACCCTGCGACTTCATAGCCGCAACCATCTTCTGGAAAGTCGCCTGTCTCTCCTGCTCCCACCCATTGAATCCCATGAAAGTCTTGACCATCTGCACAGGCACTTGCTCGTTGCTCTCAGCACAAAGCCCAGCAAACGCCTCTTCGGTGAAATCCTTCAGCGGCATTCCAACCTCCTTGCCCTTCTCGCCCATCTCAGCATCATGCAACTCCGTCTGCACAGCAGGAGGGTACAACTCGATGATCTTGACATTGCTACCGGCATCCTTCAGCTGCTGGCGCATAGCCAAAATCATATGATGAAGCGCAGCTTTCGATGCGCAGTAATTCGGGCAGTGCAGAATTGGGACAAGAGCAAGCCCCGAAGTCGTGTATATAATGCCAGTCTCTTGCGGCGCTTTCTTCATGAGATACGGCAAGAAGGCTTTCGTCAGCCGCAGGATCGACGAGTAGTTCGTGTCCATCTCGAGGTCCATCTTGTCCAAGTCGACCTCCTCGGGCTTGGCCCAGTTCATCGCCCGCTGGAGGCCAGAGTTCATCCAGACGCAGTCGAGGTCCGGGTGCTTTTCGAGGATCTTGGCGGCGAAGTCCGGGATGGCTGCGTGGTCGGTGATGTCGAAGACTGCGGAGTCGACGTTGCCTTTGGAGCCATATTGCTCGACGAACTTGTCGAGGTTTTCCTTTCGCCTGCCTGAGACTACGACGCTGGTGCCGGTTTCGACCAGCTTTGCGGCGAGGGCCCAGCCGATTCCACTGGTGGCCCCTAGGACGAGGACTTTCTTGTATTGTAGTGAGGACATTTTTGAGTTATGTGATCCAACGTTGGTCGGGGAGGAATCAATATTGCGGTTGGAGGGGGGATGAGCTAGAAAGAGCGGTATCAACTGCAGAAAACAAGTATCAACGCAAGAAGATCAAGAGCTGTCCCACGGCACGTACGGATCAATCGACCTCAATCCGTCCTGCTGGTGGCGGATCATGATGTAATCACAATCGAGGGAATCAGCGGCTATCAGATTGCAGACGAATGCCGAAAGATCTATTCTTCAAACGTACGGCAATCGTTGTGTAGCTGTCGGCAGCTTTCAAACATACCGTGGAAGCACATTTCGGCAATGGTTATCGTCAACTGTGATGTGCACGCAGGAAGAATGGCATGCGAATTTAGTCTCAAGAGCCAAGCAACCGTAATCACCGCATCGCAAAGCAAATATAGATCACACCATTCCGCATAATGCCCGGCTAAGACATTTGCCGGGCCGACGTCGCAGTTGATAACGGGGTTCTTGTTGTTTTTCGGTCTTACTGCATCCTTCGAAGGATTTATCGATTTTTCTGTTGTGTGTATATATTGATGATGCCCCCGGTCGACGATCGATTTTCCGATCGACGAATCAATTCATCAAACTCCATCTTTCTTGTAGGGGGAAGTACGCTTGGATCACGATAATGTCTAATAATCCTGGAGATGAGAAACGCCAGCCGACCACCCACGCAGCCTCTCAGCCTGAGCCAATAGAGGATCGCAAGAAATCAGACGCCAGTTTCTCAGATGCCCAAGATGGCAACAAGCACGACTACGCACGAGACTCCAAAGAAGCAAACTCCCGAATCGAACCTTTGCGGCAAGATGACGACCCAGAAAAGGCCATCGGCTCACCAATCGAGCGAACAACCTCCTCACTGCCCATGTCCAAAGCCCGGTCCATCGCTCTCGTCATCACATTAACCGGAGCAGCATTCCTGAACACAATGTCCAACCAAGCAGTCGTGATCATCCTCCCAACCATCGGCCGCGACCTCAACATCCCCGCAGCTCGACAACAATGGATCGTTTCCGCCTACTCGCTGACCTTTGGCTGCTTCCTCCTACTCTGGGGCCGGATCGCAGACGTGTGCGGCAAACGGAAAGTCTTCATCTGGGGTTCTGCGTGGGTTTGCTTGACAACTCTCGTCTGCCCGTTCATCCCCTCGGAAATCGGCTTTGACGTCTTTAGAGGATTGCAAGGTCTCGGTGCTGCGGCGAATGTTCCGACTGCGATTGGGATTCTGGGGGTTACGTTCCCGCCGGGCAAGGCGAAGAACTATGCGTTTGCGACGTATTCTTCCGGAGCCCCTTTGGGCAGCGTTATCGGTAACATTCTCGGCGGTGTGGTCGGGCAGTACGCCAGCTGGAGATGGGTGTTGTGGATCCTCGCCATTCTTGCGGCGATGGTAACCGTGGCTGGACACTTCGTTATCCCCGTGCCTAAACCGCGTACGGAGCCCATGGATCTCAAGAACTCCGTCGATTGGGCCGGCGGAGCAACGATAACAATTTCGATCCTGGTGTTGCTCTTCGCTCTCACCGAAGGCAACGTAGTCGGCTGGGCAACTCCCTGGATCCCCGTCTTAATCATCCTCTCATTCCTGCTCCTCGCAGCCTTCGTCCTGTGGCAAATGCACCTGGAGCAGAAGACCAACCGCCGCCCACTGATGAAAATCTCAATGTTCAAGGACCCGAAAATCTCGGCCGCCATGGCGGGAATGCTCTTGTTCTTCTCATCTTTCAGCAGCTACCTGGTCTTCGCCACCTACTACTACCAAGAATTCATCGGCTTGAACGCAATCCAAACAACCCTCCGCTTCCTGCCCACGGGCGTCGTCGGGATCATCGCCATCTTCATCGTCTCGCAGATGCTCTCCAGAGTCAAAGTGCACTACATCCTAATGTGGGGTATGCTCTGCTGCGCAATCGCTTGCCTACTATTCGCAGTCCCCATTCCACCCAACACAACCTACTGGGCCTTCGGGTTCCCAGCCATGTGTCTCTCAGTACTGGGCGCCGACGCTCTGTTCCCTTCGCTCCTCCTTTTCATAGCACAGAGCTTGCCGAAAGAAGATCAGGCACTGGGCGGCGCGACGATCAATTGCGTTGGGCAGGTTGGTCGGGCGATTGGGCTGGCGATTTGCACTGCTATCCAGGTTGCCGTTCAGGAGTCGAAGGAATCGAGTTCGTCTGCTGTTACCGGGGAGGGGAGTGTTGGGAACCACGCTTATTTGAGCGGGTTGAGGGGGGCTTTGTGGTTTAATTTTGGGACAGCCATGGCTGGGTTTGTTGTCGTTGCGCTCTTCTTCAGAGGGACGGGTAAAGTTGGGAAGTAATGCCTTCATAAAGATGCCATGCTATAGACGCTTTACGACTTGATGATATTCCGAGATCTTCATGTCCAGAGAACCCTCAGAAATCGCTTCCAGCAGATTCCTGATTTTCGCGACGTTCTGGTGGCCGGTTCCGGATGCTGGA
>Ga0265780_10007472_pt1 | contig 13416 bp, 13 predicted proteins | sample P1T30metagenome_FD_192432 | JGI IMG/M metagenome (GOLD analysis project Ga0265780, IMG submission 192432) | Plant litter microbial communities from East Loma Ridge, Irvine, California - P1 T30 | ecosystem: Environmental > Terrestrial > Plant litter > Unclassified | place: USA: California... | reverse complement strand
AACGGCGGCGGCTTGGGCGGTGTCTCCGACTCGAGCACCCACCCCGGTGCCGGCGGTGGCGGCTACACGGAACTCCTCCTCGACGGCGACCTCGCAGTGCTCGCCGGCGGTGGTGGCGGTTCGAGCGGCGGCCACACGTCGACGACCGAGGGCTTCGGTGGCACGGGCGGTCTCCCCGTTTCAGGCGGATACGCATCCGGCGAGGCCGGAACCAACGGCTTCGACAACCCCTCCTCGAACGTGGTCGGCGGCGGCGCGGGCGGCACCGGCACGGCAGCCGGAGCGGGCGGAGTGCACTCGACCGACGCATCCCGCAACGGCTTCGCGGCGACCGGACGCACGGGCGGCACGGGCGGTAACGACGTGAACGCCGACACCGGTGGTGGCGGAGGCGGCGGAGTCTTCGGTGGCGGAGGCGGCGCATCCACCGTTGCACAGGGCGCTCCGGTGACGGGTGCCGGTGGCGGTGGAGGATCCAGCTTCATCGACCCCGCAGCTGACGACATCACCGCGGTCGCGGGACCCAAGCGCGCGGGTGATGCTCAGGGCGCTGGAGACAACGGTTCGGTGATCCTGACCTGGATCGGCTGCGACTACGACCTCGCACTGACGAAGTCGGTGTCGGCTACGAACACCACGATCGGCGACACCATCACCTGGACGGTCGCCATCGAGAACCTCGGCCCGGACGCCATGACCAAGGGCGACACGGTCACTCTGACCGACTCCCTCCCCGGGGCTGGCGCGAAGACCATCACCGGTATCGCCGTAACGGGCGGGAGCAACACGGAACTCGAACGTGGCGCTTTCGCCTGCGACACCGCGATCGGCGGCGCGATGCCGACCTCGCTCGAATGCGGCCGCCCGTACCAGCCGGTCGGCGGCGCCGTGTCGGGCACCCGAGGACTCGATGTGAATGAGACCCTCACCGTGACGTACGCGCAGACCGCGTCGAACGCCCACGGCACCGAGCTCGAGAACACAGCCACCGTGACGGATACGGCTACCGGCGACACGAACGATAGCGACACCGCCACGACGACCGTCGTAGCCGACCCGCCCGTGGCCAGCAACGACTCCGACCTCGGCAACGAACTCGGTACCGCAGTGTCGATCACCGTACTCACCAACGACACCGTCGCCAATGGGCCCGGCACCGTGACGCTCTACGACCCGATCGGCAACACTCCGATCACCACTCCCTACGTCGTTCCCGGCGAGGGCACCTGGACAGTCGCCGGCGGAGTCGTCACCTTCACGCCCGAGGCGGGCTTCGAGGGCGACCCGACCCCCGTCACCTACCAGGTCACCGACAGCAACGGCCTGACGGACACAGCGACGGTCACCGTGACCTACGTTCCCGAAGCGGTCAACGACGTCAGTGCCGGCAACGTGCTGGGCTCGACGGTCGTCGTCAACGTTCTCGGCAACGACAACGGCGACCTGGACCCGACGAGCGTCCGCATCCTCAATCCGCTCGGCGAGCCGACCAATGAACTGGTCGTACCCGGCGAGGGAACGTGGACGGTCAACACCACGACCGGAGCCATCACGTTCGTTCCGCAGACCGGTTTCGTCGGCAACCCGACCCCGATCACCTACGAGGTCACCGACACCACCGGCGACACCGTCGAGGCGGACGTGACCGTCGTCTACACCCCCGAGGCCGATAACGACAGCTCGACGGGCAACACTCCCGGCGAGGCCGTGACCGTCGACGTCGTCGGCAACGACACCGGCGTCTTCGACCCGACCAGCGTCGTGCTCGTCGACCCCGTGACCGGTGACCGCGTCACCGAGCTCCTGGTCGACGGCGAAGGTACGTGGACCGTCAACCCGACCACGGGCGCGATCACCTTCACCCCACTCGCGAGCTTCTCGGGCAACCCGACGCCGGTCACCTACGAGGTCACCGACCTCGACGGGAACACGACGTCGGCACTCGTGACGATCACCTACGCAGCGGCGCCCGACAGCCTCGCCATCACCGGCGCTGACGTGCGGGCACCCCTGGTCGCCGCGGGAGGGTTCTTGCTCGGCGGGCTGCTCCTCCTCGCTCTCGGCCGTCGACGTAAGGCAAAGCACCGCATCGCCTGACGACACCTAGCGCACCGCGGGCCGGCCGACTATTCGGCCGGCCCGTTGTGTCGTGCGGGGGCGAGCACGCGCGAAGGTCCGCAATCAGCCCCCGTGCCCATAGTTCCCTGAGTATGAACCCGCCAGTGCCCCACGCAATAGGGGTTGAGGCCGTAGCGTAGACGGATGAGCGACGACCAGCAGCCGGAAGACCTGTACACCGGCCCCATCGATCTTCCCGGAACCGGTTCGACCGACAACGAGGAGGTCGAGGCCGAGACGCCCGAGATCACCTACGACGAGCAGCGGTATCCCGCACGTCCGAAGCGCCTGCGCCCGCGCGACAACTTCCGCAGCGGTGGCGTACGCCGTGTCACGACCGACCCACGCACCGCGAATGGCGCCAATCCCTCGTACGTCGAATGGCTCGTGCGGCAGTCGATGCTGAAAGATGCCGACGTGCTCGCACGGGAACTCTCCGGTCAGCCCTCGATGTGGCGCAATCCCTACGCACGACCCGATGCACGGCGCGCGATCGCGACGGCCGACGTGTGGTTCTCGGCCTACCCGATCTCGCTCATCACGCGCCCCGGGCAGTCGTTTCTCGCAGCGCTCGGTGATGAGGAGCTCTGGACGGCCTTCGAGCGCGTCGGCATCACCGCAATCCACACCGGCCCCGTCAAACGAGCGGGCGGAATCGCCGGATGGCTCGAGACCCCGAGCGTCGATGGTCACTTCGACCGCATCAGCACCGAGATCGACGCAGCATTCGGAACCGTCGACGAGTTCCGCGCACTGTGCGATGTCGCAGACAGCCACGGCGGTAGCGTCATCGACGACATCGTGCCCGGTCACACCGGCAAGGGAGCCGACTTCCGGCTCGCCGAGATGGGCTTCAAGGACTACCCCGGCATCTACCACATGATCGAGATCCCGCCGGAGGACTGGTCGCTGCTCCCCGAGGTCCCCGAGGGGGTCGACAGCGTCAACCTCGATCACGCGACCGAGAAGGAGCTCGCCGAGCGCGGCTACATCATCGGCGCCCTCCAGCGCGTCATCTTCTACACGCCCGGCGTCAAGGAGACGAACTGGAGTGCGACCGCACCCGTGCTCGGCCCCGACGGTGCCACGCGTCGCTGGGTCTACCTCCACTACTTCAAGCAGGGTCAGCCCTCGATCAACTGGCTCGACCCGACGTTCGCGGGCATGCGTCTCGTCATCGGCGACGCGCTGCACTCGCTCGGCGAGCTGGGCACGACCGCGCTGCGTCTCGACGCGAACGGCTTTCTCGGCGTGGAGAAGAGTGCCGAGGGCCTCCCCGCATGGTCGGAAGGGCATCCACTCTCCCATGCGGCCAACCACATCATCGCCGGCATGGTGCGCAAGGTCGGTGGCTTCACGTTCCAGGAGCTCAACCTGACGATCGAAGACATCCGTGACACGGGTGCCGTCGGAGCGGACCTCTCGTACGACTTCATCGGCCGCCCCGGATACCACCACGCTCTCGCGACCGGGCAGACCGAGTTCCTGCGGCTCGCGCTCGCGACCTCTCTCGAGCTCGGTGTCGCGCCGGTGCAGCTCGTGCACGGGCTGCAGAACCACGACGAGCTCACCTACGAGCTCGTGCACTGGGCGACGCGTCACGGTGACGACGTCTACCGGTTCCGTGGCGACGAGATCACGGGCGGGCAGCTGGCCGAGGTCATTCGCGCCGAACTCACCGAGAGCCTCACGGGCACGGCCGACTTCAACCGCGTCTTCACTCAGAACGGCATCGCCTGCACGTCGACCTCGCTCATCGCTGCCACTCGAGGGTTCGCGCGACTCGATGACATCGCCGAGAGCGACATCCCTGCGATCCGGGATGCCCACCTCCTGCTCTGCGCGTACAACGCTTGGCAGCCCGGCGTCTTCGCACTCTCCGGCTGGGATCTCGTCGGCATGCTGACGGTGCCGTCGGACGAGGTCGCCGACCTGCTCGCCGCAGGGGACACCCGCTGGATCGAACGCGGGGCCCACGATCTGCTCGACGCCGACCCGGATGCGACCCGCTCCGCCGCGGGCATGCCCCGCGGTCGCGCGCTCTACGGCCCCCTGCCCGCGCAGCTCGAGAATCCGGAGTCGTTCGCCTCTCGGCTCGCTCAAGTCATCGACCTCCGCCGCGAACACGGCATCGCGACGGCGACCCAGGTCGACATCCCCGAGGTAGCGCACGCCGGGATGCTCGTGCTCGTGCACCGTCTCGACAACGGTGACGTGAACGCCGACGCCCGCGTGCAGGTGACGGTGCTCAACTTCTCGCCGGAGCCGATCGAGGGCACCGTGCGTTCCGAGCACCTCGTGCCTCAAAGCGAGGTCGTGGATGCAGCGTCGGGCGAAACCGTCGGACGCGTCGACGACCTGCAGAGCTTCTCGGTCTCGATGCCCGCCTACGGTTCGATGTTCCTTCTCCTCGAACCGGTGGAGCCGGTCGCCGAGTAGGTCAGAGCAGGGCGGCGGCGATGCCCGCGAGCGGCACGGGCAGCCAGTCCGGCCGGTTGCGCGCCTCGTAAATGGACTCGTAGACCGCCTTGTCGAGCACGAGCGCGCGAAGCAGCACTGAGTCGAGCTCGACGGCTCCATCAGACTGCGCGTACGAGTCGAGGAACGCTGCTCGGCACGCTGTGGCCCAGTCGCCGGCATCCGGACCGCCGCCGACGGCAGCCGCGTAGTCGAAGGAGCGCAGCATCCCCGCGACGTCACGGGGCGGCAGGTCGGGGATCGCGCGCTCGTTCATCGGTCGGAGCGGTTCGCCCTCGAAATCGACGATGCGCCACCCGCCTTGCGGCACCGCGAGCACCTGCCCGAGATGGAGGTCTCCGTGGATGCGCTGCAACCGCGGCCACGGACGCGAGAGCGCCGCGGCGTACACGGCGTCGATGTCGGTGAGCAGGTCGGCCACGGCGGGAACCTCCGCCGCGGCGATGCGCAGGCGTCGGCGCCAGGCGACACCCGTCGCGGCAACGTCGACGGGGGTGACCTCGACGGTCTCCAACGCCGCGCCGAGAGCACCGTGCACGCCGGCGATGGCCGTGCCGAGGTCGCGGGCGGCGTCGGTGAAGTCGCGTCCGTGGCGGGCCTCCTCGAGGGCGACCGACCAGCCATCCTGCGCGCCGGGGAGGAACTCCTGCGCGAAACCGAGGGTGCCGTGCGCGACACCGGACTCGCGCCCGATGTCCGGCCACTCGACGTCGAGGTTGCCGAAGAAGCGGGGAACGTAGGGCGACCCCGCATTGCTGAGCGCTCGCTGCACCGTGACGTCGGGGTTCTCGCCGTGATGCAGGGTGCGGAAGAGCTTGAGGATGATCGTCGGCTGACCGTCTTCGTCGAAAACGATCGACGTATTCGACTGCTCGCCCGTGAACACCCGCGATCCCGTGATGCGGCTCGTATCGACACCCATCTCCGCGAGAAGGCCTGTGGTGAACTCCGGATGCCGCGTCGCGTCGATCACGTAGCCCTCGTCACCGTGGTGGATGACCGCGTCTTCGACGGGCGGCGAGTCGACGAGCGCCAGGGGCACCTGGTAGAGCGCGGGCAGCGACCCCGCGTCATCCATCAGCAGATAGCGTGTGGCGCCCGGGACCGCCTGGGCGTCGAGGATTCGGAACCGGGGCTCGTGACTCTTGCCGGCGTACCAGCGCTGCCGTACGACCCAGGCGTTCAGTTCATCCGTGAAATGCACACTTCAGCTTGTCCCGAACCGGCGCGCAATGAAAGGGCTGCGCGCGCGGCGCGGAGAGTTCTCAGGTGAGTGTCGCTTGCTGGGGATGCAGAAAAGCCCCGCGCGAGGCGGGGCTTCTCAGTGGCGGAACCGGTGGGATTTGAACCCACGGTGGTCTTTCAACCACACAACTTTTCGAGAGTTGCACCTTCGGCCGCTCGGACACGGTTCCGTCGTCGAGTGTAATACAGAATCGCGCGCGGCCTTTAACCGTCGACCTGCGCCCGAGCCATGCGTCCCCCGCGCGCGCACTCCGCAAACGAAGGACGTTGTCGTGCTCAATAAGAAACGTCCTTCGTTTGCGGAGTGTGCCGAGGGAAGAGGCGCGGAGGCGCGGAGGCTCGACGGCACGGCCGAGTCAGTCGGCCGGGCGCGTCGAGGGGTGCAGGGCGGCCGCGAGCGCGACGCTCGCGAGCAGAAGCACGAGGCCCGCGATGAGGACGGCCGGTCCGGCGCCGAACACGAAGGGTTCGTACTGCACGAGAGTGTTCGAGTCATCCGAGCCGACGAGCGAACTCTGGTAGAAGACCTTGAGCCCCGAGGTGCTGCTCAGGGCGAAGGGCTCCGCGAGGTAGGTGTAGATCGTGACGGCGCAGACCGCGGCACCGGCGAGGGTGACGATGACTCCCGACAGCATCAGCACTCCCACCGAACGCGTCAGCCCCGCCGGCTCCACTGCACGGCATGCACGGTGCTCGCGGCGATGATCGACCCGATACCGAGTGCGGTGAGCCACGGCGAGAGCGACGCCAGGATGATCGGGATGACGTAGAAGTCCTCGACGCCCGGCGCCCGGTACTGCTCGCTGCCGTAGCCCGCGACGAGCACGTAGGCCGGGTCCATGGCGCGTTCGGCCGCCTGGAACAGCCCCCAGAGACCCGCGAGGGTCAGCAGGATGCCGAGCACCCACAGAACGACGAGCCAGGGGTTGCGGCGCTTAGCGACCGGCGGTGCGGGCTCGGACGCCCGGGGCTCCTCACCACTTTCGGGCTGCGTCACGCTTTCAGACTGCTCGACCTTCTCCGTGACGGGAATCGGAGGCGCGGGCACCTCGAGCGGTTCCTCCTTCTCGAACAGAGTGGGGTGGGTCGGTTCAGACATCGGTGTCTCCCTTGGGGCTGGGCGCTCGCCACAGTGCGGCGCCCGTCACGACGGCGCCGATGAGCATCGCGAGGCCCGCGGCGATCACGGCCGACTGCGCCTCGAAGCGCGGCGGAATGTACGGGATCGCCAGGCGGAGCATGTTGGTGCCCGAGCCCTGCAGGGCGTTCTGAGCGATCAGATTTCTCTGAAGCTGGTCCCGGATGCCGACATCGAGCGACGGGTCATGGATGCCGCTCTCGATGATCTCCACCATCGTGTTGGACCCGCCGATCACCTCGAGGTCTCGGTCGGCCGAGCCGAGAGCGAGCGGGCGTGCGTTGAACGAACCGACCGCCATGCCGAGCGCGACGACGCCGACGAGCAGCAGCAAGGCGCCCAACCCGACGAGGGCGCGCAGAGGCGTGTTGATGCGCGAGATCATGGGTGGCGTCGCATCCACTGCAGGGCATGAACGAATGTCGCGGCGAGCGCGCACGCGAGTCCGATGGCGAAGCCTCCCGGAGCGAGTTCTGATTTGACCGAGTCGATGATGAAATCGGGCGTGGTCCAGTACTCCTCGCCAGCGCTGCTCGAGTAGCCCACGTATTGCCCGGCCATCGCGGTCGTCGACGCCCAGACGGAAACGATCACGAGAACCGCGGCCGCCACCCACAGCGCCAGGACCCAGGGATTAGGGCGGCGAACGACGGGCTCCTCGACATCGACGGAAGGCTCGGCGTGAGGTGTCGGACCGAGCGCGGGCGGCAGAGAGGGCGCGGGCTCAACGACGGTTGCCAGGTGCGTGGGCACCTCGATCAACGGGTCGGGCTCGAACAACGTGCGGCGCTGGTCCTCAGTCATCGGCGACCTCCTCGTGTGAACGAGTTTACGGTCGACCCCGCGACTCGGCGACTAGCGGGGCGCGAAATCAGCGGGTCAGGCGGTATTCCGTGAAGTAGGCGCCCAAGGTCTTGTTGACGCGATTGCGGTAACCGCTGCCGCGGGTGCCGCGCACCTTCTCGGGCTTGTAGGCGCGCTTGTCGTAGAACTTGCGCGTCTTCTTGTGCCCTTCCCAGATCCACATGAAGTCGGGATCGGCTGCCGCGAGCAGAGCCGAGCCGACACCGTGCGTGCGCGCGACCGGAGCGACGTAGATGAAGTAGAGCTCGGTCGACTCCTCGGTGCCCTGTTCCTGACCGGGGCCGATTCCCGCGAAGCCGACGATGCGGCCGTCGACCTCGGCGACCCACTGCTGATACTGGTCTCCTCGGCTCACGAACTTCTGCCACAGCGTGCCCATGGTCGCGGGGTTGAGCTCCGCGAAGACCGACGGAGGCAGGGCCCCGGCGTAGAGATCCTGATAGCAGTAGGCGTGGAGTTCGCCCAGGGCAGCAGCATCTGACAGTTCAGCGCGACGTATGGTTGCCTCCATTTCGTCATGCTATTCGCCGCATGTTTCGGCCACTTTTCGGCAGCGCAGGTCGGTTACCCCCAGTTCGCGGGAGGAATCTAGAGTTGTTTTGTGGACTCCCCCTTCGCAGCGATCGGCATCATCGCGCTCGCCGTCGCCCTCATCACGGTGCCGACGGCGCTGTGGGCGAGGTACCTCGCGCGGCGCCGAACGCTGTGGGCGGGCATCCTCACCGACCGGGTTCCCGAGAACGCCGCATGGTGGAAGTCGGAGCGCACGCGCGAGGGCGAGCTGCTCTACGTGGCCATCGGCGACTCCGCGGCTCAGGGCATCGGAGCGAGCCTGCCGCGCCGCAGCTACGTCGGGCTCATCGCCGCGCACGTGCGCACAACGACCGGGCGTACTGTTCGCGTCATCAACCTCAGCATCTCCGGCGCGACGGTGGGCATCGCCCTCGAACGTCAGCTGCCCCGGTTGCAGAAGCTCACGCCCGACCTCGTGACGGTCTCCATCGGAGCGAACGACATCGCGAACTTCGACCTCGCACGCTTCGAGGCTCAGGTGCGCGAACTGTTCGCGGCCCTCCCCCGAAACGCCATAGTCGCCGACCTCCCCACGTTCTACTTCCTGCCCGCGGAGAAGCGCGTGCGGGCGGCCAATCGAGTGCTGCGATCCATCGCCGCGGAGTACCGCCTGGTCGTGGTCCCCCTCCATGCGCGCATGCGGGTGCAGGGACTGTGGGGAGTCTCGACCCAGTTCGCGGGCGACCTCTTCCACCCCAACGATCGTGGTTATCGGGTGTGGGCCTCCGCGTTCCTTCCACAGGTCGATCGCGTGCTCGCCGAGCGCGTCGGTGGCCGCGCCTAGGCTGTCGTCATGGCCCGCGTCGCATCCACCTTTCGCTGCACCGAGTGCGGTTGGTCGAACGCCAAATGGGTCGGCCAGTGCGGCGAGTGCCAGCAGTGGAACACAATGGTGGATGTCACGGCAGGCGCCTCGAGTTCGCGCACCGTCGCCCCCGCCCGGGTCGGCGAGGGGCGCGGCGCCAGGCCCATCACGGAGATCGGTGCCGAGTCGGTCGCTCATTGGCCGAGCGGCATCTCCGAGTTCGACCGCGTGCTCGGGGGCGGCATCGTGCCCGGGGCCGCAATCCTCCTGAGCGGCGAACCCGGCGTGGGCAAGTCGACACTTCTGCTCGAGGTCGCCTCGAGAGCGGCAGCCACCGGGCAGCGGGTTCTCTATGTGAGCGCGGAGGAGTCGGTGAGTCAGGTGCGACTCCGCGCCCAACGCACCAACGCCCTCCAGCCGACACTGTTTCTCGCGGCCGAGACCGACCTCGCCACGATCCTCGGGCAGATCGACCACGTCGACCCGCAACTGGTGATCGTCGACTCTGTGCAGACGGTCGCGTCGTCGCTCTCGGAGGGCCTCGCGGGCGGCCCCTCGCAGGTGCGCGAAGTCGCCTCGACGCTCATCCGTGTATCCAAAGACCGCAATCTGCCCGTGCTCCTCGTCGGACACGTGACGAAAGACGGCACCATCGCCGGCCCGCGCCTCCTCGAGCACCTCGTCGACGTCGTGCTGCACTTCGAGGGCGACCGTCAGACGGCGTTGCGCTTCGTGCGCGCGATCAAGAACCGTTTCGGCCCCACCGACGAGGTCGGATGCTTCGAGATGACGGGCGACGGTATCGCCGAGGTCGCCGATCCGTCCGGTCTCTTCATGTCGCGGGCACGCCGGCCGACGAGCGGCACATGCGTCACCGTCACGGTCGAGGGCCGTCGAGCACTACCTGTCGAAGTGCAGGCGCTCATCGTCAAATCTCAGGCGCCCCAGCCCCGACGGGTGGTCAACGGAGTCGATGGCTCGCGGGTGGCGATGCTCCTCGCGGTTCTCGAGCGCCGCGCAGGGCTCCCGCTCTCGGGCTTCGACGTCTACGTCTCCACCGTGGGCGGAATCCGCGTCACCGAGCCCGGCGCCGACCTCGCCATCGCGCTGGCCATTGCGAGCGCGTACCGCGACAAGGCGTTTCCCGTCACGCAGGTGGCGATCGGTGAGATCAGCCTCGCCGGAGAGATTCGGCCAGCTGCCTCGGCCAAGCAACGCGTGTCGGAGGCACGACGCCTGGGCTTCTCGATCGTCATCGACGCGGAGTCGACCCACCTTCGGGAGGCGCTGCGCCAGGCATTCGCGACGTCGACAGACGAGCGCGTGTCGATTCCCGACTTCTAGTCGGGCTGGTCCGCTTCCGAGCCGTCCTGCGGCTGGGCATAGTCGGGAAGCGGCGGGTTCTTGGCCGCGTCAGAGCCGTGCGAGATTCCTTCGGCGACCTCGTCGCCGATATCGGGCTCCCCGTAACCGCCCACGCCTGTTTCACTCATCGTCTTCGTTCCCTTCGTCGTTCGCGCTCGACTCCATGTCGCGCGCGGTCGTCACTCGTTGTCCGTCGACGAGCGCGCGCGGATTGCCGACGTCGCTCACGGGAGGGGTGCCTCGCCGTCGGGCTCGATCTCGCTGCGGTTCTCGTCGGAGCCGTCCCCGCTCGCGGGGCTGCCCCCGGGGAGAAGGTCTGCGGCTTCGTCCGCATCGGCCACGTCGGGCGCGAAGTCCGCGTCGGCGGGGATAGTGCCGTCGTCGAAGGTGGGGTCACTCATGATGCGATCCGCTCCGCGCACGAGATGCAGTGCGCTGCGTAGGGTCGCGCACCGAGGCGCGCGTAGCTGATGGCTCCGTGGCAGTTCGCACACGTGCCGTACGTGTCGGCGTCGATGCGCGCGAGCGCCTCATCGACCTGTCGTAGTCGCGCCCTCGCCTGAACGAGGAGTGCAGTCGATTGCGACTGTTCGAAAGCCAGCGTCGGGCCCTCGGGGTCGTGCTCGTCGTCGGTCGGCGCCGAGTGGCGTGACTGCTGCACAGACGCGACCTCGTTCGTGAGCAGATCCATCGAGAGCTCGGTGTCGCGGCGCTCGACTTCGAGGCGGCGACGCAGCAAGTCCTTCTGACGCTTGAGCAGCGTCGGAGCGGCTTGGGTGGCAATGGTGTTCATGACCACAGTCAATACCCCCCGAATACGGGGAACTACCCCTTGAACTCACAGGTTCGGGGGCGAACTATTCTCGCAACGACAGCAGGTACTCGTTGATCCCGTCGCTCAGCTGCGTATCGACGTCGAATGGGTGCCCGTCGAGCTCGCGCACCGGCGCCGCGAGCCGCACACTCGATACGAGCCAGATGGCGTCGGCTTTCGCGAGTTCTTCGGGGGTGAGCAACTCGAACCCGGTCGAGTAGCCGAGCGACTCCGCATAGCGGAAGATGTTCGCCTGGGTCGTGCCATCGAGGATGCCGAGCCCCGTGCCCGGCGTCAGCATCTGCCGACCGCGGGTGAACACCACGCTCGATGTGGGGCCCTCGAGCACGAACCCGTCGCTCGAGACGAAGATCACGTCGTCGGCGTTGCGGCGTGCGGCCTCGCGCATGACGGCGCGGTTGACCGCGTAGCTCAGCGTCTTGGCGCCGGCGAGCAACCATGGCGAGGTGGTCTCGACGTCGTGGCGGTAGCCGCGGTCGAGCGTGACGACGCGCACTCCCTCGACGCGCGTGCGGGAGTGGTCGGGCGAGTGGGCCGCGTACACCCACCCGGTGGGGCGACCGTCGCCTTCGATTCCGCGGGTGAGCACCGTCTTGATCCACGACTCGGCTCCCGGGCCGAGCTCGTCGATCGCGGCCAACACGGCAGCGCGCCACGCGTCGAGGTCGGGGGCGGGGAGTTCGAGCTTCGAGGCGCTCGACGCGAATCGCCGAAGGTGGTGCTCGAGAGCCTGCGGCTTGCCATTGCCGACGGAGATGCTCTCGAAGATGCCGTCGCCCCGGGTGGCTCCGAGGTCGAGGGCGCTCACGTGGGGTTCGGACGGATCGACGAAGGCGAAGGGAGCTGCGCCCGGCGAGTGGGGCGGCTGCTCGGCGGACGGCTGGTTCAGGAGGGCGAGGACGTGGTGTGGCATCCACCCATTCTGTCTAACCGGTGACCGGGATACTCGCCGTGTCGGTGAATGTGGAGCGACGCGGGATGAGCAGTGCGAAGATGACTCCCGTCAAAGCGACGCCCGCACCGATGGCGAAGCACAACTGGAACGCCTCGTGGGTCGGAATGGCGATGTCACCCGCGAGCGCGACGTGTGTCGAGAGGATGACGCCCACGATCGTCGCGGAGACGGTCGAACCGAGCGTGCGCATGACCGAGTTGAGGCCATTGGCGGCCGCGGTCTCGGTTGGAGGAACTGCGTTCATGATGAGCGTCGGCATGGCCGCATAGGCGAAACCGACGCCCAGCCCGACCAGCGTCGAGATGAGCACGATGTGCCAGACCTCGGTGTTGAGCCAGACACCGAACGCGAAGGTCGCCGCGATGATGGCGCCGCCGAGGATGAGGCTGACCCGTGGCCCGCGCGCATTCGAGAGCCGGGCCGCGATCGGGGACGTGAAGAACATGACGAGCCCGAGTGGCATGAGGCACAGGCTCGCGAGAAGAAGTGGCAGGCCGAAGGCCACCCCGGTCGTGGAGGGCGCTTGCAGGAGCACGGGCATCGATCCGGAAGTGATGAAGAACGCGAAGCCCACCGAGATCGAGGCGAGGTTGGTGAGCAGTACGGGCTTGCGGGCCGCGACGCGCAGATCGATGAGCGCGTGGCTCGACCGCAGTTCGAACACGCCCCAGGCGAGAAGCACGACGACCCCGCCGATGAGGAGGCCGAGCGTGAGCGGACTCCCCCAGCCCCAGACGTTGCCCTTCGAGACCGCGAGGAGGATGCCGATCAGGCCTGTCGCGAGCCCGATGGCACCGATGAAGTCGAAGCGCCCGGCCGTGCGAAGCGTGCTCACCGGAACGATGAACAGCACGGCCACGAACGCCGCAGAGCTCAGCAGGGTCGCGAGCCAGAACAGGTAGTGCCACGAGAGGTACTCGGCGATGAGCGCCGCGACGGGGAGCCCGACCGCGCCACCGATGCCCAGCGTCGCGCTGACGAGTGCGACCGCCGCCCCGAGGTTCTTGGGATGGATGACGTCGCGCAAGACGCTGATACCG
>Ga0265780_10007471_pt1 | contig 13416 bp, 12 predicted proteins | sample P1T30metagenome_FD_192432 | JGI IMG/M metagenome (GOLD analysis project Ga0265780, IMG submission 192432) | Plant litter microbial communities from East Loma Ridge, Irvine, California - P1 T30 | ecosystem: Environmental > Terrestrial > Plant litter > Unclassified | place: USA: California... | reverse complement strand
ATAAGAAAAGAATTAGTGGTGGCGCGCGAGATGCTTCGCTGCGCTCTGCATGACGTTCTACTGCCAGCCGCCGCCCAGGGCGCGGTACAGGTTCACGCTTTGCAACAGCAGCGCCTGGCGCGACTCTGCGAGGCTAAGCTCGGCTTCGAGCACGCTGCGTTGGGCGGTAATGACTTCCAGGTAAGATGCGTAGCCGGCCACGAATAGGTCGTTGGAAGTGGCGACGGCGCTGGTGAGCTGTTCTACTTCGCGGGCCCGTAGGTTGGCAACAGACTGGAAGTTTTCGAGGCCCTGCAGGCCCACTACTACCTCACGGAAGCCGGTTTGCAGGGCCTGCTGGTAGCGGTAATAGCCCTCGTAGTTGTTGGCCACGGCCTCGCGGAAATCGGCCCGGTACTGGGCGCGGTTGAGGATGGGACCGGTGAGGCCCGCCACGGCCCCGTACACGACGGAGCCGGGGTCGAGCAGCAGGTTGGCCCGGAACGCGTTAAGGCCCACGTAGGGCGTGAGGGTGAGGCTGGGCAGGAAGGCGGCGCGGGCAGCATCTACATCAGAGCGGGTAGCTTGCAGCTCCAGCTCGGCCTGGCGCACGTCGGGGCGGCGGAGCAGGGCGCTGGCGGGCAGGCCGGCCGAGAGCTTGGTGGGCAGGCCCGACTGGTTGGGCAGGGCCGGCCCGCGCCGGATGGGCTGCGGATAGCGTCCCAGCAGCTGGTTGAGCTGGGTTTCGGTTTCGGTGATGCGCTGGCGGGTTTCGTAGGCCAGGCTTTCGGTGCGCAGGGCCTGGGCGGCGAACTGCTGCACGGCCAGTTGGGTCACGCGGCCGGCCTCTTTCTGCACCTTGATGAGGCGCAGGCCCTCCTGCTGGAAGCGGGTGTTGCGTTGCAGAATGGCCAGCTGGTTGTCCAGCGTCAGGAGCTCGTAGTAGGCGCGGGCCACGTCGGCCACCAGGTTGGTCACCACCAAGTTGCGGCCCTGCTCCGAGCCCAGCACGCGCAGGTAGGCGGCCTTGCGGCGGCTGCGCAGCTTGCCCCAGAGGTCGATTTCCCAGGAGCTGCGCAGGCCCACAAACAAGTCGGGCGTGAGGTTAGTGGGCACCCGCTGGTTGTCGACAATATTCTGCGAAAGGTTGGTGTCGTAGTTGCCCACGCCCGTCATCGTGTACTTGCCGTAGCGGTCGAGCGCGCTGGTGCCCGTGGCCGAAACCGTGGGAAACAGCGCCCCGCGCCGGGCCAGGTACTGCGCCTGGAACACCTCCACGCGCTGCACGGCCACCCGCAAATCCAGGTTCTGACGCAGGGCCGTATCGATGAGGCCCGCCAGCGCGGGGTCCTGGAAAAACTGCCGCCACGGCGTGCTGCCCACGCTGAGGGTATCGGTGGCGGGCGTGGTTTGGTTGAAGGCTTTGGGCGTGGCCGGGCTAGCGGCCGGGCCGTCGGGGGCGGCCACGCGGCAGCCGGCGGCGAGGGTTAGGATAAGAGCGGCGGTTAGGAAGCGCATGGGTTGGTCGTTCTGGCGTTCGCCTCACCCCCGGCCCCCTCTCCGAAAAGGAGAGGGGGAGCCACGGCGGCGTGGGCGCTGTAGCGGGGACTCTGCGAGTCCGCGCATGGGTTGATTAGTGTTCTGTTGCTTCAAGCAAAACGCGGACTCGCAGAGTCCACGCTACAAATCGTCAGGCTCCCCTCTCCGCGGGAGAGGGGCCGGGGGTGAGGTGAACGTCAATGCGCCACCAGCTCCGCCTCTTCCGGCTCCACCACCGCCGCATCCGCCTCCAGATTCTTCGGTTTCTCGAAGCTGGCGAATAGCACGTAGAGGCCCGGAATCAGCACCATCCCAAACACCGTCCCAATCAGCATGCCGCCCGCCGCGGCCGTGCCGATGGAGCGGTTACCGAGGGCGCCCGCGCCGCTGGCGATGACCAGCGGAATCAGGCCGGCGATGAAGGCGAAGGAGGTCATCAGGATGGGGCGCAGACGGGATACGGCGCCTTGCACGGCGGCTTCCAGCACGGTGGCCCCGGCGCTGCGGCGCTGCTCGGCAAACTCGATGACGAGGATGGCGTTTTTGCCCAGCAGGCCGATGAGCATCACGAGGGCTACCTGGGCGTAGATGTTGTTTTCCAGCCCCAATAGCTTGAGGCTGAGGAAGGCCCCGAACACGCCGGTGGGCAAGCTCAGCAGCACCGGCAGCGGCAGCAGCAGGCTCTCGTACTGGGCGGCCAGCAGCAAATACACGAAAATGAGCACGATGCCGAAAACGTACAGGGCCTGGTCGCCGCTCAGGATTTGCTCGCGGGTCATGCCGCTCCACTCGTAGGCGAAGCCTTTGGGCAGTGCTTTCGAGGCCACTTTTTCGATGGCCGCAATGGCATCGCCCGAGCTGTGGCCGGCGGCAGCATCGCCGTTAATCATGGCCGAGGTGTACATGTTATAGCGCGTGAGCTGGTCGGGGCCGAACACGCGCTCCAGCTTCACGAAGGTGGAGAAGGGCACCATCTCGCCCCGGTTGTTTTTCACGTGCAGGGCCAGCAGGTCATCGGGGCGGCCGCGGTACTCGGGGCTGGCCTGCACCATCACCTTGTACATCTGGCCGAAACGGATGAAGTTGGAGGCATAGTAACTGCCCAGCAAGGTTTGCAGGGTGCTCATGGCGCGGTCCACGGTCACGCCTTTTTTGGCGGCCATGTCCTGGTCGACGTGGATGAGGTACTGCGGGAAGTTGGGGTCGAAGCCGGTGAACGCGCCGTTGATGGCCGGCTCCTTTTGCAGCGCCGCCAGGAAGGTTTTCGACACCTGGGCCGTCTTCTGCAAGTCGCCGCTGCCCGACTTATCCAGCAAGCGGAACTCGAACCCGCTGCTGTTGCCGAAGCCCGGCACCGTGGGCGGCGGCAGAAACTGAATCTCGGCATCGGCAATGCCCTTGGTCTTGTCTTCCAGCTCCTTAATGAACTCGGCCACCGACTGGTCACGCTCGTCCCAGGCCTTGAGGTTAATCATGCCCATGCCGTAGCTGGAGCCCGCCACCTCGTTCACGAGGCTGTAGCCGGCCAGGGTCGAAACCGATTCTACCGGCTTGAGCTTCTGCGCGATGCGCTGCACCTGGGCCAGTACGGCCTCGGTGCGCTCCACGGTGGCGCCGGCGGGCGTGGTCACGTTGATGTACACCATGCCCTGGTCCTCGGTCGGGATGAAGCCCGAGGGCAACACCTTGCTGATGCCCCAGGTCGCCCCGAAGAACAGCAGCAGGCCCGCCAGCGTCACCACCCGGCGGCCGGCCACGTTGTTGAGCAAGCCCTGGTAGCCGCCGGCCAGCTTCTCGTACTTGTTGTTGAAGCCCTTGAAAAACCGGCCCAGCAAGCCCGTGCGCTCGCCCTCGTGCTGCTTGAGCATGAGCGCGCACAGGGCCGGCGTCAGCGTCACGGCATTCACGCCCGAAATGACGATGGCAATGGCCAGCGTGAGCGAAAACTGCCGGTAGAACACGCCCACCGGCCCGTCCATAAACGACACCGGAATGAACACCGCCGACATCACCAAGGTAATGGCAATCAGCGAGCTACTGATTTCGTGCATGGCCTCGTAGGTGGCGCTGCGGGCATCCATGTGCTTTTCCTCCATCTTGGCGTGGACGGCTTCCACTACCACAATGGCGTTATCGACCACAATACCGATGGCCAGCACCAACGCGAAGAGCGTGAGCAGGTTAATCGAGAAGCCCAGCATCTGCATGAAGGCCAGCGTGCCGATGAGGGCCACTGGCACCGCCAGCGCCGGAATCAGCGTGGAGCGCCAGTCCTGCAAAAACAGGTACACGATGATGAACACCAGCACGAACGCCTCCACCAGCGTGCGCAGCACCTCGTGAATACTGGCGTCCAGGAACCGCGACACGTCGTAGGCGATGCTGTATTTCATGCCGGGCGGGAAGCTGGTTTTTTGCAGCTCGGCCATGCGGTTTTTCACGTTGGCAATCACCTCGCTGGCGTTCGAACCGGGCCGCTGCTTCAGCATGATGGCCGCCGAGGGCTGCCCGTCGTTCTTCGACGACATGCCGTAGGTGAGCGTGCCAAATTCGACGTCGGCCACCGCCTTCAGGCGCAGCACCGAGCCGTCGGGGTTCGAGCGGATGACGATGTTGCGGTACTGCTCGGGCTCGAAAAACTTGCCCGTGTAGCGCAGCACGTACTGCAACTGCTGGGCCTTGCCTCCCGAGCTTTCGCCCGATTTGCCGGGGGCGGCCTCCACGTTCTGCGCCCGGATGGCCTCCACGATTTCGTCGGTGCCCACCTCGTAGGCCGCCATGCGGTCGGGCTTCAGCCACACCCGCATCGAGTACTCCCGCGAGCCCATGATTTCGGCAAAGCCCACGCCATTGATGCGCTTGAGCTCCTGCAACACGTTGATGTCGGCGAAGTTGTAGATGAACTGCTCGCCCGCCGCTTTGTCGTCGCTCGTGATGTTGAGGTAGAGCAGCATGGAGTTTACCTCCTTCTCCGTCGTCACCCCGGCCTTGATAACCTCCTCCGGCAGTTCGTCAATCACCGTCGTTACGCGGTTTTGCACGCCCACCGCCGCCAGGTCCGGGTCGGTGCCCACCTCGAAGAACACCGTGATGAGCGTCACGCCATTATTCGAGCTTACCGAGTTCATGTAGGTCATGCCCGGCACGCCGTTGATGGCGCGTTCCAGCGGCGTGGCCACGGCCTTGGCGCACACCTCGGCGTTGGCCCCGGTGTACTTGGCCGTCACGGTTACCGAAGGCGGCACTATGTCGGGAAACTGCGTGATGGGCAGCGTGAACAGCGCCAGCGCCCCCAGCAGCACCAGGAAAACGGAAATCACCAGCGAGAGAATCGGCCGGCGGATGAAGATGTCGAACATGAAGTATTCTAATAATGAGCGAACTGGAAAAAGAACGTCATGCTGAGCGCAGCCGAAGCATCTTTACCGCAGGAGTAATCAATGCTATTGCAACGAAGCGGTAGAGATGCTTCGACTGCGCTCAGCATGACGGTTTTCCAATGCGCTATTTGTGAATTCAGAACGTCATGCTGAGCGCAGTCGAAGCATCTCGCCGGGTTTAGCAATCAAGGCCGGTGCAACGAAGCGGGCAAGATGCTTCGCTGCGCGCTGCATGACGTTCTGTGAATAGGTTCGAGTGTTACTGCGCCGCCACCGCGGCCGTATCCAGCAGCACGGTTTTGGGGTTGATTTGCTGTTTGTCGTGCAGCTCCGGCGCGCCTTCGTACACCACCCGCTCGCCGGGTTTCAGGCCCTCTTTCACCACGTAGAAATCGCCGAGGCGCGTGTAGGGCTTGAAGCTGCGGGTGTGCGTCAGGCCGGCCTGGTCCACCACGTACACGAAGTTTTGGTCCTGAATCTCAAACACCGCCTTCTGCGGCAGCAGCAGCGCCGAGGGCAACTGGTCGGTCAGGCGCACCTTGCCCGAAGCGCCATGCTTGAGCAGTCGGTCAGGGTTGGGGAAGCGGGCACGCAAGGCAATGGAGCCGGTGTTAGGATTGAACTCACTTTCAGCCGTTTCGATGTGGCCCATCAGCGGGTATACTTCGCCGTTAGCCAGGGTCAGGCGCACCGAATCGGAGTGCAACTCAGGGTGCTCGCGGCGGGCCTTGGTATAGTTCATGTAGCTGCCCTCGGCCACATCGAAATAGGCAAACACCGAACTCAAATCCGATACCGTGGTCAGCAGCGTGCCTTCTTCCACGATACTGCCCATTTTGAGCGGAATGCGGTCAATCACGCCATCGAACGGAGCGCGCACCAGCGTGTAGCTCAGGCTGAGGCGGGCCGCAGCTTCGCCGGCGCTGGCATCGGCTACGCGGGCATCGGCCTCGCGTACCTTGCTGTTGGTCAGCTTTAATTCTGTCTTAGCGATGACGTTTTTATCCACAAGCAGCTTCACCCGGTCACTTTCCACGCGCACGGCAGCGGCCTGGGCCTGGGCGCTGGCTACGGCCGCCTGGGCCTGGCTCAGCTTGTTGCGGTAGGCGCTGGCATTGATGCGGAACAGCGGCTGGCCTTTCTTCACGGGCTTGCCTTCGTCCACGTAAATGTGTTCGAGGAAGCCCGCCACCTGGGCCCGCACTTCCACGTTGCGCACGGCCTGCACGTCGGCCACGTAGTCGCGGTGCAGCGACTGGCTGGAAGTCTTCAGCGTGACCACTGGCACTTCGGGCGGAGCCTCGGCGGCAGATTCATTTTCGGCCTTGGCCGAGCAGCTGCTGAGGCCAGCCGCCAGCAAACCGGCTGCGGCGGTCAGCGCAAAAGAGTGAAGGAAAGAACGGCGCAAGAAGGAGTTCATGGGAAAAAGGATGAGCAAGCAGAAACCACCGGCCCGCTAGTGGGTCGTGGCAGTGGCCGTGGGCACGGCATTAGAATTAGAAAGTGTGGGTCGGAGGGCCAGCAGGCTGTCCTGCTGCTGGTGCGAGGCCTGGCAGCGCGCCAGCAGCCGCTGCGTCATGCGCAGGTCGGCTTCGGTTTCCTGGATGTCTTCGTAATCAGCCAGCAAAGTGGGCTGGTTGTACAATAGGAACCCATTGAGCCCCAACGACAACGCCAGGGCCCCTGCTAAAAGCAGAACCAGGAAATTCAAGGGCCGGTGTTGGTTAGACATCATCGTTTGCGGTAGTGGCAACTGCCCGCAAAGGACCCCCGACGACATTAAAACGGTATGAGAACCGTATTAGAATACATGAAAACGGCGCTAATACAGCGTATTCGCTAGTTGCCCGTCATGCAGAGCTCAGTGAAGCATCTTACGTGCCGCCACTAATTCTTTTTAACAATTGAGTTACTACCACATGCGAGATGCTTCGCTGCTCTCTGCATGACGGTCTGGTTATACCCGCTTGGTCCCTACCGCGGGGTCCTTTTCCAGCGCGGCCACAACCTGCTCCACCAATTCCTCTGGGGTATTCTTGATGGAAAGTTGCAGGGCATAAGCCGGCTTCTCCAGTGTCGCCAGTTGCGAATCGAGCATGTTGGAGTGCATGTAGTGGCCTTTGCGCTTGCCCATGCGCTCCAGCAGCAACTCCTTGGGGCCGTGGAGAAACACCCAATGCAGCGGCTCCTGCGACTTGCTTTGCAGTGTGGTGCGGTACTTCTCCTTCAACGCCGAGCACGCCAGCACTGCACCGCCTTCTTTTTCCCATTCGCCCAGCTTAGCAGCTAAGGTTTCCAGCCACTCGCGCCGGTCGTCGTCGGTGAGCGGAGTGCCGTGGGCCATTTTGTCAATGTTGGCCTGCGAGTGGAAATCGTCGGCATCATAAAAGGGCAGGTTGAGTTTTTTGGCGAGCTGCTCACCAACCGTTGTTTTGCCGCAGCCCGAAACCCCCATTACAATGAAACTCATACCTGCGTGCTTAAAAAAATGATGCCCTGAAAACAAGACAATGCTTGGTTAGAAAAGTTGAACCGTTGGCATAACCCGCGGTAACCTTTTAACGAAATGTTGAGCTTAACGGCTATGCGGAAGCTAACGCGCTACGCGGCGGGCAGCCACACTGTGGCCGTAGTCCCCTGCCCCACCGCCGAAGCCAGCTCCAGCCGCCCACCGTGGCGCTGCACGATGCGCTGCGTAAGTGGCAGCCCCAGGCCGTAGCCGGGCCGCCCCACCGCGCCCGCCGCCCGGTACAGCGGCTCGTAGATGCGGCTCAACTCCTCGGGGCTGAGGCCGGGGCCAGCATCCACTACGCGCACGCGCAAGGTGGTTGGGCTCTCGTACCCCAGCTCCGCCTGCACCGGGCCGGCCGAGTATTTACCCGCATTGTCCAGCAAATTCAGCAGCGCCGTGGTAAGCAATTCGGCATTGCCGGCCACCATAAAAACGTCTGTTTCGGCTTCTTCCGGCAGTTCCCCGAAGCTCAGGCGAAACTCCCGACCCGCGTACTTGGCGCGGGCAAAGCTCAGGGCTTGGTTCAGGCATTCATCGAGGCGCACTGGTTCAAACTTTGGCAAGCTGCCATCCACCTTTGCCAGCGACAGCAGGCTGCTGGTGAGCGCATTCAGGTGGCGCGAAGCTTCCAGGGCCTGCGTCATGCTTTGGCGGGCTTCGGGTAATGAAGTATCGTAGGTCAGTGCTGTTTCCAAGGTGCCGGTGAGTGTGGTGAGCGGCGTACGCAACTCGTGTGAGGCGTGGGCCAGGAAGCTTTTCTGCGCCTCAAACGCCTGTTCCAACCCAGCCAGCATCTCGTTGAAAACGTGGGCCAGCTGGGCCAGCTCATCGCGCCCGTTGCCTTCGGAGAGCCGCCGGCCCAGGTTGGTGGCCGAAATCCGCCCCGCCTGTCGGCTGATGCGCGCCACCGGCTTCAGCGCCGCGCCCGCGAAATACCAGCCGGCCAAAATGGTGAGCGCCAGCGCGCCCAAATTGCCCAACAGCAACACTAGGCCTAATTGATGCAGCCGCACCCACCCCGGCACATCTACCGCCGATACGAAAATGTGGTACGGCTCCCCCTCGTGTCGGTACACTATGCCCACCGCCTCGCGCTGCCCTGCAGAAAAAGCCACCGATTTGCGCGCCTGTAAAGCGCCCAGACGCGCTTGGTTGGGTTCTTGGTCAATATTGTCGGCGCTGCTGAATCGCAAGGCCCCATCGGGACCATAAATGCTAATTTGCTCATCTGGCAGCGTCAGCAAATCGCCCCGGCGCAGGCTGCCGAGTTGCCCGGTTTCGAGCTTGCCGGTACGCACTAGCAGCCGCGAGGCCAGGGCCGCGCTGGTGCTCAAACGGTGCTCAAACCGTTGGGCCCGCGTGCTAGCGTTGAAGTAGTAGATAAACGCCGAGAAGCTGACCTGAATCGCCAGCACCAGCAGCGTAAAGCGGAGCATCAGCTTATTGCGAATCAGCATGTCGGTGTCGGTTGTAGCGTGGACTCTGCGAGTCCGCGCGTGGCGGAAATCGTTTGGGTACCATTCATGCGCGAACTCGCAGAGTCCACGCTACTGTTCCCGCATTACATAGCCCATGCCCACCACCGTATGGATAAGCTTCGGCGTGAAGTCCCGGTCCAGCTTCTTGCGCAAGTAGCTTACGTACACGTCAATTACATTCGTGGTAGTGTCGAAATCCAAATCCCAGACCCGCTCCGCAATATCTACGCGCGATACTACCCGGCCCCGGTTGCGCAGCAGGTGCTCCAGCAGCGAATACTCCCGGGTGGTGAGGTCGATGCGCTGGCCGGCGCGAGTGACTGTTTTGGCGTCGAGGTCGAGCACGAGGTCGGCCATACGCAGCTCCTGGCGCTGGCCGGCTGCCGCGGCGTAACGCTGGGTGAGGGCACGCGCCCGCATCAGCAACTCGCGGAATTCAAAGGGTTTGACCAAGTAATCGTCGGCTCCGGCGGCGAAGCCGGCTTCCTTGTCGTCGAGGCTATCTAGAGCGGTGAGCAGGAGAATGGGTACCAGCCGGCTATTGGCCCGAATGCGCTGGCACAGCTCCACGCCGTTGATGTAAGGCAGGTTGATATCGAGAATAACGAGGTCGTAGGGCTGCTGCTCGTAGAGCGACCAGCCGGTGCGGCCGTCGTAGGCCACGGTCACGTCGTAGCCTTCGTGTTCGAAGCCTTTTTTGACAAATGAGGCCAGCGGCGGCTCATCCTCAACCAGCAGAATTTTCATAAGCGCATTGCGTTTCTCTGGGCTATACGGCAACGGCCCAAAGCCAGAACAGGCAGCCCAAAGCTACTCGCCGGGCTGCCTGTTCTGGCTTTGGTATAGAGAGGCGACCCTTCGCGTCTCGGCATCGAACGGAATTGCCATCATGGCGCAGCCACCGAGACGCGAAGGGTCGCGTTTCTACATCGTTCTGGCGATGGTTACAGCTGCGGCTGTACCTGGCCGCTTTGCTCGCGGCAGTAGGTGATGAAGTCGGAATTGATGGGTTCCAGGCCGCCCTCGCGCATTTTGGTGGCTACCTGGCCGCGATGGTAGCTGGCGTGCATCACGGCGTGGGTCAGGATGTCGCTCACCTGCGAGTCGAAATGGTCTCCCTGCGAGTTGGTGTACTGGATGTGGCGGGTGAGTTCGGCCTCGTCGTGCTGGGCCTGGGCGCAGAGGTCGGCCAGGCGCTGGGAAGTTTGCTCATGCCAGTGGTGCAGGCCGGCGAGGTCGTGCTCCTGCCACACTTTCACGGGGCTTTGCGTGCCGGTGAGGCGGGCAATCCAGATGGCTTGGGCATTGATGAGGTGGCTGAAAATGCGTAGAGCAGGTTGAGGAGCTTCTTTGCCGGCGGCCACCGACGAATCGAGGCGGCGCAGCAGGGTTTCGTTGGCCCAGACGTTGAAAGCGCCGAGCTTGGCAATGGTATCAATCATATTTAATTATGAATTATGAATTATAAATTATGAGTCCAAACCACGACTTACCAACAGGGCAATTCATCATTCATAACTCATAATTCATAATTTCTAACGTGGGTCTTGCCAGACCAATTTCTCGTTGGTTTTGTTTTTCTCGAAGTCCGGGCATTTGCCGTCGCCCTTGCCGGTGATGCCGCCGTCAGGCTGGCAAATGAGGTTGCCTTTGGTGTCGAATACCTGCGAAAACTGGTCGCAGCACGGGGCCGACTGGTAGTACACGGTTTTGCCCTCGTACTGATACTTCAGAATGCGGGTGATGGGGTTGCGCTTGCGCTCCGATAGCACCGCTGCAATGCGCGCCTTTAGCCATTGCGGGCGGGCTGTGGTGTCTGATTCGGCCACGCGGGCATATACGGGGTCCACGGTGTTGGCGCTGGTGGGGGCGGGGGTGGAAGTGCCAGCCACGTTGGGTCCTTCGGGCGGCGAGGTGGGCGTGGTCACGCTCACTTGGTTGCGGGCGCAGGCCGTGGTGAGTAGCAAAGAAGCAGCGAGAACAAAAAGTCGCATGGGTTTCCGAAAGAAAAAGCCGTGGCCCACCGCCAGCCGGTGCGCCAGCTATGGGTACGCCCAACACCGGCAATGGTTCAGATTTGGCGGGACGCTAGAGTGGAAATATCTTCGGAATAAACACCAGCCCGCCCACCACCAGCGCCCCAATAGCGGCCAGCAGCACCGCCCCGGCCGCCACGTCCTTGGCCTTACCGGCCAGTTGGTGAAAGTCCGGCGATGCCAAGTCCGTCAGGGCTTCAATGGCGGTATTCATAAGCTCAGCCGACCATACACAGGCCACCGAAATAGCTACCAACGCCCATTCCAGCCGCGAAATACCGTAATAAAATCCCATGCCAATCACGACCACCGTGGCCATTGCGTGGAAGCGCAAATGCACTTCTGAGCCCAGTGCGGCCCACACGCCCCGGAAGGCATGGCCGAAGCTGGCCACGCGGCGGCGCCACAGTCCATCAGGGGGCCGTAGGCGTTCCGGTGCGGATTGGTTGGGCTCAGCCACGGGCTTCATACTCCTGAAAAACGGTCTGGCGCAGGCCCGACCATTCCGAGCGAATGATGCTGAAAATAACCGTGTCGCGCCGGATGCCGCCCTGCGTGATGCGGTGGCTGCGCAAAGTGCCTTCCTCGGTAGCGCCCATGCGGGCCATAGCGGTGCGCGACTTCTGGTTGCGCGAGTCGGTTTCCAACTCCACCCGCTCGTAGCGCAGCTGGCAGAAGGCGTGGCTGAGCAACAGGTGCTTGCAGGCCCGGTTCAGGCCGGAGCGCTGGAACTTGGTGCCTACCCAGGTGTAGCCAATGCTCAGGCGCAGGTCGGCTTCCACATCGTTGTAGTAGCTGGTGCTGCCGGCCAGCTCGCCGGTTTCGCGGTCGATGATGGCGAAGGGGTAGCGCCGGCCCTGCTGCCGGTCCTCCACGGCCTGCCGGATGTAAGCGGCGAGGCTCACCGCGTCGTCGCCACGGGTAAGGGTAAACTTCCACAGCTCAGCATCGAAGGCGACGGCTTTGAGGGCTTCAAAATCGGTGAGTTCTAGCGGGCGCAGGCGCACACGGCTGTTTTCGATGACGATGGGTGCGGAAAAGTCCATACAGAGTGAGCAGGGCGGGATTGGAAGTGCAAAGTTGCCTTCAAAAAAAGTATCAGTCACCTCTACTGCTGGAATGTGGTGCTGAGAAAAGCTGTGCGGAAAGGAAAAGCAAAACCATTTAAATGATGTATGTACATAAAATGTATGTACATTTGATGTCTGACTCACGACTGAGGTTTGTCTCGTCCCAGTCTATAAAAATCAAAAAGTAAAAACCTAGAAATCATGGAAATAGGAATAGATAGCTTTGCTGCCCATTTTGATACTGCTCCCGGCAAAATGCCGAACGGCGTGCAGGCCATGGGCGAATTGCTCGACCGGATTGAGTGGGCCGACCAAGTGGGCCTCGACGTTTTTGGTATGGGCGAGCACCACCGGTCCCAATATCTCGATTCGGCCCCGGCCGTGATTCTGGCAGCGGCAGCGGCCCGCACCAAGCGTATCCGCCTGACCAGCGCTGTCACGGTGCTGAGCGCCATCGACCCGGTGCGCGCCTTTCAGGAATACGCCACCCTGGACTTGGTTTCCCAAGGCCGGGCCGAAATGGTGGTGGGCCGCGGCTCGTCCATCGAAGCGTTTCCGCTATTTGGCTTCGACCTAGACGACTACGACGAGCTATTCGCCGAAAAGCTGGACTTGCTGCTGCTCATCCGCGACCAGGAGAACGTGCGCTGGTCCGGCAAATTCCGGCCTGCGCTCACAGGGCAAGGCGTCTACCCGCGGCCGGCGCAGCCACAGTTGCCCATCTGGCTGGGGGTGGGCGGCACGCCGGCTTCCTTTGTGCGGGCCGGTACACTGGGCCTGCCGCTCATGGTGGCCATTATCGGCGGCGACACCCACCGCTTCCGCCCCTTGATTGACCTGTACCGCGAAGCCGGCCGTCGGGCCGGCCACGCGCCCGAGCAGCTGAAAGTAGGGCTGCACTCGCTGGGGTACGTGGCCGAAACCACCGAACAGGCTGTGGCTGAGTTCTTCCCAGGCTATGCGCACACCTTCACCAGCCGCGCCAAGGAACGGGGCGGAGCGCCCATCACGCGCGGCATGTTCGATGCCCAGGCCGGGCCGCGGGGCGCCTTGCTGGTGGGCAGCCCTGAAGAAGTGGCTGAGAAGATTCTGTGCCACAGCGAATCTTTAGGCGGGATTTCCCGGGTGACTTTTCAGCAGGACGTTGCCACGCAGTCGCACGCCAAAGTCATGCAATCCATTGAGTTGCTGGGCACGCGGGTAGCCCCGTTGTTGCGCGCTGCCGGGCAATAAGGGTTGTTACTGAAACCGTATTAGTAGCAAAAAAGAAGTCCCGGCTGATTGGCCGGGACTTCTTTTTTGTTTGGATGGATGGCGCGGGGCTTTGCCCCATGCCATTCGCTTCTGGTTGAGTAGGTCGAAATTACTTGATTTCGCCCACCATTTCCTCGGGCTTCATCCACTCGTCGAACTCGGCGGCGG
>Ga0265780_10007470_pt1 | contig 13417 bp, 15 predicted proteins | sample P1T30metagenome_FD_192432 | JGI IMG/M metagenome (GOLD analysis project Ga0265780, IMG submission 192432) | Plant litter microbial communities from East Loma Ridge, Irvine, California - P1 T30 | ecosystem: Environmental > Terrestrial > Plant litter > Unclassified | place: USA: California... | reverse complement strand
GCAAACACATACACACAAACCCATGCCTGCAGCCTGCAACCTGCATTGCATCGCATTGCATCCGCGGTAAGTAAGTATACCAACCGTCTCCCGCGAAAGAAAGACAGGGATCTACCCCAGAACGCAATCTATTCCAACGCAAAATATTGCGGAAATTCATCCATCTATCAGTTCAGTGTCTTTCGGGTCTTCTTTCCCTGCTTTTCTTCTTCTTCTTCGTTACACTGCAGACCGGAACGGCCGGGCCTTGCCCGCATTGCGTCTGCATCCTCGTTTCGCCCCTGCTCTTCTCTATTTGTTTTTTTTTTTCGCGTGCGCAGGTCGCATCGTGGGTAACTTGAATCTCGCATTGCATAGATAGGGGGGTGTGTTTTGTTTCGTGGGAGAGATAGATTGCTTGATCGCTTTGCCGTGCAGTTTGCAGGGGTCGTTTTTGCATTTTCCGTTTTCAAGGCTGGTTGGTGAAGATCGTTTTTATCTATTGTAACAAGGGAGGGGGAGTAGTGAGGAGAGCGCAATGGTTGCTCTATTAGGTAGGTACTCGTTTGATCACTTTTGTGCTTGTTCCAGTTGGGTGGAGTCGTATTCTTCGGGGTGTGGGATGTTGCGTAGTCGATGAAGTTCAACAGTGTATGTTGCCTTTGATCGACTCGATCGACTCACCGTAAGGTCACCATTTTCCAAGTCCTCACCATCTCTGAGTAGTAAGACATGTTGCTCTAAGTACAAGCCAACCACAAACCTACCTCTTGTAGCCGATTCAAGGCTGTCACATCGGCCAGGCCTTTGTCCGCCATCATCCGGTATCGATCAATGTCTCAGCCCAGGGTTAGGGTTGGTGTAAGCACACAACGTGAAGTGACACCAGCACGGCCAATTATAGGCAACAACACCGACTCGGCGGTAGAAAAATGGTCATATCCAGTAACTCTAGGCCACGTACTTATCTACGAGTCCATGTCAGGTCTGAAGGGTCCCTTTTGGTCGAGCTGGGTCGAAGACACAGCCGACATCTTTCAATACATCGAATCCATGGAGGAGCGAGTGAATGAATGCAAAGATTCCAACAACACTACACTCCCTGACCTACCTTAACACCGCAACTCACACCCTCATTGATTGATAACTGGTCCTACCCGACAAAAGTCAGCCATCGGACTAGCAAACGCCGAAAACCCCAGGGACAAACCATCACGCAAGGGCCAGCCTATCGAAAGTGGGCGCGAAAAGGATGCGTTCAACATCGACGAGCAAGATTTATCAGGCTACGGAGATCTGCACGATTACGATTACCCATAACGATGATAGACGGAATCGATCATTAGCAGATCTGGGTGGCCACGATCTAGTCAACGAGTCGGGAGGTCGTCGGATAGAGAACGATCGTTTCAAAGGAAGACTGGGATAACAGGACATGAAAAAGGAGAAACATGGTGTTCAAAAAGATGATGAGAGTTCCAACATTCCAAGGAATAGCAGGCTTCTATCGCAAACCGCATGAGGTATAGGAACCGTAGTCTCGCCCACAAAACCAAAGAACCGAGATCGCAACCAAGACCAAAAACCCAACTCGCTAAATAAACAACCAAATGTATAGTAAAAAGAAACAAAAATGAACCAAACAAATCAAGAACTCCACCCTCCCCCTTGTAAATATCCATCACTCATCCCCACTACCCCGACAACCCGCCCCTCGGCAAGCGATCCAGCCAAATGTCGCCTCCAGTCCCAGCAACCCACCGCTTCCAAGCCTCCTCATAAGCATCCTCCAAATCCCTAGTCCACCTTGCAGTGTCGAAAAGCGCACTGCTCCAGCGCGCCCGGAACAGCATCCGCCTCAACTCCATCAGCCTACCACTACCTCTCCCCCTAACATGGCGCTCATAAACGAGACCCGTGCCGAGCGCGACCGCCTTCTCCTCGTAATCCTCCTCGCCACTAGCTACCAGCTCGCCGGCCGCGCGCGCTCCTTCATTGTCTTTCGGCAGCGCGCCGAGTAAGATCGAGGCGGCCATGCGCGAGCACATCTTGTAAGCGTAGCGCGGGAGAGTCAGCAGCGGGGTGCCGCTCCACAGGACGTCCGCGGCGGTGGTGTGGGCGTTACATTCAGGAGTGTCGAGGACGAGGTCGCAGATGCGGGCGCGGGAGATGTGCAGGTGCTTGGGCGCGACGTCGGTGAAGATGATGCGGCTTGCGACCTCGGGCGTCGCCCATTGCCGTGCCGTGTGCAGGAGATGCGACTCTCCGAGGTCTGGGAAGCGGAGGAGCCACAGTACGGCGTTTGGAACGCGGGCGAGGATGCGGAGCCATGTGCGGAAAGTTGTCGGGTCGATTTTGTAGAGTTGGTTGAAGTTGGCGAAGATGATGGCGTCGTCGGCGAGTTGAGGGAACAGCTCTTTGCGCATCTGCCACCGGCGCGATTGCTCTTCTTCCCAGCTCGTGTGATTGTCCTTGGCATCAGGCGCACTTTGTCGGTGATCGCAGCAGAAAAAGGTATCGCGGCAGTAGATGATGTTTTCTCCATAAACCCAGTCTTCGTTGTCGCCTCCGCTGTTATCGTCAACCATCTGATCCTCGAGATCGATATTACGGCGCCAAGGTCGAAGAGTCTCGGGTGGTACTGCAGTCTTGTCTGCGAGGAGATAGTCGCACCATTCTGCACCAAGCGTACCGGCGAAGCCCATAAAAGACATCTGAATTGGCGCGGGACGAGCTGCGAAGACCTCGTTACGGGCTCCACGAGTGTACCCGTTCAGATTGACCAAGATGTGTATGCCGTCATTAACAATCTGGGAAACAAGGCGTTCTGCAGACCATGCGCTCGCGTCCCAGAACACGGGCGCTTCCCTCTCAATTTGCCGTCTGTGAATCGACTTGTCGCTTGCGGTCGTGGCGTAGCAGTAAGCCTTGACACGTGAAGTGTTGTGTAGACCAAAGACGGACTGCATCAGATGAGCAAGCGGGTGGTTGTTGAAGTCTGACGAAACATAACCGACACGCAAGCATGGAGCCGGTGGATTTGGTGGCGGGAAGACTTGTCGCGGTAGCCACGGCGAGCGGAGCGTGCAAACCGAAATGCGGAGACCGTTCCTCTGCGAGATGAGTCGAATCTGCTTAGCAGACATGGGTGCTGTGAATGTGTGGAAAGGCAGTACAGTCGGCGCCGTCGGTACTGGAAGATTAGCAGGAAGCATTGGCCGGTTGTAACTCGAAACAGGTCTTTGCTTCCTCAGCACATGCACGTCGTTGTACCACTGCCAGCCAATGCGGCGCACAGCACGTTCGACGAGCCTCGTGATCCGAGCGCCTTCCCAGTCCTTTCCTGCCCACGATTTGATCGTTTGAAAGAGGCTCTCTTCCCTCTCCTTGCTGTCCTTAGCAGGACCCTCCAAAGCCACCACCTGATGAACAACATCTTGCAGCGTGGAAGGTCCAAGAGTGGCTCGACCCCAGCTCTCTCCATCACGAAGCTGTTTCTCAACGATGTCGACAACGCGCTTGATCCAACCTGAGCTCGTCGCACCGGGCTGTCTCGCATCCAGTAACATACCTGAAGCATCAACATGCCACCTGTCGCGCTTGCCGCCATCATCGGCAATACCACCTCTCGCCTGCCAACCGCAGACGGAGTTGAGAGCATTGGCCAGACCACAGACAGCTTCGGCAAAGTCAGGACTGACATCAACCGCACGCTTGTAGAAGGTTATGGCATCGCTGATCCTTCCTTTGTCCTTGACGGCATTGGCTAGGTTGGCGAGGGCAATGTCAAATTTACCATCGCACTTTACCGCACGCTCGTACATGCTGATCGCCGCGTCGAGTTGTCCAATATCCTTGAGAAGGCTGCCGAGATTGGTGTATAGGTGAGCATGATGCTGGTCGAGTTGTAAACCATAGTTGTAGTACTGCAAAGCCAGTGCAACGCCACTACCAGGCACAACACCAGGCACGTTGAGTTTCCGTGGCACCTGGGCTTGTGGTGCGACTTGTTGCACGCTGGCAAGAAGAATACCAACGTTGTTGGCAGTAGACGGTGACGGTTGCAGCGACAGTGAAAGATAGTATAGCGCAAGGATGTCGCGAACGCCGCATGTGAGAGGAGTCACACCAGCGGCTCGGCTAGTATTCGACATACCGTCCTGGAAGATCTTCGCCAAAGACAAGAGTGAATTACTCGTGGTGGATATGACCGCTTTCCGCGGCGTGCTCTGTGGTCCGCCTAGCACGTGCTGCAGTCCAGGCAGTTCCCCAAAGAACGGAAAGCAGAGTTTGGCGGTGGCTAACGCTTGTTCTGGTGTTAGTAGTATTGGTTCTGAGGATATAACACGAGCATGTTGCTCATATGGGTGGTGTACGTTCGATGACACTACTTTCAGGATGTGATTGACCAAGCCCTGAATAGTGTCGTACTTTCGCCCTGCCGCGATAAGCACAGCATCCTCGAACGCACGTGCCGCCCCTCGGTTGTCGCCAGTACCATAGAGCATGTTGCCTTTGGCATGGATGAGAGCGAGGATTCGCCCATTGTCGCAGCCAGGAATTGCGAAACCGCTAGATCCAAAACCAGGCTCAGAGCTTCCGACGGGATCTTTCCAGCCAGGTACCGTCTCGGCATCGCATTCGAAGTCATATGACATCTTGTCGGAAATTTCTGACACCACAGGCGAGCGGCTGGCATTGGAAGAGTCGCATTCGCTGTTCTTGTCCGAGGTCTTGAGAAGCCCTGAGGTCTTAGGATAGCGCAAGTTCGCTTCGACGTACTCGATGACTTTGATGGCGTCACAGCTTCTGTGTTCGGTGCAAAGAAGTCCTATCAGGTGCTCAACTGCTTCAAAGTGGCTAGGCGCAGCTTTCACAACCTTCATCCAATTCTGCTCGGCTTCTTGCCTTCTCCCCAAAGCGAGCATAGTAGCGGCCAGGTTCGAAAGAGCTTCCAGGTGCTTGGGATCTTGTTCGAGGACCTTCGAGTACCACTTGAGAGCTTTCTGATAGTTGCCCAGACCATAAGCAATGCACCCTCCCAGATGCATTCCTTCTGTCCATTGCCAGCCTGTTTCTTGACAAAGCTTCGTGATGTCCGCGAGGGCCGCTTTTGCTCTTGATGGCGGGGAATTGTCATTCGGTGGAGGACTCGACACACCAGCTTGAACGGCGGACCCGCTGGATCTTCGTAGTGTGCGAACTCTCTCCTGTTGGTGTGGTGTATTGCCCATGGGCTGGTCTCCCTTATGATCATGATTTGAAGCGAGTTGTTGCTTTTCACCGGCATCCGAATAGGGAACGTTTGACGCACTCATCGTGGGCGATCGTGCTTTGGGCGTCTCCACATCATCACCATCCCAATCTTCCGTTGCACAAGCCTTTCCAGAAGATTGACCGCTCGTTGGATCCGAAGAACGTCGAAATCGTTTTTCCATGACTTCTTTCGGTATTGTGATAGATTTTCGTCGACTCCCATGGAAAGAGTGACCAGCACGCGACAGCTTAGGTGGCTGAGGATAGAAGCTAGGCCTCTGTATGACATGGGTTTGACCATCCATTTGCCTCGCAGCTTGCTGCTGTCGTCTGGTGTGATGGATGAATGCAAGTAGCTCCCGGTACTGCTGCAGAGCCCACACAAAGGTCGAATCTCGCTGCTGCCCATTTGGTGAAGAAGGCCCAAACTCAGCATGTATCTCCTGAAGCCCAGCCTGTTGTTGACTATGGTAAAGTTGGTTTGAATTGGCGAATCCAACTGACTGTGGCGTGTGTTGCATCGGATCATGCGAGAATGGCACATGGCCTTGGTTAACAACATCTCCCATTTGCCCGTAGACGTGGTGCACGGAATTTAGATGAATTGGTGTTGAATAGCATGGCGAAGCCCCGAAAGAATTAGCATTGAGTACTTGAGCTTCATAGCTGTTAGCAGGGAGGCCTGGTGGATACGGGCTAGGCTGGGGTGTATAAAGAGGGCCAGGTAAAGATCCAAGCCAACCGCCATGCGGATGTTGGTAGAACCGTGGATCTCGAACGGCGGCTGGTCGGTAAGGCACAAAAGTACCATCATGCCAGTATGGTCCATAAGGGCCCGTGCCTTGGCCACCAGAAGCTGTAGGACCTAGATACTGAAAAGAGGGTTGTAAGAACGTCGGTTGGGTTGGGATGTAATAGTGCGGGACTGTGTTGTACTGTTGCTGGGGCATTTGATTCAATACAGAGTCCATGACGGGGAACGAAGAAGGTGGCTGTTGATGTTGCGTTGATATCCAGCTCGGGGAATCGATGGAGTACAGAGGTGACTGGTGACCGTACTGACGCTGTTGCTGATGTTGCAAGAACGTTCGCTTGTTTCCGGATGAGACCGACTGCGAGTGTTCGACTGGCACATTTCGAGGCACAAGCTGGTGCTTGTGCGCGTTGGGGCCTTCATCGGATTGATAACCTGCTGTTAGCGTGCCATTGGGAGTCTTGCGCCTCAAAGTATTTTCAACCCGAGCCGTTTGATCACCGCTCAGAAGTGCAGCATCGGTGCTGTACCGGTTGCTCGGACGGTGAATCGGCAAGGCCTGTTGCTGCGTCAGGTACGGCATTGCGTACTGCGCGGGCGCGTTCGAAGATGGTGTCGGTTCACACCGTGCGACGTCCGCACTCATATTGATGGTGTGGAAGAGGATCGTGAAATCGTAAGACTAGGTAGTCGTAGCAGAGACCGCGCGTCGATTCACGGGCAGAAATGCGTGCCTATACCCTGGCGAAAACTCTCCGCATTCACTTCGCATGACATCTCGCGGCTGCGATCCAGTATAGGTATCAAGATTGTGCTCAACTTCTCTTATAAGACTGCGTGGTATGGCCCTGCCTGCGATATATGCGCGCGAGCGACTGGTTCCAGCTCCTCTAACAATAGCCCGCCAGAAAGAAGGTGACCGCGGTATACGGGTACAAAGTGCGAGTAGCCGCAGCGAGTCGCACGGGAAACGGATAGATTGGCGATATATGGGCTGAAGGCCGGCTTTGCGGAAGACTGGCCGGACGGGTCGCGAAACAGCGGACAGCAAGCAAGGGAGGCGAGCAATGGATTGGATCCGATTAAGGCACACCTTTCGGCTAGTCGCAGGGTGGTCTGCGGTTGTGTGCAGCAGCAGTCGTGGCGCGCGTCGGACGAGGCCGGAGGGCGTGGCGGAGTGGTGGTTTGGTGTTTCGGGTGGTGTATGAGGCGAACGAGTGGGAAGGTAGCTGCTGTTGACCGCTACCAGAACGGCGGGTGGTGAGGGAGTTGGGTGTCGACACGGAAGACGTGAGGTGAGGCTGAGGTAGAGGCTTGGTGTAGAAGATGCGTGTCTCACTCTCTCACTCGCTCAGCCCTGGGAGATTATCTGTCTGCCTGTCTGCCTGCCTGACTGTGCTCGAGAGCATCTACCTGAGAGTCTCGAGGAAGTTTCTGGCGGCGACGCGATCAGCACGCGAGGGCGAATGGGGTGCTGTGAGTAAGTGAGGTAGGTAGTTGTGAGTGAGGTCTGGTTTATGGTGGTGGGAGAGGTAAGTGAGATGGAAGATGTCACAGAAAGGACGATCACCTGATTGCGAGAAACAGGGACGATCAGCTCAAGTCAAGGCGCAGTGCATACGGGTCGCATGGACGATGAGAGACGATGTACGGGTCAGCACAGTAGTGTTCTCGCCTGGCTGCATGGGATGTAAATACGTTGATCCATGGCGTGTAGGAAGCACTATCGCGCAGAGTTACTGGCTGACGCCGCGTCGAATCAGCTCAAGAGCTCCTCACACAGTTGGCGGCGCTGGTGGATCGGATGAAAGCCACTGCGCCGGCCCGCAACTGTCGTGTGGCCTGGCTCTTCTGCCCTGCCTCCACCATGATTATTATTACCTGCAACCTACTCTATGTGCCTTTTCTCTCTGCTGATACTCTACATTGCGAGGCACTAACACGCCTACAATATCGTACCACTGAGATGGGTAGATTCAACTACAACGACCGACAGGATATCAATGAATCAGCTTCTACTCGAAAACTTCACTTACACCGACCCCATTCATCCACTCATATGCAAGGAATCCCTCGTCAGCAACCGCCAACTCCCGAGACCTAGTTTCCTCCACTCATCCCCCACACCAAAGCCTCTGGTTCGCGTGGCGTGCGTCTTGGTGGGACGTATCATCACGTATGTACAAGGATGCCGTGCCGATCTCGTCATGCCCTGCCGCTCACCCATTCAATCCTTGTGCCATCACCGCAGCGTCTGTCTCACCACATGCTACACGTGACGGTGTGATTGTTTGTGACTTGACACATGATCTTGCAACATCGATGTATAACAACAGTCATAACCTCTTATAGCATCGTCGATTGCCTTCTAAGTGGCACGGCATTCACGGTCAAACTACATGGTCTAAGGTAATATCCTATATGGACCTTCTCATCAGAAAAACTCGGCCTACCTTGACCAACTTCGGTCTAAGTAAAAGAAAAACTCCTCGAATGCAACCAGGTCTCCACGGACTCGACACCAGGATCTCTCTCTAGACGGAAATGACAAGCTGGCAACCTGGAAAGCGAGCACCACTCCCGCGGGATAGGAAAAGCGAAACGGCGTTTTCTCTGAGGCATAGCGTGTCTGAATCGACTCGGGCTCCCAAGAATTTCACTCATCACGTCCGGACAGGAGTAGCGACAGAGGACTTCCCCCGAGCTTTGCGCCTGAACCAACCCATGCTAAACTTGCCCATCTCAATCGACCCATCGGTTGCATGGACATTGGGCTGAACTTGAAGATGAACCCCTCCAGCCTGTGACGAAGCCGTGGAAACAGAACTCGATGGCGGCAGTATCGTATTCACCACATCCAAGCCATGATCAGGCCGAGTTTCCAGGAAATGCTTCCAGCGAGCGACGTGCGGTTGAAGGTATTGTTTCGTCTCGTCACCAGACAATCGCAGATCTTGCGCCTCTTTCTTGGCTTTGCGATACAAGTCAATCTCCCCAGCCTTTGCCAACTGCCAGCGCTCTTCGGCTGCGTTCGCTATGGTATTGTCAGACGGCGAATCTCCAACTATCCGAATAGCCACAACGTGGCAGTGGCACTTACAATAAAACTCCACTTCGGCGCCTTCCATTGCCCTCTTCAACACCTGAATAACGCACAGCCTCCAAACGTCTTCCCATGCGAGATCTTCGACGTACCAGAAATCCTGCTCGTGCTCAAGGAAAGCCTCAGTCTGGCACAAGAAATCCCACGAAAGCACCAAATCCTCAGGCATACCCGAAAGAACATAAACGTCGGTGAGATGCGTCTGCTCGTCAGCACCAAACCTCCAAGCCACGTCTTTGACCACGCCGCGCGCTCTCGCCGTCGACCCATCGGCGAAACCCAAGGAGATGCGATGTTGCTTGTCATTGTCGACCTCGAACCCGTTCGCTCTCGCAAACGCCGCAGACATCACCGACACGTCCGCTCCTGTATCTGGCACAGCGTCCACATAGACGCCGTTGGCTGCGCCGCTGACGTACTGCTGGGATCCGAGGAAACAGACTCTCTGGATACCAGGGTTGGCGGCCTCACGGATCTTGCGTCCCACGCGATGTGCAAAGCGTGTAAACGTCTCGCTCGCGCGGAGGAAAGCGCTGCCAAGAATCACGTCGTGGACGCTCCTGCGGAGGACGTGGAAAGTCAAGTCGTGGCTTGTTGATTCCCCGGCGAAAGTGAAAGGCAGAGTCGTAGTTCCGGCAACGCGGATTGTCGAGCCGTCGCCGACTTTGACATGTTTGCGGCGACTGCTGTCAATCGTGAGCCCATGTTCTTGTGCGTACGGTAGGGAGATGAAATTGGCGGCTGCCCCGGTGTCTGGAAACGCAGATACGTCGGCGCCCTGGAGACAGCCGTTGATGGTCGGCTCTTCGAAGACGTCTGGAGACTTGGCTCTGGAAGGTGCCTTCTCGCGAATATCTTCGTATTGCGCCTCGTATTCCCGCCCCTCTAATTGTGCTTCACACCGGTAGATTTCGTACATCAACTGCCTCAATAGTAGAAGACATTTGTAGGGGGTGAGATTGCCGTAGGTGAGCTCGTCGTACAGAAACATCGCGCGTGAAGAATGTGTATGCAGAGCACCAGGAACTCGGGGCTTCGGGAAATGTGTCAAAAGCCTACACAGTAGGCAACGGGTATTCGAGGTGATAAGTCGATTTTAGGCGAACACGCACAGCGCGTGCTACGCATTAGGGCAACCTCACAGCCACATCGAATGTTGGGCTTTAATCCCTGATGACTGCTAATCCTGCCAATCATGTCAAAAGGACGCCTTCGTGCGTTGCGTGACGTGCGTGTCATCCGACAGCGCCATGCACATATCAATTAAGGGCGTGGTATGATTGATTGTGCCAGCGCACAATATTTTTCCAGCCACCCCACCTGCCGGCTCGATCACCAAGTCGTCAATACCCCGATCCGATATGTGAAGAAAATAGACTTGAAGCATAGATCACATCCAACATCGCGACACGTAAATCGATTGAAGACCAGATGAACGCCACCAACGAGCCATGGACCTGGAACAAAATCCAAGGAGACGGCCACCCAGCTCTCGCCGACTTCCTCGCGCAAGACCCAGACCACGAAACCTACGTCTTCCGGCGATTCAAAAGACTTGCAGTGCGCAACGTTCTTCATCTCCAAGGAGAATTGACAGCGCTCGAAGAAGAAGTCGAGACGTTAGAACGAGAAGCGGCGAAGAGTGATGATCCGGAAGTGCACTTGTCAATGAGATCCTGGAAAACACTGGACGAGAATGCGCAGAGACCTGGGCGCGACACATCTTTGGAACATAGGCTGCGAGGTGTCATGAGTAGGTTGGATGGGAAATTGAAGACCTACTGTTCGTTAGTACTCTGCTCCTTATACTCCAGGAACTTTTGTTTGCTGACCCCTGAATGTGAAAAGATGAAGCGCTCATGCTCCAGCGCGACATTGCGATGCTCGAGTCTCCGAGTCCCAGGGTGCTAGCGGCGCTGCGCGAATGGCTGCACGGCTCTTCACGCACGTCGAACAGGTTGTCGAAGCTTGACGGCCGCGACAGGGAGATGTTCAGTGTTGGTTCAGACCTCGTAGCACTGAGGCCTCCAGCGGATACAGACCCATTGTCCAAGCTTTTGCGCAATCACTGGCCGTTCCCCTCAGAGGTATGATGGAATGGATCCCGCTCGAGATTCTTGCCAATTGACTCCTCACAGCGCTTGTCACCGCACGAGTGGGACAGGTTCAGACACTTCAAAGACCGCCGGCTCTCATGGGTGGTGACGAGTTTGAGTATAGCGATAGCGACGTTCTTGCTTGTGGTCCCCATCATTGTCCTGTACTTCGTCACCAATCCGAACGCACGGCTGGCACTCACCATCACATTCATCGTCGCCTTCGCAATCGGCCTGAGTGCGACAACAAGCGCGAACCGGGATGCAATCTTCGCAGCGACAGCCGCCTATTCGGCCGTTCTCGTTGTGTTCGTCTCAGGAGATCTGGCCAATGCGGAGTGAGTATTCGAAGGCAGACAGAGTGGTAGAGAAGGTTGATCACGGGAGATCTGGCGAACTGAGGGTTCAAGGATAGAGAGGAAATTCGAGATCCAGCGACTTTGATGGAAATAACTTCTAATACCGCCTCATCTAAATATCACGTATACACACTGCAAAAATAAAATAAAACGGAACGAGATGTCCGAGAGGTTCTCTTGCCCACCCCTCCTGCACTCAACAAAGAGCGTCAACCCTCAAATAAAAGAGGGCCTGAAAGGCGTGCCTTCTGTTCTCGGCATCAAGCCCCTCGCCCCTCCCCTCTCGAAAGAGAAAGAGGGAAAAAAGGACAAGACGATTTCAATCTACCAACGCTCCGTTCCTGCCCATGCTATCAAAAGTATGGGCCGGGCAGATCCTACGATCTGCATCGCTGGGTGTAGCAAAGGGGGGAGGGGACAAGGGGAAACAAGGGATGATGAAGGGAAGAGTGTGATGTACCTTTTGGTAGGAATGAAAGGTGGGACTGGGAGTCAGTAAGGGAAAGGGAGACGAGCCACTTTAGACCGTTAAGAGACTTTGCTCGTTCGCATGGAGAGCAAGCTGTCTAGGCAAGCAATATCGAGCTCTTCGTTTGCTTCGTGCCATTACCTGATGTCTTTCCATCATCATCGCTTGTTCGCGGCCGTTTATCAAGAACGCGAAGCATGCATATGCCTCGTCTCTCGCAAAACAAATCAAACCATTGCCAGAAGACTCGTACTAGTGAAGCTTTGTGTGCAGCAGGTACAGCACTTTGCATCAACTAGTATGGGTCAAAGTGACGGTACAGTGCGCTGATGCTCTCGCCATGGTTGTTCCTGCGGATGGCCTCAGCAAGGAGACCGCTTACGTCGAGGACGACGAGCTTCTTGATGTTCTGAGCCACTCCAGGAGGGATCGGGTATGAGTTTGTGACAATGATCTTGTCGATCTGTTCACAGTTCTCGAGTTCTTGCAGGGCGTCGCCGCCGAACAGACCGTGTGTGGCCATGCAGTAGACCTTGGTAGCGCCACCACGCTTCACGACAGTCTCAGCAGCGGCGATCCAGGAACCGGCCTTGTCGATCATGTCATCAATGATGATCACAGGTTTGTCGCGCACGTTGCCGACGAGAGTGATCATCGTCTCAATCTCAGGATTGTGGAGAGCTTCCTCCTCCTCTTCCTCCTCATCGGCAGCGTCTCCGGTGCCGCCCAGACCATTTGCACCGCGACGTGAAGAGGCCATGGACATGAAGCTTTGGGTCATGGCTTCAGGCAGCTCCTCCTCACTCGAGTTGCGGTGCCCGTTGTGTCCGTTCAAATGGGGGGACATTGCGGCGATGCTTGGGGATGGAGCATCGTCGTCGACCAAGTGACCGTGGATCAAACGGCCAGTGATGACATCGCGAGCTCTCTCGTCCTCATCTTCGTCTCCGGCGGGGCTCTCGTAGCCGTCCTCATCTGCAGTCGGTGTTATGGTGCCAATGGCAGTCGGAGATCTGTGGAGGAGGCCTGGTCGTGGCATTTCAGAACTGTCCATCGAGTCGAGGCGGGTTGCAGTGCGAGCCAATGGACTGGAGGGGGCCTCGTATTTGTTACGGTAGGCCAGATTGGTCACCGCACGCGGTCTTTCAGGGCGCGAGGGTCTCCTCTCCCTCTCTTGAGCATGATTGGCACCAGTGTTCGAGGTGGCTCTCTGACGAGTAGAGTCCTCGCCCGACTCGGTCCTTTGTGCAGGCATCATATCCTGGTGAGTGTAAACTTGCACAAGCTCAGACTCGTCCGGCTTGGAAGTATCACTAACTCCGTCGAGAGCGACAGGCTCGAGTACAGTGCTGTTCATCATGCTGTTGCACATGTAGGGCCTTCGCCTCTCCGTTGTGATGA
>Ga0265780_10007469_pt1 | contig 13418 bp, 9 predicted proteins | sample P1T30metagenome_FD_192432 | JGI IMG/M metagenome (GOLD analysis project Ga0265780, IMG submission 192432) | Plant litter microbial communities from East Loma Ridge, Irvine, California - P1 T30 | ecosystem: Environmental > Terrestrial > Plant litter > Unclassified | place: USA: California... | reverse complement strand
ATTATTCGCGCGTGTTCACTCAGGCGATCGACCGGCTTCATGCCGAAGGCCGGTATCGCGTGTTCATCGACATCCTGCGCAACAAGGGCATGTTCCCCAATGCGCGGTGCTTCGCCGGGCATAACGGGCCGAAGCCGATCACCGTCTGGTGCTCGAACGACTATCTCGCGATGGGCCAGCATCCCAAGGTGATCGCGGCGATGGAGGAGGCGCTCCACGACGTCGGCGCGGGCTCGGGCGGGACGCGCAACATCGGCGGCAACACGCATTATCACGTCGATCTCGAGGGCGAGCTGGCCGATCTGCACGGCAAGCAGGCGGCGTTGCTGTTCACCTCGGGCTATGTCTCGAACGAGGCGACGCTGTCGACGCTCGCCAAGGTGCTGCCGAACTGCATCATCTATTCCGACGAGCTGAACCACGCCTCGATGATCGCGGGGATCCGCAACTCGGGGTGCGAGAAGCGCGTGTTCCGGCACAACGACCTCGCGCATCTCGAGGAACTGCTCGCCGCCGACGATGCGGCCGCGCCGAAGCTGATCGCGTTCGAGAGCGTCTATTCGATGGAAGGCGACATCGCGCCGATCGCGGCGATCTGCGACCTGGCCGACAAGTATAACGCGCTGACCTATCTCGACGAGGTCCATGCGGTCGGCATGTACGGCCCGCGCGGCGGCGGTATTTCGGAGCGCGACGGGGTCGCGCACCGGCTGACGATCATCGAGGGAACGCTGGGCAAGGCGTTCGGGGTGATGGGCGGCTATATCGCGGCCGATCGCACGATCGTCGACGTGATCCGCTCCTATGCGCCGGGGTTCATCTTCACGACCTCGCTGTCGCCGGTGCTGGTCGCGGGCGTGCTGGCGAGCGTGCGGCACCTCAAGCAGTCGAGCGTCGAGCGCGACGGGCAGCAGGCGGCGGCGGCGACGCTGAAGGCGATGCTGCGCGACGCCGGGCTGCCGGTGATGGCGGGCGAGACGCATATCGTGCCGGTGATGGTCGGCGACCCGGTGAAGGCCAAGAAGATCAGCGACATCCTGCTCGCCGAATATGGCGTGTACGTGCAGCCGATCAATTACCCGACCGTGCCGCGCGGCGCCGAGCGGCTGCGCTTCACGCCGGGGCCGGCGCATAGCGAGGCGATGATGCGCGAACTGACCGACGCGTTGGTCGAGATCTGGGACCGGCTGGAGTTGCGCGCGGCGGCGTGAGGGCCACACGTCATTGCGAGCGTAGCGAAGCGATTCTGGGCCAGATCAGGACGCTCTGGATTGCTTCGCTACGCTCGCAATGACGGCTTCATCGTCGTCCCGGACTTGATCCGGGGCCCCGCTTCTTGTCGCGGGTCGAGGAAGAAGAAGCGCGGCCCCGTCTCGAGGCCGGGGCGACGGTTAGTTGAGGCCTTCGTCCCTTCGCGCCAACAGCGGCGGCTGGTAGGGCATCGGTGCATCCGCGGGCATCGTCGCCAGCTCGCGTTCGATCGCCGCCGCGCGATCCTTGGCGGACGGATGGGTGCGGCTGTGGAACATGCCGCCGTCGATCTTGCTGCCGTATTCGCGCCAGAAACGTACCGCGAGTTGCGGGTCCCAGCCGGCGTTGCGGAGCAGATACGCGCCGAGCAGGTCGGCCTCGGTCTCGGTCTGGCGGAACAGCCGCGCGTTGCGGCCGAATTCGGCCAGCAGCCCCCATTTGACCCCCGCCGCCTCCAGTCGGACGCGGTGGCGGAGGATCGCATGCGCCAGCTCGTGCGCGACGACGACCGCGATCTGGTCGTCGGCAAAGCGCTCGAACAGCGCGCCGCCGACCTGCACGACATGGCCGTCGGAGGACGCGCCGAGCTTGGCGCCGGTCAGCACCTCGAACTCGACGCGGCAGCCGGCACGCGGCTGGACCGTCACCTGCTTGACCGCACCGTCGCGCCGCACGGTCAGCGCGATCGGCGCGGCGACCGGAAGCGCCGCGATCCGCGCCTGCGCGGCGTCGCGGGTCGCACTGGTCATCGCGTCGCCCGTCGCAGGTGGCAGCGGCTGCGCATCGATCGCGGTGACGCCGTCGTTGGCGAGCACCCCGGCCTGCGCGGCGGGCGCGCCGGGCACGACCAGCTCGACCGCGACCGGCGCGGCAAAGGCGCTGCGCAGCTCGGCCGGATATTGGTCGGCGGCGTGCAGCGTCGCGCCGATCACCGGTTGTTGCTCGCGGCACAGGGGCGCATTGGCGGTGGTCAGCCGCCACGCGATCGCCGCGAGTCGCTGATCGACCTCCAGCAGGCTCGGCGCGGCGGCGGCGGGCAGCGCGACGAGCGCCAGCAGAACGGCCAGAAAACGGAACATCATACGCATCACTCGGACGGGCGGGCAGTCGGGCGGAAGGCCGCGGGCTCGATGCCGTGGCGCTGCATGCGGTCGTACAGGCTGCGACGGGGCAACTGCAACTCCGCCGCCGCCGCGCCGACATCGCCGCGCACGCGCTCCAATGTGGCGCGGATCGCCGCCGCCTCGAAACGGTCGACGCGTTCCGACAGCGGGAGCTGATCGGCGGCCTCAGTCGCGCCGCCGTTGACGCCGAGCACCACACGCGCGGCGAAGTTGCGCAGCTCGCGGACGTTGCCCGCCCAATCGTCGCTGACCAGCCGCGCCTCGACCGCAGCGTCGATCATCGGCCGCTCGCGTCCGAAGCGCTCGGCGGCTTCGCCGAGAAACCAGGCGAACAGCAACGGCACGTCGGCGCGACGCTCGCGCAGCGGCGGGATGCGCAGTCGCACCGTCTCCAGCCGGTAGAGCAGATCGGCGCGGAAGCGGCCCTCTGCGGCGGCGGCGGACAGATCGGTCTTGGCGGCGGCGACGACGCGCAGGTTGACGACCCGCGGTGCCGCGCCTGCTTGCGGCAGTTCGCGCTCCTCGACGACGCGCAGCAACTTGCCCTGCAAGGCCGGGGACATGCTGTCGATCTCGTCGAGGAACAGCGTCCCGCGATCGGCGTCGGCGATCCGCCCGGCCTGCGTGCGGGTGCCGAACAGCGCCTCGTCGGCGATCGCATCGGGCAGCGCCGCGCAATCGACCGCGACGAATTGCCGGGAGCGGCGGTGGCTCCAGCGGTGGAGCAGCAGCGCGACCAGCTCCTTGCCGGTGCCGGTTTCGCCCTCGATCAGCACGTCGACATCGACATCGGCCAATTGCCGGATCGTCTCGCGCAGCCGCACCATCACCGGCGTCTCGCCGATCAGCGGATAGTGGGTCTCGGCCTCGGCAGCGGCGACGCGCAGCCGGCGGTTTTCGAGCACGAGCCGCCGCACCTCCAGCGCGCGGCGGACGCTGGCGATCAGATGGTCGGCGGCGAACGGCTTGGCGATGAAGTCCCACGCGCCTTTCTTGAGCGCGGCGACCGCGGTGGCGATGTCGCCATGGCCGGTCATCAAAATCACTGGCAATTCGGGGTCGCGCGCCGCGATCGCCTCGGCGAGCGCATGGCCGTCCATGCGCGGCATCCGGATGTCGCTGACCACCACGCCGGGAAAGTCGACGCCGAGCTGCGCCAGCGCGGCGCGCGCGTCGGCGAACGGCTCGACCGCGATCCCGGCGATCGCGAAGCTGTCGGCGAGCGCGGTGCGCAGCCCGTCGTCATCGTCGATCAACAGCACGCGCAGCGCGGCGGTGGCGGGCGAATCGCTCATGCGCGTTTTACCGACGCCATGAACGCCGTGCCGCCGAGCGGCGACGGCACGATCCGCAGCGTGCCGTCGAACTGCGCCATGATGTCGCGCGCGATTCCCAGCCCGAGCCCGAGCCCGTCGGGCTTGCCGGTGACGAACGGGCTGAACACCTCCTCGCCGAGCGCCGGATCGATCCCGCTGCCGTTATCGGCCACGATCAGGTCCACGCATGTCTCCCGCTCCTCCACCAGCACAGCGATGCGCGGATCGTCGCGCACCGCCACCGCATCGATCGCATTGTTGAGCAGGTTGACGAGCACCTGCTCGAGCCGCACCCGCCCGGCGATCACCGCCGGCTGACCGCGCGTCGGCCAGTCGACCGCGACGTTCGCGCCGCGCAGCCGGTCGCCGACCAGCAGCAAGGTGCCGTCGAGCACCGCGTCGAGCGCGACCGGCTCGATCCGCCCGCTGCCACGCCGCGCGAAGCGGCGCATCTCCTGCGTGATCGAGCCGATCCGCGCGGTCAGCGCCACCGCGCTGTCCAGCGTCGCGGCGACCCGATCGTTCCGCCCGGCGGCGAGATGGTGCTGCGCATTCTCGGCGAGCGTGCGGATCGTCGCGACCGGCTGGTTGATCTCATGCGCCAGCCCGGCGGTGATCGAACCCAGCGAGGCGAGGCGATTGGCCTGCGCCAGTTCCTCGCGCGCGGCGCGGAAGCGCTGGTCGGCATCGGCGCGGCGCTCCATTTCGGCGCTCAGCGCGGCGGTGCGCTCCGTCACGGCGGCCTGCAATTGCGTGCGCACCGCTGCGGCGCGGGTCAGCCGGGTGATGCGCCACAGCACCAGCGCCGCGAACAGCGTCAGCACCAGCGCGAAGGTCGCAGTCGCCAGCCGCGCCACGCCGGCCGCCTCGCGCAGCGCCCGCGCGATCGGCACGACCCGCACCAACTGCCAGCCGGGAACGTCGAGCGGGGTCGCGACGGTGAGCCGGGTCGGATCGCCGCCCGGACGGACATGGGTGAGCGGCAGCGGCTGCGCACCGAATTGCCCGCTGGCGCGGATCGCGGCGCGGGCGGCGGGCGAGAGCGGCCGCAGCGTGCGCAGCGCCTCCCGCGGGTCGGTGGTGGCGAGGACGATGCCGCGCCCGTCGACCAGCAAGGTGGTGCCGGGATCGTTGGCCCAGACGCGCGTCACCGCGTCGAACTCGACCTTCACCACCACCACGCCCGCCGGGCCGCGCGGACCGTCGATGCGGCGGCTGAGGAACAATCCCGGCCGCCCGCTGACATTGCCGAGCGCGAAATATTCGGCGCTGCCGTCGCGCATCGCCAGCCGGTAATAGGGGCGGAAGCGGTAGAGGTGGCCGACGAAACTGTCCGGCTGCGCGGCGTTCGAGGCGGCGACGGTCATGCCGCGCGCGTCGATGGCGTAGATCACCGCCGCGCCGGTCCGCTGCGCGAGCGGGGCGAGCTTGCGGTCGAGCCGCTGCGCCGCCCCCGCCGCGGTCCCGCCCGCCAGTGCGTCGCGCAGGTCGCTGTATTCGCTGAGCACGATCGGCAGCAGCCGGTATTTGTTGAGCTCGCTGTCGAGCAGCCGCGCCTGCTGGCGCGCGGTGCCGAGCGCGGTGGCCCGCGCCTCGTCGCGCGCCCGCGCCGCGGTCCACGGCGCGACGAGCAAATAGAAGAGGAGCGTCAGCGCGAGCACGACCGCCGGCACGGTCAGCCGCAGGGAAAGACGCGCGGACGACATACGTGCAGGATATTGCAACGCCGGCGGGGAAGTCACGCGGGATTTCGCCAGCGGTACACTGATCTGTCGCAAGGTTGCCGAAAAGTTACGAGTGTTTTCATGTTTTTAGCATACCGCCCCGCTGATTTTTGCGATCCCGCCTGCGCACGTCATGCTGTGCGCAAGCCGGGGAAGACGGCGAGAGAGGACCGAATGTACAGCAATTTCAATGGCGCACGGGCGAAGGTGACGCGTGGGGCAGCCATCCGTGGACTGCTGATCGGCGCATCGGCGCTGCTCGCGACTCCCGCGCTCGCCGATCCCGCCGCTACGGCGCAGGTCACCGGCACCAAGGAGTCGCCCGCCACGCCGTCGGTGGTCGGCTATCCGGCGATCGGCAACGGCGAGGGCACCGTCTCGGGCAAGTACAACGTGTCGCGCTGGGCCGAGGACTGGCGGTCGATGCGCGACCCGGCGAAGCGCGACGACCCGCTCGACCGGCTCAAGTTCCTGCCGCTGACCACCGACGGCGACGTCTATCTGACGCTGTCGGGCGAGTTCCGCTTCCGCGTGCAGGAAACCACCAACCCCGATCTGCGCGACCGCCCGGCCCAGCGGCAAGACCGGACACGCGTCTATGCCGGCGCCGATCTGCATCTGGGCGAGCATGTCCGCTTCTACGGCGAGCTGGCGCATGCCGGGGTGAGCGGGGTCAACATCGGCACCCCGGCGGCGAACATCACCAACCAGCTGACGCTGCAACAGGGGTTCGGCGAGGTGAAGGGCCGGATCGGCGGCGCCGAGGTCGGCGTGCGCGGCGGGCGGCAGGAGTTCTCGGACGGTCCGAACCTGCTGACCTCGGTCCGCGACGACCCGACGCTGCACTTCGTGCTGGACGGTGTGCGCGGCTATGTGCGTGGCAAGCGCGTCCGCGCCGACCTGTTCGACCTGCGCTACGTCAATTACGGGCGCGAGGGGCTGGGCGACGATCGTACCGACGGGTCGCGGCGGTTCAGCGGCGTGACGTTCGGCTATGCGATCCCGAGCGACTTCCTCGGCACCTCCAAGCTGTTCTTCGATCCGTTCATCTGGCGGCTGCGCACCCGCGCCGCGGCCTGGGGCCGCCAGACCGGGCGCGAGGAGCGGATGTTCTACGGCCTGCACCTGTACGGCGACGTCGATCGCGCGACGATCGACTGGACGATCAACCATCAGGGCGGCGACTTCAACGACCGCAAGATCGACGCATGGCAGGCGTTCCTCGCTCAGACGTGGAGGGTCGGAAAGTCGGCGACCGCACCGCGCGTCGGCGTCCATGTCGATTATGGCAGCGGCGGCGGCGGGGTGAGTGGGCAGGGTGACCTGCGCACCGCCAGCGGGCTGTACGGCAACAACATCTATTACAGCTACCAGCTGTTCCTGACCCCGACCAACCTCTTGGCGATCTCGCCCAACGTGACGGTGCAGCCGCTCAAGAACCTGCGCGTCACCGGCGAATATACGATGGCCTATCGCCCGAACGAGAATGAAGCGGTCTATCGCGCTTCGGGGGCGGCGTTCGCCAATACGCAGAATGTCGCCGGCAAGCATATCGCCGACCTGATCCGCCTGCAGGCGGTGTGGGCGCTGACCCCGCGCATTTCGCTGACCGGGCGCTACGAGCATCTGATGGTCAAGGATGCGCTGGCCAATGCCGGCTACCGGAACTCTGACTTCCTGGCGGGCTGGGCCAGCTTCCGCTTCTGACACAACAAGGAGAGATGCGATGGCGGGAACGCCGACGACCGACAATCGACTGAAATCCATCATCGGAGGATCGACCGGCAATCTGGTCGAATGGTTCGATTGGTACGTCTATTCGGCGTTCACGCTGTATTTCGCGCCGCATTTCTTCCCGTCGGGCGACCAGACCGCGCAATTGCTGAGCGCTGCCGCGGTGTTCGCGGTCGGCTTCGTGATGCGGCCGATCGGCGCGTGGATCATGGGCATCTATGCCGATCGCAAGGGGCGCAAGGCCGGGTTGACGCTGTCGGTGACGCTGATGTGCGCGGGATCGCTCATCATCGCCTGTACGCCGGGGTATGAGACGATCGGGCTCGCCGCGCCGGCGCTGCTGGTGCTCGCGCGGCTGATGCAGGGGCTGTCGGTCGGCGGCGAATATGGCGCGAGCGCGACCTATCTCTCGGAGATGGCTGGCAAGGAGCGGCGCGGGTTCTTCTCGGCGTTCCAGTATGTCACGCTGATCTCCGGGCAATTGCTCGCGATCATGGTGCTGCTGATCCTGCAATCGGTGATGCCCAAGGCCGAGCTGGAGGCATGGGGCTGGCGCATTCCGTTCGTGGTCGGTGCGTTCCTCGCGATCGTCGTCTTCTACCTGCGCCGCGGGCTGGCCGAGACGCAGAGCTTCAAGAACGCGCATGCCAACGCGGCGCCCAAGTCCGGCTTCGTCGCGCTGCTGAAGAACCATCCGCGCGAAACCGCTTTGGTGATGCTGCTGACCGCCGGGGGCACGCTCGCCTTCTACGCCTATTCGATTTACATGCAGAAGTTCCTGGTCAACACCTCGGGCTTCTCCAAGGAAGTCGCGACGCAGATCAACGCGGTCACGCTGTTCGTCTTCATGCTGCTCCAGCCGGTCGCGGGCGGACTGTCGGACCGGATCGGGCGCAAGCCGCTGATGGTTGCGTTCGGCATCGCGGGGGTGCTGTTCACCTATCCGATCTTCTCGGCGCTGGAAGCGACGCGCAATCCAGTCACCGCCGGGCTGCTGGTGATGGCGTCGCTGATCATCGTCACCGGCTATACGTCGATCAACGCGGTGGTGAAGGCGGAGCTGTTCCCCGCACACATCCGCGCTTTGGGCGTCGCCCTCCCGTACGCCTTGGCCAATACGCTGTTCGGCGGGACCGCCGAATATGTCGCGCTCAGCTTCAAAAGTCATGGGTGGGAGCAGGGCTTCTACTGGTATGTCACGGTGATGATCGGCATCTCGCTGCTGGTCTACCTGCGGATGCGCGACACCGGGCGCAACAGCCTGATCAGCGAGGATTGAGAGCCAGCCATCGCTCCTGCGCAGGCAGGAGCCTATGTCTGTCGAATGTTGCGACACGCCTGACACACGGTCGTCGTCACTGTGTCAGCCGCGCCGACGCACGAGACAGACATGGGTCCCTGCCTGCGCAGGGACGACGGTGTCGGTGGTTCCCCTTCCGCCAGCGGATCGCTACATCGGCGCGCATGACCGATACGCTGCTCGACCCGCTCGTCCTCCCCGATTTCGCCGCCCTGACGCCGGAGGCGATCGCGCCGGCGCTCGACGCCGCGATCGCGCGCCATGCCGAGGCGGTCGAGATCGTCACGCGCGACCGGCCGACGACCTTCGAACAGGCGTGGCTGCCGCTTGAACGCGCCGAGGCGGGGGTGGACGCCCTTTGGTCGGCGGTGTCGCACCTGCGTGGGGTGGCGGACACGCCCGAGCTGCGCGCCGCGCACGCTGCGGGCCAAGAGAAACTGGTCCAGCATTTCATGGCGGTGGCGCAGAACCGCGACCTGTACGACGTGCTGACCGCGTTGGAGGCGTCGCCGGGCTTCGCCGAATTGCCGCAGGCCGATCGCGTCGCGGTGGAACATGCGATCCGCGACTTCCGGCTCGCGGGTGTCGCGCTGGACGATGCGGAGCGCGAGCGGTTCGCGGCGGTGTCGGTGGAATTGTCGGCGCTGTCGACCGAGTTCGGCAGCGCGGTGCTCGACGCGACGGACGCCTGGACCTGTCACATCACCGACGAGGCGCGGCTGGCGGGGATCTCCGCACCCGACAAGGCGATGTTCGCCGCCGCCGCGCAGGCCAAGGGGCGGGACGGCTGGCTGGTCACGCTCCAGCAGCCGAGCGTCAACGCGGTGCTGACCTTCGCCGAGGATCGTGACCTGCGCGCCGACGTGTACCGTGCTTACGGCACGCGCGCCTCGGATCAGGGGCCGAACGCCGGCACGCACGACAACGGCCCGCGGATCGCGCGCATTCTCGAATTGCGCCGCGAGGCGGCGGCGCTGCTCGGCTTCACCGATCCGGTCGCGCTGTCGCTGGAAACCAAGATGGCGCCGAACGCGGGCGAAGTGCTCGCCTTCCTGCGCGACCTCGGTCAGCGCGCCAAGCCGGCGGCGCAGCGCGACCTAGATGCGCTGCGCGCGTTCGCGGCGGAAGAACTGGGGATCGCCGACCTCCAGCCCTGGGATGCGGGGTTCGCGGCCAACCGGCTGCGGCAGGCGCGCTATGCGGTCGACGAGCAGGAGGTGCGCGGTTATTTTCCGGTCGAGCGCGTCACCGCCGGCTGGCAGACGCTGCTCGGGCAGTTGTTCGGACTGCGGCTCACGCGGCGCGACGACGTGCCGCTCTATCACCCCGATGCGCATTATTACGACGTCGCCGACGATAGTGGCGAGGTGTTCGCGGGCCTGTATCTCGACCTCCACGCGCGCCCCGGCAAGCGCGGCGGCGCGTGGATGGCGCAGGCGCGCCCACGGCTGCGCGACGGCAATAACGTGCGGGTGCCGGTCGCCTATCTGGTCTGCAATTTCGCGCCGAAGGGCGAGGGACAGCCGTCGCTGCTCAGCCACAGCGATGTCGTGACCTTGCTCCACGAGACCGGCCATTGCCTCCACCATCTGTTCACGCGCGTCGACCGGCCGTCGATCGCGGGGACGAGCGGGTTCGAATGGGACGCGGTCGAGCTGCCCAGCCAGCTGATGGAGGATTTCGCCTGGGACCGCGCGGTGCTGACCGCGATGTCGGGGCATTACGAAAGCGGCGCACCGCTGCCGGCCGACCTGTTCGACCGGATGGTCGCAGCGCGGCGCTTCCAGTCGGGGATGTTCATCGTCCGACAGCTCGAATTCGCGCTGTTCGACCTGCTGCTCCACCTCGGCACGATGGGCAGCGACCCGATGGAGGTGATCGAGGCGGTGCGCGACGAGGTGTCGGTGTTGCGTCCGCCCGAGTGGCATCGCTTCCCGCACGCGTTCAGCCATATCTTCGCGGGCGGCTATGCCTCGGGCTATTACAGCTATCTGTGGGCCGAGGTGCTCGCCGCCGACGGATTCGGCCGGTTCGCGGAGAACGGGCTGGTCGATCGCGCCACCGGCACCGCGCTGCGCGAGGAAGTATTGTCCCGCGGCGCGACGCGCCCGGCGGCGGAGAGCTTCCGCGCGTTCCGCGGGCGCGACGCCGATCCGGTCGCGATGCTGGTCCGCCACGGCCTGCTGGAGGATGCGCAATGAGCGTGCTGATCCTCACCACCGGCGGGACGATCGACAAGCTCTATTTCGACGCGCTCAGCGAATATCAGATCGGCGACAGCGTCGTGGACCGGCTGCTGAAGACCGCGCGCGTCGCGCTGCCGTTCCGCGTGCAGGAGCTGCTGCGCAAGGACAGTCTGGAGCTTACCGACGATGATCGCGCGGCAATCGCGCAGGCGGTGGCGGACGCGCCGGAGCGACGGATCGTCATCACGCACGGCACCGATACGATGACCGATACCGCAAAGGTGCTGGCGGGCCGGACCGACAAGACGATTGTGCTGGTCGGCGCGCTCGCCCCGGCGCGGTTCGCGGAGAGCGACGCCAGCTTCAATCTCGGCATGGCCTTCGCCACCGCGCAGGTCGCGGCGCCGGGGGTGTGGATCGCGATGAACGGGACGATCTTCGACGGGACCAAGGTGCGCAAGGATCGCGCGATCAACAGCTTCGTCGCCGCGGAATGACGCGCGCGTGGCTGGCGGAGGCGGTCCGCCGGATCGAGGCGGATTACAACCGCAGCGCCGACACGCATCTGATCCAGGTCGACCTGCCGCATCACGACGGCATCCAGCTCTACCTGAAGGACGAGAGCAGCCACCCGACCGGCAGCCTCAAGCACCGGCTGGCGCGCTCGCTGTTCCTTTATGCGCTGTGCAATGAGTGGATCGGCCCGGACACCTGCGTGATCGAGGCGTCGTCAGGGTCGACCGCGGTCAGCGAGGCCTATTTCGCGAAGATGCTGGGCCTGCGCTTCATCGCGGTCGTCCCCGCGGCCACCGCCGCGCCCAAGCTCGACGCGATCCGCTTCCATGGCGGCGAGATCCACGCGGTCGACGATCCGCGCACCGTCTATGATGTCGCGCAGCGGCTCGCGCGCGAGACGGGCGGGCATTATCTCGACCAGTTCACCTATGCCGAGCGCGCCACCGACTGGCGCGGCAACAACAATATCGCCGAGAGCATCTTCGCGCAGATGGCGGAGGAGGAGCATCCGGTCCCGGCATGGATCGTCTGCGGCGCGGGGACCGGCGGCACCTCGGCGACGATCGGGCGCTTCATCCGCTATCGCCGTTACGCCACGCGGCTGTGTGTCGCCGATCCGGTCAATTCGATCTTCCATCGCCATTATGCCGATCGGGCGGCGGTGGCGCTGCCCGAGGGCTGCGCGTCGCGGATCGAGGGGATCGGGCGGCCGCGCGTCGAGCCGAGCTTCGTGCCGGGCGTGATCGACCGCATGATCCCGGTCGAGGACGGTGACAGCCTGGGTGCGATGCGCGCGCTGGGGCAGGTGCTAGGGCGGCGCGTCGGCGGGTCGACGGGGACCAACCTGTGGGCGTGCGCGCAGCTGATCCGCGAGATGGCGGCGCGCGGCGAGCGCGGGAGCATCGTGACGTTGCTGTGCGACGGGGGCGACCGCTACGGCTGTACGTACCACGATCCGGCATGGCTGGCGGAAAGCGGGCTGGCGTGGGCGCGGGGCGAGGCGGAGATGGCAGGGCTTCTCGGCTAACTCGGTCATTCCCGCGCAGGCGGGAATCCAGAACCTCTGACGTTGCGACCCTTCCGAAGACCTGCGCGTCTGGATTCCCGCTCGCGCGGGAATGACGAAAGGGGCGACACCCCGACCCACATCAACCGGAGGCCATTACCGCTTCCCCGCGCCCGCCCCATCGGTTAACAGCCCTGCCATGACGGCGGTGGATCAACCCGCGCAGGGACGTTTCGAGGGGAACAGCCACCTCTTCGCGCTGCGCGTCTATTTCGAGGATACCGACCTGTCGGGCGTGGTCTATCACGCCAATTACCTGCGCTATCTGGAGCGCGCGCGGTCGGACATGCTGCGCGTCGGCGGGATCGACCAGCGCGCCACCTTCGAAAGCGGCGGCGGCGCATACGCCATCACCGATCTGGCGATCAAATATCGCGCGCCCGCAAGGCTGGACGATGCGCTGCTGATCGAAAGCCGCGTGACCAGCATCCGCGCGGCCAGCGTCGTCATTCATCAGACAGTCAGGCGCGGGGCGGAAATGCTGGCGGACGCCACGGTGACCGCGGCGCTGGTCGGCCCCGACGGGCGCCCGCGTCGTCAACCCGCCGCCTGGGTCGATACGTTCCGGCGCCTCGCGTCATTGGGGGAAGAGACACCGTGAATCCGATTTTGCAGACCGAGGCGGCCACGCTGTCGCCGATCGCGCTGTTCATGGAAGCCGATTGGGTGGTCAAGGCGGTGATGCTGGGGCTGCTGCTCGCCAGCATCTGGACCTGGGCGATCATCATCGGCTTCTGGCTGAAGCTGGGCCGCACGCGCCAGCGCACCGAGGCGTTCGAGCGCGATTTCTGGAAGGCCGAGGACATCGACGCCTTCTACAAGTCGCAGACGCATACCGATCTGCCCTCCGCGCGCGTGCTGAACGCGGGCGTCACCGAATGGCGGCGCTCGACGCAGGGGCAGAAGATCGACCGCGAGGGCACGCGCGACCGGCTGGCGACCGTCATGGGCTCGGCGGTGGCGCGGGAGATCGACCAGCTGTCGGACCGGCTCAACGTGCTGGCGACGGTCGGCTCGGTCGCGCCGTTCGTCGGGCTGTTCGGCACCGTCTGGGGGATCATGCGCAGCTTCACCGCGATCGCCAGCCAGCAGAACACCAGCCTGTCGGTGGTCGCCCCCGGCATCGCCGAGGCGCTGTTCGCGACCGCGATTGGGCTGTTCGCGGCGATTCCGGCGGTGATCGCGTACAATCGCTTCAGCC
>Ga0265780_10007468_pt1 | contig 13419 bp, 14 predicted proteins | sample P1T30metagenome_FD_192432 | JGI IMG/M metagenome (GOLD analysis project Ga0265780, IMG submission 192432) | Plant litter microbial communities from East Loma Ridge, Irvine, California - P1 T30 | ecosystem: Environmental > Terrestrial > Plant litter > Unclassified | place: USA: California... | reverse complement strand
GGTCGGCGGCGCCACCTCGTTGTAATCGCTGCTGCTGCCGCAGGCAGCCAGGGCCATGGCGATCGAAGAAGCCAGGATCAGTTTGGTGAATTGTGGTGCGCGCATGATGTGTCCTCGGTAGTGAATCGGATGTCTGAATTCGTTATTGGCTGCATCGCCTGCCGGGTCGGCCGCAATGTTGGCAGTAGTACTACGCGCCAGATGCGGCAATGGATGCACCTTGTCGAAAATTGTTTTTCACTGCCTGTTTATGCGGTTAGGGTGTCCTATAGACAACTAATTGCCATGCAGTTAGCCTTGGAGTTTTACTTTGCCGAGGTGGGAATGAAGCGTTGGATACTGGCCACGATGGCCTTCGGGTTGTCGTCGGTAGTGCAGGCGGCCGATTTCACGCCTTGCGATGACGCCGCCAGCGCCCCGGCACTCAAGTCCAGCCTGTGCGCAGTTGAACAAGTCCCCGGCGACCCGTCCGGACTGGCCGGGACGCCCGTCACGCCGGTCTCGCTCTTCCTACGTCAATTCCCGGCCGAGGGCGCCGTGCGCGGGCAAGTCTGGCTGGTCGCTGGCGGTCCGGGCGAGTCGGGAGCCTCGTTCTATGGCATCCTGCCGACCTTGCGCCAGGCCTTCCCTGGATTCGACCTGATCATGCCGGACCATCGCGGCACCGGCTTCTCGACCCGCATGTGCCCGGCCGAGGAAGCCGCAGGTTCACCCGGCGGCGCATCCCTTGACGGCGCCGAATGGGGCACCTGCTTCCAACACCTGAACCGGCACCCGTCGCATACACGCCAGTTTTCACAGACGAATGCCGCCCATGACCTGAAGCTGCTGCTCGAGCGCACGCCGAGCAAAGGCAAAACGTATGTCTATGGCGTGTCGTACGGCACCCAGCTGGTGCTGCGCACCGTGGCGCTTGGCGCCAAGGTAGATGGCCTGGTGCTCGATTCGCTGGTATCGCTGCAGGATGACGCGACGGCTGACCTGAGCCGCCGTTCGCTGGTCACCGACCGCGTCGGTCGCGCGTTGCTGGCCGATTGCGAGCGCAGCCCTGGTTGCAGCCGCCGCATTGGCGAGCCGCTCGAATCCCTCTACCGGCGCGTGCTGGCGCGTGCCGAGCAGGACCCAGCGCTGTTATCGAACGTCCCGGGCAAGGATTTGAAACGCTTCTTCGGCGCCATGCTCGATTTTCCGGAAGCCGCCCACCAGATTCCTGACATGCTCAAGGAACTGAATCAAGGCAAGGACGAGCGCCTGAAGAAAGTGGTTGGGGAGGTGCAGCGAAAAGCGGCGACGCTGGGTGGCTTCCCGCAGTCGCCGCCTTCGACGCCGCTCGTCATCCTCATCAGCGGTTCGGAAAACGATCTGCAGCGAGGGCGTACGCAAGAGGCGGTCCAGCAGGAAGAAGCCGGTCTGCTGTTCACCAGCAGCATTCCCGGGCACCTGGTCGGCAATCCGATTCCTCTGTACGAGCGCGACGACTGGTTCGCGCGCCTGCCCGGGCGGCTGCCGCCGACGCTGGTCATTCACGGAACGCGCGACGCGAAGACACCGTATGACGCGGCCCAGCGCCACATCGCCGCCCTGCGCAAGGCGGGACCGGTGACCTTGTACACGGCCGAGGAGGGCGGCCACTTCGTGCTGTGGGCCGACCAGTCGTGCAGCACGGAGGAGGTCATGCAGTTCGTGCTTGGGGCCGACGCGCCGACCCGCTGCGTGTCGATATGGGCGCGCGATTGATTTACTGCGGCGGCTGTCCGTTGGACGCCATCAGGCCCGCATCGACCGGCAGGTTGACGCCTGTGATGAGGCGGGCATCCTCGCTCGCCAGAAATACCATCGCGGCTGCAACGCCTTCCGGATCCGCCGGCGCACCGAGCGGCATGCGCTCGTTGAACTTGGCCACCAGTTCGGGATCGTTCACCATGTCTTCGGTCATCCCGGTCTTGGTAAAACTTGGATTGACCGCGTTGACCCGCACGCCATGCTTGGCCGCATCCATCGCCATCGCGCGCACCATATTGCTGACCGCACCCTTCGAGGTGTTGTAGGCGAACATGTCCCAGTCGCCACCCAGCCCGGACACCGACGAGGTCATCACGATCGACCCCCGCGTCTTGACGAGTTCGGGCATCGCCGCCTTGGCCATGTGGAAGTAGCCGGCGACATTGACAGCCATGACGCGCTCGAAGTCTTCTTCGCTGGTCTTCGTGATATCGCCCTCGGTGGCCATGCCGGCGTTATTCACCAGGATATGCAGGGCGCCGAAGCGTTCGACGGCCGCCTTGATGGCGGCGCTCGCCGTTGCCTTCCTGGCGGTGTCGCCAACCTGCACCAGCACGCGGTCCTGGGGAAGGTTGGCGACAGCTTGCCTGAGTTTGGCGTCCTCGATGTCGAGCATCACGACACGGGCGCCTTCATCGAGAAAGCGGCGGGAGACCGCCAGGCCGATGCCGGACGCGGCGCCGGTGACGAGCACGGTTTTTTCCTTGAAACGGTTCATCGTTTTCCTTTCGAAGAGTTTGAAAACGACGTTAGCACAGGCATCCGGGTAGAGCCGTTCGGTTCTGGCAGGTCACCACGGGCGAAACACTCCAGAGGTGACAATGCGCGCATTTTCACGCAGGCGCCGCATGCTACTGTTGCGCCTTCATCCGATGGTATTTTGTACACATGTCTTTCTTACGCACCTCATTGGTCGAGGCGGTCTTCGTCCTCGTTTTCGCCATCTCGATGTCGACCTCCGGCATCAAGACATACTCGCTCCTGTCCCGGACCGATTTCCCGATGAGTTTCTATCTCGTCGGCGGTATCGTCAGCCTGACGGTGCTTTCGGCCTTTCTGTTCACGTTCTTCAAGATGCGCGCGCTGGTGCGGGGCGCGGCCTGAGCTCAAACGATGCTGGCCGGAATGCACCGGCTTTGTACCGTGGCCCAACCGCAAGCGATGCTTGATAAACCGTAAATTCGTCCTAAGCTGGAAGTCTCCAGCGGATTTTTCCGCGCTATTTTCAGGAGGCTATCATGCTGCAAACCGCCGAAATCCAGCAACGCTTCAGCCACGTCCAGCAAGTCGTGAACCAGGCCGAGCAGGTCTGTCAAAGCGACCGGAGTGTCCCGAGCGAAATCCGCGACTGCATCCACAAGATTGCTGAGGAAGCCAGCCGCGTACAAAGCGTCATGCAGTCGAACGACCAGCTGAACATGATCCAGGCGATCGACGACCTCGAAGCGATGGGCGACGAGGCCAAGCGCGTGTGCACCTCGACGCGTCCGTCGCCGCAAGTCCAGTCAGTCATCGTGCGCGTGCACGATGAGCTGTCGAACCTCAAGCACCAGCTGCACTAAGCGCCCTGTTCCGGGCGCTTGGCTACGGTCAGCGCTCGGTTTCCAGCTCGGGCATGAGACGGTTGATCACGCTGTAGTTGATCGCCGTCCACCACTCCGACCCTTCGCCCTGCAGCGCGTCTTCGGATTGCGCGATCGCGCGGTAATCCGGGCTGACCAGGTAGTCCTCGACATCGTTGAGCGAGGCGAACGAGAGCACCGAGACCGCATCGATCTTGCTGCCTTCCGGGTCTTCCATGGTCGAGCCGATATTGTGCAACTGGGCGTAGCGCTTGACGAACTCGCGCGTCGCCGGCTGCGACAGCACGATCCCGGCGTGGACATCCAGCAGCTGGCGCTGGAACTCCTCACGCGACAAGCCATCCGCGCGCACATGGATCTTGACCAGGCTGATCGGGTCGCGGTGGCGCGCGCTCGGGATCAGGATGTATTCGCGCGTGATCTCGCGCGTGACCATCCTGAAGGCTACCTGTTCATCGGCCACGATGCGCTTGTCGAACTTTTCCTGGCCCAGCGTGCGCTCGATATCCGCTTGTTCGGCATAGGTGATGTAGGCAAAGCCGTCCCAGCGCGGTCGCCGGTAGATCGGCACGTGACGCTCCGGATCTTCGGGCAGCCGGCCGTCGGCATCGATCATGGCGCGGTAGGGCGGCGGGAAATACGACGACGGCCCCGAAGCGATACGGTGCACCTGGTCGTAGCGCAGCACCAGGCTGGACGAGCTGCCCGGCTCATCCCAGGCGAACTTCGGTCCGTGCACCTTGCGCCAGTATTCATCCCAGTGCTCGAACGCGAGATTGGGATTGCTTTCGATGGCGAGTGCATGTGGATGCTGGTCGGGCGACTGGATCCCGCGGCCGTCACGGTCGCGCGACGAGCCGGCATCTTGCGGCCGCTCGCTGCGCGGCGTGGCGTCGGCGCGGCTGACAAACGTCGGCGTCACGATCAGCGGCTTGGTGGTCGAGCCCTGCGTTGCGCCGAGCGGCGGGCGGTGCAGGTTGTCGCTGCGGTCGAATTGATCTGTCATGGTCAGGCTTCCTGATAAGGTGGGTAATCGATGTAGCCGATACTACCGCCACCGTAATAAGTCTCGCGCACGGGTTCGGCCAGCGGGCGGCCATGCTCCAGGCGCGCCACCAGATCCGGGTTCGCGATGAACGGTTGGCCGAAGGCCGCCAGGTCGATCAGGTCCGCCTCCAGCAGCTGCTGCGCGCGCGCCAGGGTCAGGGCGCCGGCCAGAATCAGGGCGGTTGCGCCGATTTCACCCTTGATGGTGCGCAGCAGTTCTTCGGTGCGTGCGCTCGCGGCCTGCGCGCCGGTGTCTTCGGCGCCTTGCCCGGCCATCGCATAGTTCGACTGGTCCATCACGTGCACATAGGCGATGCCGCGCTTGCCCAGTTCAGTGCTCAGCAGGCGGTAGGTGTCCAGCGTGCCGTCGTAGGGCGGCATGTCGAACAGCTGGCCGTAGGGCGAGATGCGGATGCCCACGCGCTGTGCGCCGATCTTGGCGACGATGGCGTCGACCACTTCCACCGCGAAGCGGATGCGGTTTTCCAGGCTGTTCGAATAGGCGTCGGTGCGGTCGTTCACCAGCGGGTTGAGGAACTGTTCGAACAGGTAGCCGTTGGCGGCGTGGATCTCGACGCCGTCGAAACCGGCGCGCACCGCGTTCTGCGCGGCGACCGCAAAATCGTCGACGATGCGCTTGACTTCAGCGGTCGATAACGCGCGTGGCGTGGAGGTCGCCACGAAACCCGGCTGGCCGGCGTCGTCCAGGCCGAAGGCCACGGCGCCTTCAGCGCGCTTGCTGCTGGCGCTGACCGGCGCCTGGCCGTCCGGCTGGATCGAGGTGTGCGAGACGCGGCCAACGTGCCACAGCTGGGCGAACATCTTGCCGCCCACGGCGCGCACTGAATCCGTGGTGAGGCGCCAGCCGTCGACCTGGGCCTCGGTGTAGATGCCCGGGTTGAACAGATAACCCTGGCCTTCGCGCGAGATCGGCGTACCTTCGCTGACGATCAGGCCGGCGGTGGCGCGCTGGGCGTAGTACAGGGCAGTCATGGCGTCGGCGGCGTCGTCGGGTGCGCGCGAGCGGGTCATCGGGGCCATCACGATGCGGTTGCGCAGCTGGGCGCCTTTGAGGTCGAACGGTGCGAAGATATCCGGCATGGTCAGGTGTCCTTTCAAGTGGTTCGATAGTGGTTCAACGCGCTGCGGGCGACAGCTTGCCGACCAGCGGCACAGCCAGCACGGCGAGCAGGGCGATGGCGGCCGAGACGTAGCCGATATTGGCCGGGCCCCAGGTCGAGATGCTCACGCCGCCGATCAGGGCGCCGAGGGCGATGCCGCCGTTCGCGGCCGAGACATTGATGGTGCCGGCCAGCGCCTGGGCGCCGCTGGCGGCTTTCATCACGCGGATCTGGCAGATCGGGTACAGCGCGGTATTGGCGATGCCCCACACGCCCAATGCGATCGCAAAGCCGATGTTCGAGCTGGTGAGCGCCATGGTCGCGGCCATGCCCAGCGCCAGCACCAGGCTGAACGCGGCGGTGGTAGCCAGTGGCTTGCTGTCGACCCACAGGCCGCCGAGCCAGTTGCCGAACAGGCCAACGGCGCCAAAGCCCATCAGCCACCAGCCAACCTGGCTTGGCGCGATGCCGACCGATTTTTCCAGCATCTCGGCCAGGTAGGTGTAGCCGGTGAACATGGCGGTGAACACCAGGATCGACAGCGCCACGTTGGCCACGAAGTACGGGCTTTTCAGGATGCGCGCCTGGGCGCTCATGGATGCCGGGGCAGGAGAGCGCACGGTCGGCATGCTCATCGCAATCAGCACCGCGATCACGAGCGACAGCACGGCCAGCAGCGCGAAGGCGCCGCGCCAGCCGATGGCGTCCGAGGCCAGCGTACCGATCGGGATCCCGAACAGCATGGCGGCGGAAATGCCGAGATAGACGGTGGACACGGCGCGGCCGCTTTTCTTCGGACCGGCGATTTCGCCGGCGGTCTCGCTCGCGGTGCCCCAGAACACGGGCAGGGCCAGCGCCGGCACCAGGCGGGCGATGGCCAGCACCCAGATATTCGGCGCGATCGCGGCCAGGCCATTCGACGCTGCGAACAGCACGAGGATGGCGATGAACAGGCGCTTGCGGTCGAGGTGGGCCAGCGAGGCGGTGAGGAAGGGTCCGCACACCATGACGACGACGGCGAACAGGGTCACCAGCTGGCCTGCAGTGGCGACGCTGATGTTCATGTCGCGGGCCAGCGCCGGCAGCAGGCCGACGATCAGGAATTCGGTGGTGACGATGACGAAGGCGGCGACGGCCAGGATGGCGATCGATAAGCCGCCGCCGGTTTTTGCGGCGGCAGTGTTGGTGGTAGTGGGTTGGGCAGCGGGCATTGCAGAGGCTCCAAGGACAATGTAGCAGCCATCGTAAGGGAGATAAAAATTCCTGTGTTGGATATTATTTCTTGGATAATGTGGAAATAAATTCCATCAAGGAGAGCAAGATGACGCCAGCCGAGCGTTTGAAGGGACTGGAAACCTTCGTGGCAGTCGTGGACGCGGGCAGCTTTACGGCTGCCGCCGAGCGCCTGAACCTCACCAACTCGGCCGTTGGCAAGGCGATCGCCCGGCTCGAGGCGCGCCTGGACCGCCAGCTGTTCGACCGCAGCGCGCGGCGCCTGGAGGTGACCGACGCGGGCGACGCGTTCTACAAGGTCTGCGTGCGCGTGCTCGACGAACTGGAAAGCGCCGAGCGCATGCTGTCGACGCAGCAGATTGCGCCATCGGGCCGGCTACGGATCGATATGCCGGCGACGTTCGGCCGCATGCTGGGCATTCCGGCGCTGCTGGCGTTCGCCGAGCAGTACCCGCAGGTCACGCCCCACGTGTCGTTCACCGACCGCTTCGTCGACCTGGTCGAGGATGGCATCGATGTCGTGATCCGCATCGGCGGCAGCGATACCTGGCCGGCGGCGCTGGGGTACCAATACCTGGGACGCGAGCAGCTGGTGTTCTGCGCGTCGCCCGCCTATCTGGCGCGGCATGGCGAACCGGCGTCGCTCGCCGAGTTGCTGGGCCACGATGCGGTGCTGTATGGAAGGTCGGATGGCAGCGCCGGCCCCTGGTTCATCAAGGACCGGTCCGCGCCGCTGGCGCGCCAGCATGTGGAAGGCCGCATCGTGCTGGGACAGGCCGAGGCCCAGGTGGCCGCGGTGGAAGCGGGGCTGGGCATCGCGCAGCTTGCGACCTGGGTGGTCGAGCAGCAGTTGCGCGAAGGACGGCTGGCGATCGTCCTGCCCGACTTCGCGACCGAGGGTTTGCCTCTGCATATCGTGTGGCAGCGCAACCGTGAGCATTCACCCAAGGTGCAGGCATTGATTGCGCATTTTGAAGCGTCGCTCGGCATCCGGCCCGATGCGGGTTGATAACTAGAGCACGCCCCGCTCGCGCAGCGCCGCAATCTCTTCCTCGCTGCGACCCAGTATGTCGCGCAATACCTCGTCGGTGTGCTGCCCCAGCGTCGGCGGCGCGATATCGCTGGTGGCCGGCGTGGCCGACATCCGGATCGGATTGCGCACCAGTTTCACCTGGCCCGCGCTCGGGTGCGGCAGCTCCACCGCCATGCCGCGCGCCTGCACCTGCTCGTTGGCGAACACCTCGCCGACATCGTTGATCGGGCCGCACGGCACGCCCTTGTCTTCGAGCAGGGCGATCCACTCGTCACGCTTCTTGCGCTCGACCATCGCAGCCAGCATCGGCACCAGCACGTCGCGGTTCTGTACGCGCAGCGGATTGGTGGCGAAGCGCGCATCGCTGCCCAACTCCGGCCGGCCGCCAGCCTCGACGAATTTCTGGTACTGGCCATCATTGCCGATGGCGACGATGATGTGGCCATCCAGGCAGGCAAAGGTCTGGTACGGCACGATGTTGGCGTGCGCATTGCCCCAGCGCTTGGGCGGCTTGCCGCTATTGAGGTAGTTGCTGCCGACATTGGCCAGCATCGCCACTTGCGTGTCGAGCAGCGCCATGTCGATGTGCTGGCCTTCGCCGCTGCGGTCGCGGTGGGTCAGCGCCGCCAGCACCGCGACGGTGGCGTACATGCCGGTCATCAGGTCGGTCAGCGCAACCCCCGCCTTTTGCGGGCCGCCGCCGGGCAGGTCGTCGCGTTCGCCGGTGACCGACATCAGGCCGCCCATGCCCTGAATCAGGAAGTCATAGCCGGCGCGGTGCGCGTACGGGCCGTCCTGGCCGAAGCCGGTAATCGAGCAGTAGACCAGGTCGGGCTTGATGGCCTTGAGCGACTCGTAATCGAGGCCGTAGCGTTTCAGGTGCCCGACCTTGAAGTTCTCGAGTACCACGTCGCAATGGCGCACCAGTTCGCGCAGCAGGTCCTGGCCTTCGCTGCTGGCGATATCAACCGTCAGCGAACGCTTGCCGCGATTCGCCGACAAATAATAGGCCGCTTCGAGGGTGTCCTTGCCGTCTGCATCCTTGGCATACGGCGGCCCCCAGGCGCGGGTGTCGTCACCGAGCAGGGGGCGCTCGATCTTGATCACATCGGCGCCAAGGTCGGCCAGGTTCTGCGAGCACCACGGGCCGGCCAGCACGCGCGACAGGTCGAGCACGCGAATGTGGCCGAGGGCCTTCGGCAGCGCCGGGGAAGGGGAGGTCGAGTGCGTCATGGTGCCGTCTTCTTGTCTGGAACGCGAAGCGACGATTATAGCTGTCCACGCTCGATGGTTTGCACTGTGCGCGTGGTCGGTCGCAAGGCCTGTCCGATGATGGCCAGCGCGCGCTGCGGCTGCGCCTCGCCGCACATGAAGATGTCGGCGGCGGCGAAGCCGTGCTCGGGCCAGGTATGGATCGAAATATGCGATTCGGCCAGCAGCAGCACGCCGGTGACGCCCATGCCGGGGCCGAAGGTGTGGAAGTGGCTGTGCAGGATCTGCGCACCGGCGGCCAGCGCCGCGTCGCGCAGCAGCGCGTCGATGGCGCCGGCGTCGGTCAGCAGGCCCGGTGCGATGCCGGCCAGGTCGGCCAGCAAATGGATGCCGGCGGGGCGGTGGGCGGTAGCGGATGGCTGTGTCATTTGTGGCCGCCCGAACCGCCGACGCTGCCGCCATAGCTGCCGCGGTAGCCGCCGCCACTGCCGGTGCTGCGCCATGAGTCGAACATGTTTACCCAGCACATGATGGTGATGGCTGCGATCACCACGACCGCGTAGACGATATAGGACCTGTTCTTCACTGCGTGCTTACCTCTTGTCCTTGTTCATCAGGCTGGCGGGCACGAACAGCGCGGCCAGGCCGAGGATTAACCACATCAGGGTCTCGCCGAAGTTGACCATCAGCGGTATGAAGTTCAGGCAGACGATCCACCACATGAAGCGCCACTGCGTGTCGGCTGCCGTTGCCGGCTTCTTGGCAGACCTGGCCGGCGCCGGCAGCTTGAACCAGGCGCGCACCTGGTCGAAGGCCACCGCGCTCGCGCGCGACCAGGTCAGTTCGCTGTCGTTCGATTCCGCGCTCAGGCTCGCCTGGCCATGCTCGAACTCACGCACCCGCACCCGGTCGCCCACTTTCACCCGCCAGTTGAACGCGCCGGCGGCATAGGTCACGCGCGCCGGATAATCGAGCGTGCGCTCGAACTGCGCGTTCTGGTATTTAACGTAGGGCACTGCCGGCGTGCCCGGTTCGGGCCACTCGTCCAGCACGTCCGAGCGCCACCAGCCTTCCACCGTCTCGACCAGCCAGAAGAACCCCATGCGGGGGCTGTACAGCAGGTATTCGGTCCACGACTCGTTGTCCTCGCCGACCCGGCGCAGGGCGCCGAGCACGCGGTAGTCGTGGGCGCCGATCTTCGCTTCCTGGCCCAGCTTGAGGGTCAAGTTGACCTTGTCGTTGCGCTCGCCCGCCGCCAGCACTTCGGCCTGCGGCGTGGATGCATCGAGCCGGGTGGCGCAGGCCTGGCACACGAGTTGATTCGCCAGGCCCGGCAAATACCCGATCGCCGTGCCGCACGACGGGCAAGACAGGGTGTCGACCCGGGCGCGATAACGGCCGGCGCTGGCCTTGATGGCGTCGTCGTCGCGCAGCAGCTGGCACTTGAGGCCTTCCAGCGTGACCGCCGCGCCGCTGTAGAGCAGCGGCTGGTCATCGTCCGAATAATCGAGCGTGGCGAAGCTGGCGCCGCGGCGCAGGTCGGCCACGCGCGCCTGCCAGCCGTCGCCCACGGTGAACGGCAGCTCGCCCTGGCCGCCAATGCAGGTCGCGACCCGCTTGTCGGACACGATGTACAGGCCGAAGCCCAGTTCGTGCTGGCCGCCCACACGCACCGCGTCGAAGGCCGGCAACGTGGCGTCGGGGATGCGGGTCTGGGTCAGCGTGTACTGGCCGGACGCATCGCCCAGCCAGCCGGCGCCGCCATCGTCGAACATCAGATACCACTCGTTCCAGATGCCCGCGTCGTAGCGCAGCTGGATACGGCCGATTACGGTGAAGCTGCGGCCGCCGTGCGCGCCGGCGGTGCCGAGCTGGATGCGCGAGTAGTCCTCCAGCACTTCGGAAACCTTGCCCAGCTCGCGCACCGCGCCCGCATCCTTGTGGACGGTGGCGCGGCAGAACTCGCATACCGCCATGACGGACGCATGCGAGCGGAACGCCACCGGGGCGCCGCAGGAAGGACAGGAGACTTTCAGCATCGCGGCGAATTTATCCGATCAGCTTCTTGAGCAGTTCGGCCTTGGCGCCGTCGTAGTCGGCTTGCGCGATCAGGCCCTTGTCGAGCAGGCCTTTGAGCTTGCCGAGGCGGTCTTCGATCGACTCCTGCGCCGGCGCTGGTGCTGGTACTTGTGCGGGTGCTTGCGGATGCGGCTGGGGTGGTGCGAAGGCGCCATGCATGCCCTGCGCCATGGCCTGGCCGATCGCCAGGCCCGCGCCGGCGCTGGCGCCGAGGCCCGCCAGGCCGCCTTCGTTCTGCGCCGCCAGCGGAATGCTGGTCGCGACCTGGAACTGGGTGAAGTTGCCCAGCTTGTCGGCGCCCAGGCTGGCCTTCATGCCGGCGCCGATACGCGCGTCGAGCGCCGCCTGCAGTTCTTCCGGCAGGCTGACACTGGCGACGTTGAATTCGTCCAGACCGACGCCGTAGCGGGCATAGGCCGTGGCCAGGTCGCCCCGCATCTGCTGCGCCATCAGGGTCTGGTTGGCGGCCATGTCCAGGAACGGGATGTTCGCGCCGCCCAGCGAATTGGCCATGGTAGCCAGCAGGATGCCGCGCAGCTGGTCTTCCACCTCATCACGCGTGTACTCGGCGCGGGTGCCGCTGATCTCGGTGAAGAACAGGCGCGGGTCCGCGATCCGGTACGAATACATGCCGAAGGCGCGCACCCGGATCATGTCGAAGTCGCGGTCGCGGATCGTCACCGGCTGCGTGGTGCCCCATTTGCGGCCTGTTTGCACGCGGGTGCTGAAGTAATACACGTCCGACTTGAAGGGCGAGGCGAACAGCTTGTCCCAGTTTTTCAGGTTGGTCAGCAGTGGCAGCGTGGAGGTGGTCAGCTTGTGGGTGCCGGGGCCGAACACGTCGGCGATGCGGCCTTCGTCCACGAACACCGCGATCTGGGATTCGCGCACATTGAGAATGGCGCCGTTCTGGATCTCGAAGTCCTGCATCGGGTAACGCCAGGCGAGTACCCCGTCCGTCTCTTCGTTCCATTGCAGGACGTCGATGAACTGCTTCTTGATGAATGAACCGATCGACATGGCGTGCCTCCGTTATGCGCGATGAATGGGTAGTGGATGGATCAGGAAATGCTGCCGGCGTTGATCAGGCCAATCGACAGCGAGATGGCGCCGAGCAGGCCGCCGAACGCCATATTATTCGCTTCGATCTGGTCTTTCGACATGCGCAGCATGCGGGTGGCGATCACGAACACCATTACCTGCACCAGCATGCCGAACGCGCCCCAGCCGAGAAACTCATAGTAGTCGTCGGTATGCATCAGGCTCGAGGCCACCGTGACCGAGAAGCCGAGGAGGGTGCCGCCCAGGGTCAGCGCGGCAGCGCCATTGCCTTCGCGGATCAGGTGCACCTCGTCATAAGGCGTGATCCGGGTGTACACCACAAAAAATGCCATCACCAATGCAACAGCTGTCGACAGGTGCAGAAGATAGGCTAGGATGGCGGGCACGGCATTCTCCACAGAAATATTTCGATTTGAGCAGTGCGATCTTAGAGCAAAAGTAAGTAATGACCAAAAAAATTCTCATCCTGTCGGTCTTCGTTGTGGCGTCGTGTGGGTTGGCGTACGAATTGATCGCAGGCGCGCTGGCCAGTTATCTCTTGGGCGACTCGGTCCTGCAGTTTTCGACCATCATTGGCTGCTATCTGTTCGCGATGGGCGTTGGCGCCCACCTCTCGAAGTACGTCAAGGACGAGGACGTGCTGGACCGCTTCATCGACATCGAGCTGGCGGTTGGCCTGATCGGCGGGTTGTCGGCCTGTGTGTTGTTCATGACCTACACCTGGATGGCGGCGCCGTTTCGCACCGTGCTGTATGTAGTCGTGTTCATGATCGGCGCCATGGTCGGCATGGAAGTGCCCTTGGTGATGCGCGCGCTGAACGAGCGTAACACCGGGTTCGCCGAGATCGTCAGCCGCGTATTGACGTTCGATTACCTGGGCGCACTGGCGGTGTCGCTGCTGTTCCCGCTGGTGCTGGCGCCGCATCTGGGCCTGGTGCGCAGCGGCTTTCTGTTCGGGATGCTCAATGTCGGTGTCGCGATCTGGACCATGTACGTCTTCCGCGCCGAGCTGACCAATCTGACCGCGCGCGCACTGCGCGCCGGCGCCGTGATGTTCGCGCTGACCTTCGGCTTTGTCGCCGCCGACCGCATGGTGGAGTGGGGCGAGCGCGGCCTGTTCGGCGACCAGGTCGTGTTCTCGACCACCACGCCGTACCAGCGCCTGGTGCTCACGCGCTGGAAGGACGACCTGCGTCTTTACATCAACGGCAACCTGCAATTCTCATCGCGCGACGAGTACCGCTACCACGAGGCATTGGTGCATCCG
>Ga0265780_10007467_pt1 | contig 13420 bp, 14 predicted proteins | sample P1T30metagenome_FD_192432 | JGI IMG/M metagenome (GOLD analysis project Ga0265780, IMG submission 192432) | Plant litter microbial communities from East Loma Ridge, Irvine, California - P1 T30 | ecosystem: Environmental > Terrestrial > Plant litter > Unclassified | place: USA: California... | reverse complement strand
CCGCGCGCGCTGCCCTGCCGGACGCGCCGTTCGTCTATGCCGCCGACTCGGCCGGCTTTCCCTATGGCACCAAGAGCGAGGCGGAGATCGCCGCGCGCGTGCCGGTGCTGCTCGGGCGGCTGGCGGAACGGTATCGGCCGCGGCTGATCGTGATCGCGTGCAACACCGCGTCGACGATCGCGCTGCCGGTGGTGCGCGCCGCGCTCGATCTGCCGGTGGTCGGCACGGTCCCCGCGATCAAGCCCGCCGCCGCGCTGTCGGTGACGCGGACGATCGGCGTGCTGGGCACCGAGGCGACGGTGCGCCAGGCCTATGTCGACGATCTCGCGGCGCGGTTCGCGGCCGACTGCACCGTCCTGCGCCACGGCTCGGCGGCGCTGGTCGAGATGGCGGAGGCCAAGCTCCACGGCCGCGCGGTCGCGCCCGACCGCTATGCCGCCGTCCTCGACGGCCTGTTTGCGCAACCCGGCGGCGAGGCGATCGACGTGATCGTCAACGCCTGCACGCATTTTCCGCTGGTCGCCCCCGAGCTGGCCGCCGCCGCCGGGACGCGGGACATCCGCTTCGTCGATGGCGGCCCCGGCATCGCGCGCCGGATCGTCCACCTGATGCAAGGGGAGTCTTGGGCCGGTGGCGGCGAAGGGGTCGCGGTCTTCACGCGACTCGGCCCCGACGAACAGGCGCTCGCCCCCGCACTCGCCCGGCACGGGTTCACCCGGATGGAGCAGCTCTGACGCAAGGCTTGGGACAATATGCCCGCTTGCGTCATGCGCGCAGCATGGCAATGTTCTACAAGGACGAGGAAAGCGATCACCGTAACAACGGTATTGCGCTGGATTAGACGGAAAGCGAGGCGTAGTGCCCCAGGTCATGATTACGGATGTCTCCACGACGGCCGACGGCATTGCGGGCCCACGAGTCGATTATTCGCGCGTCTTCACGCAGGCGATCGACCGCCTCCATGCCGAGGGCCGCTACCGCGTCTTCATCGATATCCTGCGCAACAAGGGCGCGTTTCCGAACGCACGCTGCTTTGCCGGGCATAACGGCCCCAAGCCGATCACCGTCTGGTGCTCGAACGATTATCTCGCCATGGGCCAGCACCCCAAGGTGATCGCGGCGATGGAAGAGGCGCTGCACGATGTCGGCGCGGGCTCGGGCGGCACGCGCAACATCGGCGGCAACACGCATTACCATGTCGACCTGGAAGGCGAACTCGCCGACCTGCACGGCAAGGAAGCGGCGTTGCTGTTCACCAGCGGCTATGTCTCGAACGAGGCGACGCTGGCGACGCTCGCCAAGGTCCTGCCGGGCTGCATCATCTTTTCGGACGAGCTGAACCACGCGTCGATGATCGCGGGGATCCGCAATTCGGGCTGCGAGAAGCGCGTGTTCCGGCACAACGACCTCGCGCATCTCGAGGAGCTGCTCGCCGCCGAGGACCCGAGCGCGCCGAAGCTGATCGCGTTCGAGAGCGTCTATTCGATGGAAGGCGACATCGCGCCGATCTCGGCGATCTGCGATCTCGCCGATCGCTACAACGCGCTGACCTATTGCGACGAAGTCCATGCGGTCGGGATGTACGGCGCGCGCGGCGGCGGCATTTCCGAACGCGATCAGGTCGCGCACCGGATCACGATCCTCGAGGGCACGCTCGGCAAGGCGTTCGGCGTGATGGGCGGATATATCGCGGCCGATCGCACGATCGTCGACGTGATCCGCAGCTATGCGCCGGGGTTCATCTTCACGACCTCGCTGTCGCCGGTGCTCGTCGCGGGCGTGCTCGCCAGCGTCCGGCATCTGAAGGCGTCGAGCGTCGAGCGCGACGGGCAGCAGGCGTCGGCGGCGATGCTGAAGGCGATGCTGAAGGATGCCGGGCTGCCGGTGATGATCGGCGACACGCATATCGTGCCCTTGATGGTCGGCGATCCGGTCAAGGCGAAGAAGATCAGCGACGTGCTGCTCGCCGAATACGGCGTGTACGTCCAGCCGATCAATTATCCGACCGTGCCGCGCGGTACCGAGCGGCTGCGCTTCACGCCCGGCCCTGCGCATACCGAGGCGATGATGCGCGAACTGACCGACGCGCTGGTCGAGATCTGGAGCCGTCTGGACCTGCGCAAGGCGGCCTGAGCCGGACCGCCCTATAACGCAGCCGCCGCGAGGGTCAGGACACCGAGCCCCAGCGACAGCGGCACGCGCAGCGCCATCCACCCCGGCGGCGCGATCCCCGCGCGGACCAGCGCCCGGTCGACGAGCAGCGCGCCGATCAGGCTGATCCCGAGCACCACCAGCGACGGCCCCGGCCAGCGCAGCCCGACCATCCACGGCCAGGCGGTCACCAGCGCGATCAGCGACGGCGCGACGCTCGCGAACCACAGCCAGCGCGGCGCGCCCTCGGTGCGTGCGGCCAGCCCCCACCACAGCCCGCCGAGGAAGCTGAGGATCAGCGCGGCATAGGCATAGGCGACCGCCAGCGCGGAAAACCGGCTCGCAGGGTCGTTGCCGAGCAGCAGCGCGACCGCGCCGATCTGCGGCAACAGCCCCGACAGCCCGAGCAGCCGCGCGATCGGCGGAATGCCACCGGAGGGCGCGGGCGCGGGTGTCATCAGACGCGCGCGACCACGCCGGTCGCGACGACCGGCCCGGTCGGCAGCCCGGTCGGCGAGCCGCCCAGCGGTTCGATCGAGATCGCCAGCGTCGCGCCCGGCGCGATCCGGCCGCGATCCGCGCCCCGCGGCGCCAGCACCGTCGGCCGTGCGGCGAGCAGCCCGAGCGAATGCGGCACGCCGTCGCCGCCGATCACCCAGAGCTGCGCGACACGCGCATCGGGCACCCCCGGCCCGGCCGCGACGCGCAGCGCCCCGGTCGCGGGATCGTACACCGCGGCAACCGGCGACTTGGCATCGCCCAGCATCGCGACGAGCACGCTGCTCGGCCGCGCCGCCGGGATCGGCTGTGACACCGGTGGCGCCGACCGCGGCTCGACCGCGATGAACAGCAGCAGACAGGCGGCGACCGCGCTGCTCGCCGCCGCCAGCCACGGCCAGGGCGACCGCGCCCCGCTGCGGAGCGTGGTCACGCCGTCGGTGGCATGACCCGATTGGCGGGTGAGGGTATCGAGACTCGTCTCGACCCGCGCCGCGAGCTGCGGTGGCGCGTCATGCTCGGGCCACAGGTCGAACAGCGCCGCGAACTGCGTGCGCCACCATTCGACATCGGCGGCGAAACCGGGTTCGGCGAGCAGGCGGCGCACCGCCGCGGCCCGCTCGTCGCCCTCGAGCAGGCCCAGGGCGAATTCGCCCGCAAGCGGATCACGATCAGCCACCGAGGCAATCCTTCAATCGGGCCAGCCCGCGCCGCACCCAGCTCTTCATCGTCCCGAGCGGCACCGCGCGACGCAGCGCGAGCTCGGCATAGGTCACGCCATCGAAGAACGCGGTCCGGATCACGTCGCGCTGCTGCTGCTCCAGACCCTCGAGACAGGCGTGCAACCGCCGCGTCGCCTCGTCGTCGAGCAGCAAGGCCTCGGCGCTCGGCTGCGGGTCGGCAATGTCCGGCGCATCGTCGATCGGCGAGGCGCGGCGGACGCCCTGCGCGCGCTGCCAGTCGATCGCACGGTTGCGCGCGATCGTCGCCAGCCAGGTAATCGGGCTCGCACGACCGGGTTCCCAGCCGCCGGCGCGCTTCCAGATCGTGAGATAGACGTCGTGCAGCACATCCTCCGCGGCTTGAGCATTGCCACAGATACGCAGGGTGATCCCGAAAAGCTTCGCCTGGGTCAGCGCATAGAGCTCGCGAAAGGCGTCACGGTCTTCCTCGCCGGTCCGGATCAGGACGCTCGAGAGATGGGCGCGGGCGGCATCCGCCTGGGGCTTGGACAGGGTCACGCGGCCGACACTAGCGCGTTGATCCGCGGCGACAATAGCCTTCGCCCGTCTTGACCGTCAGGCAGTCGGTCTTGCCGGCCAGATATTTCAGACCCGTCGCGTCGCCGTTCGTCGGCCGCAGGATCTCGCGCACGCCGTCGCGCGTGAAGACGATCGTGTCGCCGACCGCGCGCGCGTCGAACACCCCCTTGTGGTCGAGATCCCACTGCATCGCGAGCCGGAACTGCCCCGGTTCGCCCGCCGGCGTCACGTCGAGGACCATGCCCTCGACGCCGATCCACCGCCCCGACAGGTCGCGCGTCGGCTCTGCGACGACCTTTTCGGGGCGCGTCGTCTCGGTCGCGCCCGCCGACGTCATGCTCGCGTCACCGCGCGTCTCGGGTGCCGGTCCGGAACAGGCGGCGAGGGCGAGGGCGGCGGTTAGGGCGAGGGCTTTCATGGGGTTCTCTTTGCAGGCGGCAGGGCGGTCATTGCAATCCTCCCCCTGGCGGCGGGGGATCGTCAGGCTCTATGCGCCGCCTTCGCGAACAGGTGTGGCAAATCCCGGCTCGGCTCGGTAAAGGGCTGGGCACCCGATCCCGATCACAGGAATACGCCAGGTGCGCATCGCCATCGCGTCCGACCACGCCGCCGTTTCGTTGAAAGCGGTGCTGACCGCGTGGCTGCGCGAGGCCGGGCATGACGTGCTCGATCTCGGGCCCGAGGGCACCGCGAGCGTCGATTATCCCGATTACGGCTATGCGCTGGCCGCCGCGATCGAGGACGGTCGCGCCGAGCGCGGCATCGCGCTGTGCGGCTCGGGCATCGGCATCTCGATCGCCGCCAATCGCAATCCCGCCTGCCGCTGCGCGCTCGTCTCCGAGCCGCTGTCGGCGAGCCTCGCGCGGATCCACAACGACGCCAATGCCATCGCGATGGGCGCCCGCCTGATCGGCGAGGAAATGGCAAAGGCGTGTGTCGAAGCCTTCCTGTCCGCCGATTTCGCCGGCGGCCGTCATCAACACCGTGTCGACAAGCTCTCCGCCGTCGACCGGACTTCCGCAAAGGTCCCCGCATGAGCACCCAGCCCAACACGCTCCATGACGTCCAGCCGGACGGCTTCTTCACCCGCGGCCTCGCCGATGCCGATGCCGCCGTCTTCGCCGGCGTCGAGGCGGAGCTCGAGCGCGAGCAGACCCAGATCGAGCTGATCGCGAGCGAGAACATCGTCTCCAAGGCGGTGCTCGAGGCGCAGGGCTCGGTCTTCACCAACAAGTACGCCGAGGGCTATCCGGGCAAGCGCTATTACCAGGGCTGCGCGCCGTCGGACACGGTCGAGACGCTCGCGATCGAGCGCGCCAAGCAGATCTTCGGCTGCGGCTTCGTCAACGTCCAGCCGCATTCGGGCGCGCAGGCGAACGGCGCGGTGATGCTCGCTTTGGTCAAGCCCGGCGACACGATCCTCGGCATGAGCCTCGATGCCGGCGGCCATCTGACGCACGGCGCCAAGCCCGCCCAGTCGGGCAAGTGGTTCAACGCGATCCAGTACGGCGTCGATGCGACAACGCACCTGATCGATTACGACCAGGTCGAGGCGCTGGCGGTCGAGCATCAGCCGAAGCTGATCATCGCGGGCGGCTCGGCCTATCCGCGCGTCATCGATTTCGCCCGTTTCCGCGCCATCGCGGACAAGGTCGGCGCCTATTTCATGGTCGACATGGCGCATTTCGCGGGCATCGTCGCGGCGGGGCTTCACCCGACGCCGTTCGGTCACGCGCATGTCGTGACCACCACGACGCACAAGACGCTGCGCGGCCCCCGCGGCGGCATGATCATGACGAACGATGAGGCGATCGCGAAGAAGATCAACTCGGCGGTGTTCCCGGGGCTCCAGGGCGGGCCGCTGATGCACGTGATCGCGGCGAAGGCGGTCGCGTTCGGCGAGGCGCTCCAGCCCGACTTCAAGAGCTATATCGCCGCCGTCGTCGAGAATGCGAAGGTGCTGGCGGCGACGCTGAAGGAGCGCGGCTCGGACGTCGTCTCCGGCGGCACGGACACGCATCTGGCGCTGATCGACCTCACCCCGCTCGGGATCACCGGGCGCGACGCGGACGAGGCGCTCGAGCGTGCAGGCATCACCTGTAACAAGAACGGCATCCCCAACGACCCGCTCCCGCCGATGAAGACCAGCGGCATCCGCGTCGGCACCCCTGCCGGCACCACGCGCGGCTTCGGTCCGGCCGAATTCCGCGAGATCGGCAACATGGTCGCCGACGTGCTGGACGGGCTCGCGAAAAAGGGCGAGCATGGGGACCCGCAGGTCGAGGCGGACGTTCGGGCACGTGTTCGCACGCTGTGCGCGCGCTTCCCCATCTATCAAGGATAACGAGCATGTCGAAGATCGATGACATCCAGAACGACATCAAGGCGACCCCCGGCCTCGGCAAGAGCATGGCCAAGTGGAGCGCACTCGGCGCGGTCGTCGCGATTCCGGTGCCGGTGATCGGCCCGATCTTCGGCGCGCTCGCGGGTGCGGGCTATGCCTATTACAAGGGCAAGAAGAAGGTCTGAATGCGCTGCCCCTTTTGCGGACATGAAGATAGCCAGGTCAAGGACAGCCGCCCCACCGAAGACGGGGCGGCGATCCGGCGCCGGCGCCAGTGCGAAGGCTGCGCCGCGCGTTTCACGACGTTCGAGCGCATCCAGCTGCGCGAGTTGTTCGTGCTGAAGAGCGAGGGCCGCAGGGAGCCGTTCGACCGCGAGAAGCTGCTCCGCTCGCTCTCGATCGCCACGCGCAAACGCGCGATCGAGCCGGGGCGGATCGACAAGCTCGTCAGCGGCATCCAGCGCCGGCTCGAGACGCTCGGCGAGAACGACGTCACGTCGAAGCGGATCGGCGAGATGGTGATGGACGGGCTCAAGGGGCTCGATTCGGTCGCGTATATCCGGTTTGCGAGTGTCTACCGGGACTTCAGCGAGGCCAAGGACTTCGAGGCGTTTGCCGGGAGTGTCGAGGAGGTCGGGCGGGCGGAGTGATCCGGGCCTGTCCCTCGTTGCGCGCTCTCGACAAGCTCGATCACTACTCGGGACGAACGGCTGCAGTGCGGCACGACTCCCCGCAATCTCCCCCACCCCCGTTCGTCCCGAGTAGACGTCGAGCTTGTCGAGACGGCGTATCGAGGGATAAGCCCCGCGGATGACATTCTGGGCCTATGTGGTGCGCTGCGCCGACGACAGTTATTACACCGGACACACCGACGACCTCGAGCGAAGGATCGGTCAACACAACCTTGGCGAGGTCGACGGCTACACACAGACGCGCCGCCCCGTGACGCTGATGTGGAGCCAGGAGTTCCCCTCGCGACAGGAGGCACTCGCGGCCGAGTTCCAGATCAAGGACTGGTCGCGCAAGAAGAAGGAGGCGCTGTTCCGCGACGACTGGGCAGCGGTGTCGGCCGCGGCGCGTAAGCCGGAGCGCTCCGAATCTGTCCCTCGATACGAGGTCTCGACAGGCTCGACCTCTACTCGGGACGAACGGGATGGGGGAGCCGCAACCCCACCCCCCGTCATAATCCTCGTCCGCCCCCAGCTCGGCGAAAACATCGGCAAGGCCGCGCGCGCGATGCTGAACTTCGGGCTCGTCGAGATGCGCCTCGTCTCCCCGCGCGACGGCTGGCCCAACCCGTCGGCCGGCCCCGCCGCGAGCGGCGCCGACATCGTCCTGCAGAACGCCAAGGTCTATGACAGCGTCGCCGCCGCCACCGCGGACTGCGCACAGGTCTTCGCGACAACGGTCCGGAAGCGCGGCGTCACCAAGCCCGTTATGACCCCCGAACAGGCCGCGACCGAGATCCACGCCGCCCCCGGCCGCTCCGCCATCCTGTTCGGACCCGAGCGCTCAGGCCTCGAAACCGACGACGTCGCGGTCGCGCGGACGATCATCACCGTGCCGATCAACCCCGAATTCGGCTCGCTCAACCTCGCCCAGGCGGTGATCCTGGTCGCCTATGAATGGTCCAAGGGGCTGACTGCGGAGCGCGAGCTCAGCCAGCCCTCGATCAACCCGATCATGCCGCCCGCGCCGCAGGAGGAGCTTGACGGGATGATCGGCCAGCTCGACACAATGCTGATGGGCGCGGGCTTCTTCTATCCGCCCGACAAGATCCAGACGACGCGCCGCACGCTGCGCACGCTGCTGACCAAGCCCGGCTGGTCGAGCCAGGAGATCCGCACGATGCGCGGCGTGCTGTCGTCGCTGGCGGGGAAAAAGCCCAGGGCCTGACGGGGGGCGAGAGGTTCGTTCGGGCCCGTTCTCCTAACCTCCCGTTCGCCCTGAGCGAAGTCGAAGGGTGTGCCCCAAGCGAAGGTGCTTCGACTACGCTCAGCACGAACGGGGTAGGAGAGGACGTACGCGGGAAGCCTCAACGCCGGTCGAACGCCGCCAGCTCATACGCGATCGACGCCTCGACCAGCCCCTCCCACAGATCCGCGATCGCCGCGTCCGGCAACCCCAGTCGCGCGGCCTCGGCCCGCGCATTCTCGATCACCTGAGTCTTGCGTGCCTCGTCGCGCACATGCCCCCGCTCGGGCTTGATGCGCGCGGCGGCGTCCATATAGGCAAAGCGTCTGGCCAGCAGCGCGACGAGCTCGCGGTCGAGCGCGTCGACGCCCGCGCGGACCTCGGTCATGGTGGTACAGTCGGGGCCGGATAGGATGGTCATGCCGCCTCTTGCCGAGCGGCCCGCACGCTGTCCAGCTTGACTCTGGCAGGCGCGGCGTCTAGGCGCCCGCCTTCGCAATGGCCCTGCACCCCGGTGAAGCGGTGGCCCTGCCTTGTCCGGACCCTTGGGTCCTATGACGACCAGCAGAGCGATACCGGGACCAACGTTGTTTGCATTTGCAAAGGTTTTATCATGTCGAAGCGTCAGAGCGCAAAGTACAAACTCGATCGCCGTATGGGCGAGAACATCTGGGGTCGCCCCAAGTCGCCGGTCAACAAGCGTGAATACGGCCCCGGCCAGCACGGCCAGCGCCGCAAGGGCAAGGTCAGCGACTTCGGTATCCAGCTGCGCGCCAAGCAGAAGCTCAAGGGCTATTACGGCGACGTGACCGAGAAGCAGTTCCGCGCCTGCTATTTCGAAGCCGCACGCATGAAGGGCGATACCAGCCAGAACCTGATCGGCCTGCTCGAGCAGCGTCTCGACATGATCGTCTATCGCGCCAAGTTCGCGCCGACGATCTTCGCGGCCCGCCAGATCGTTTCGCACGGCCACATCCGCGTCAACGGCGTGAAGTGCAACGTCGCATCGCGTCGCTGCTTCGTCGGCGACGAGATCACGCTGGGCACCAAGGCGCAGGAGATGGCGCTGGTGATGGAAGCACAGACCCTCGCCGAGCGCGAGATCCCCGACTATGTCGCCACCGACGGCGCCGCCAAGGTCACCTTCACGCGCGTGCCGACGCTCGACGAAGTGCCCTATCCGGTGAAGATGGAACCGAACCTCGTCGTCGAGTTCTATTCGCGTTAATTCGAGCAACGCGAGACCGGCCGGCGTCGCGCAGGCGACGTCCGACGACGTGGCTCCGCCACGGCGCGGTTTGAAAAAGGAAAAGGGCGGTCCTCCGGGGCCGCCCTTTTTCGTTGCGCTACATCCCCATCGCGTTGCGGAGAAATGCATCCGCCTTGGCAAGCATCAGGGTACGCGCACCATCGTCGTCCAGCTGGTGATCGAGGCCGGGGAATTCGACGAGCTCGACCTTGCCGCCCGCCCCCTTCAGCCTCGATGCCATCAGCCGCGATTCGTCGATGCCGACATTGCGGTCGCGGTCGCCGTGGAACATCAGGACGGGCGCGGTGATCCGGTCGGCATGGCGCGCGGGGGATCCCGCCTGGACGTGCGGACCGCGACCGATAAAGGCGTCGACCACCGTATAACTGGTAAACCCGCGCGCTTCCTCGCGAAATGCATCGAGATCGGTCACCGGCGCGACCGCGACGATCGCCTTGAACAGCCCGGGTTCGGTGACCGCCGATTGGAGCGCGGCATAGCCGCCATAGGACCAGCCGACGATCGCCAGCGTGGCGGGCGCGGCAATTCCCTGTGTCACCAGCCAGCGGCCGGCATCGTCGACATCGCCGATCGCGGTGCGCCACGACTGGAAGCCGTTTTTCTGGAACCAGGCCGAGCCATAGCCGGTCGAGCCGCGGAAATTGGGCTGAAGCACGGCAAAGCCGCGCGCGGCGAAGAATTGCGGGAGCCAGTCGAATCCCCATTCGTCGCGCGCGCCCGGCCCGCCATGCGGCATCACGATCGCGGGCAACCCCTTGCCGCTGCTGCCGGCGGGCAGCGTCAGATAGCCCGGGATCATTGTCCCGTCGGCCGCGCGAAAGCTGATCGGCTTGACGCTGCCGAGCGGGATGCCGGCGAGCAGCGCGCGCGCTGGCATCACCTCGCCCATTTTCCGGGTCTTGCGGTCGAGCAGGTAATAGCGGCCGGGATCGACGTCGCTGCCCGCGAACAGCAGCAGCGTGTTCTCATCCGCACTGGCATCGATGAACGTCACGATCGGCTTGCCCGGCAGCGCCGCGTTGAGCGACGCCGCCAGTGCGCGCAGCGCGGGGTCGAAGAACGCCACCTCGCGCCGATCGGTCGCATAGGTGGCACCGACCACGCGGCTTTGCCGGCCGATGCGGATCAGGCCGTCGACATCGACATCGGGGTGGGCCAGCACGAGCTCGCGCTTGAGCGTGCCGTCCAGCGCTACCTTGAACAGCGCCTGGCGGCCATCCTTGTCGTCAAAGCCATAGGCGATGTTGAGCGCCGGATCGACGGCATAGGGATTGAACCCGGTACCGTTCTGATCGCCCTCCAGCCGGCTCAGCGGCAACCAGGCGCGATCGCCGGGCTTCCGGTACAGATAGTCGGTCCGCCCGGTTTCGTAGCCGGAGTTACTTCGGCTGCGCAGCCCCATGATCCGCACCATGCCGCGACCGTCGCTGATATACTCGTCCGCCGTCCCGCGCGGCGCCTCGATCGTCCGCCGTGCGAGCGTGACGCTGTCGATCCGTTCGACTCCCAGGCCCTCGCCGCTGCTCGCGGTCTGCATCCCGGTCGTCATCTCGGGCACGAAGCTGCGCGTCATCAGCACCGCGCCGGCGACGCCGTCGGCGGTCCAGTCGATCACGCTGCCGCCGTCCTGCATCATGCCGAGCGAACGGTCGTTGGTGCGGGCGCTGAGCATCTTCATCGCGCTGCCGTCGCGATTGATCGCGACCGTCCGGCTGAAGCCGATCAGCCCGAAACTGCTCTTCGACGCGGTCCGGATCTGGCAGATCACGCGGATGTCGGTGGCCCATCGACAGGAGGTCAGCGTTTCGGGATCCCCCGCCGCGGACAGGATCGGCTGTGCCACCTCGCCCGTGGTCATGTTCGCGATCCGCAGCGCGGCACCGTGCCCGCGAACGGGTACGATCATCGCGACATGCGTCCCGTCGGGCGACAGGCTCATCTGCTGGACCGCCTCGCGCGCACCGAACGCCGCCGCCATCGGCCCGGCCGGGTCCGCGGCGCCCGCCGTCGTCGAAATCCCCACGCACAGCGCCATGCCCGCGCGCACGCGCATCATCGATCGCAACCGCATTCTTATCCCCCGAACCAAGCCCCGCTACGTAACCTAGCAACGCCGCGTGCGATGACAAACGCGCACTTTCGTCCAATTTGCGCCGGACCGGGGGCGGGGACCGAGGCGACCACCGCGGGGGTAGCGCATGCCTTGCGCGGCGGGGGGCACGCTGCCAGAACGCGCGGCACTTACTCGGGAGATCCCTATGCGCGCTGCCCTTCTGCCCTTGCTCCTTCTCGGCACCGCCGCCTCGGCGCAGACCGCGCCCGCCATCTCGGTCGAAACGCTGAAGACCGTCACCCAGACGCTGTCGTCCGACGCCTATGAAGGCCGCGCGCCGACCACGCCGGGCGAGGCGAAGACGGTCGCCTATCTCGTCGCGCAGATGGAGGCCGCGGGGCTGAAACCCGGCAACAAAGGCAGCTGGACCCAGGACGTGCCGATGGTCGAGATCACCGCCAAGGACGTCCGGCCGTTCGTCTTCACCGGCGGCACCGCTCCCGTCAGCCTCGCCTATCGCACCGACATGGTCGCCGGCACCTACCGCGTCGCGCCGACGTCGACCGTGACGAACAGCGACGTCGTGTTCGTCGGCTACGGCATCACCGCGCCCGAAAAGGGCTGGGACGATTATGCGGGCGTCGACGTGAAGGGGAAGACCGTCGTCATCCTCATCAACGACGCCGACTGGCAGACGATGGGCCGCGAAGGCCCGTTCGAGGGCCGCGCGATGACCTGGTATGGCCGCTGGCCGTACAAGTTCGAGAATGCGGCGAAGCACGGCGCGGCGGCGGCAATCATCGTCCATGACACCGAACCCGCGGCCTATCCCTGGGCGGTGGTGCAGTCGTCCTGGACTGGGCCGCAGCTCGAACTCGACGAGAAGGGCGATCATCTCGACCAGTCGCAGGTCATCGGCTGGATGCAGAAGCCTGCCGCCGAACGCGTCTTTGCGAGTGCGGGCAAGGACTATGCCGCGCTCGCCGCGGCGGCCAAGGTCAAGGGCTTCAAGGCGGTACCGCTCGGCCTCAAGCTGTCGACGGGCTTTGCCAACACGATCCGGCGCCAGGCGTCAAAGAACGTCATCGGCGTCCTGCCGGGGACGACCGCACCGGAAGATTACGTGCTGTATTCGGGGCATTGGGATCATCTCGGCCGCTGCGATGCGGTGGGTGGCGACGACATCTGCAACGGCGCGGCGGACAATGCGACGGGCACCGCAGGGCTGATCGCGCTCGCACAGGCGCATGTGAAGGCCGGCCCGGCGAAGCGCTCGCTCGCGTTCCTCGCGGTGACCGCGGAGGAATCGGGGCTGCTCGGCTCGCGCTATTATGCCGAGCACCCCGTCTATCCGCTCGCGCGGACGGTCGGCGGCGTGAACATGGACGTGCTGAACGTCGACGGACGCGTGAAGGACTTCGTGCTGACGGGGGCGGGCAAGTCGGAGATCGAGGATCTGGTCAAGCCGTTCGTCGCCGAGCAGGGCCGCGTGATCGGCGTCGAGGCGAACCCCGAACGCGGCGGCTATTATCGCTCGGACCATTTCAGCTTCGCCAAGCTCGGCGTGCCGATGCTCGACGGCGGCAGCGGCGAGGATCTCGTCGTCGGCGGCACCGCGGCGGGCCATGCCGCGCGCGAGGACTATGTCGCCAACCGCTATCACAAGCCCGCGGACGAATATGACGCGAAATGGGACTGGTCGGGTGCGGTCGAGGATCTGACGATCTATTACGGGCTCGGCCGCAAGCTCGCCGACGACACCGCGCTGTGGCCGAACTGGTACAAGACCGCCGAATTCCGGAACATCCGCGACAAAGATCGCGCAGGAGCCAAGTAAGTGACGACACTCCCCCCGCCCGCCGAATGGGCGCATCACAAGGCCGTGTGGATCGGCTTTCCGAGCCATGCCGATCTGTGGCTCGACGATC
>Ga0265780_10007466_pt1 | contig 13421 bp, 17 predicted proteins | sample P1T30metagenome_FD_192432 | JGI IMG/M metagenome (GOLD analysis project Ga0265780, IMG submission 192432) | Plant litter microbial communities from East Loma Ridge, Irvine, California - P1 T30 | ecosystem: Environmental > Terrestrial > Plant litter > Unclassified | place: USA: California... | reverse complement strand
AGTCGACTCGAAATGACACCACCATGGATTTCGACGAGTCCTCCATCTCGGACCCTTTTCTCGAACATTCACTGGTCTTTCATGACACACTACTTTCATCACAAGTCGCACTAGACAACGTCGCTGACGAGACCATATCGTCATCATCTTTCCTGACTACTTCGTTTGGCACCTCCATATCGGGAACCAGCAGTCTCGGCCGAACAGATGGCCAGACTTTGATCCTACACGTGTCTCCAAAGATGCTCATTACGCCACTCGGCTCACTGCCCAGCGCACAACACCTCCGACATATATATCCTCAAACCCCGACTCCAAACGTGCTTTGCGTTCTCATGACCCCGCCTGAGAAACGAGAGGTTTATATCCGAAGAGGCGGCTACAGCATGGACTTGTACGAAATAAGCGTTGCCGACGACACGAGTTCAGGCTTCAAAGTGACCTTCTGGATCCGACCACCTCGAGAATCAAACAATGAGCAGTCAAACGCTCAACAACCACTGCTCCAAACACTGGAGAACCTTCGCGTAGGCGATGTATTGCTTCTGCGCAACATCGCCCTCACATCCTTCCGCGACACTATACATGGGCAGTCTTTGAACCCTTCAATTGCACGAGCCAGGACTACCATAGATGTCTTGATGAAGAGCACTGGTGTAACTATAGGAAAAATGGAAGGGCTACCGGAAGCGGTCGTTCAGGTTTTCCAAAGAGTCAAGAGATGGGCAAGGACGCATGTTGCTGGCGCAGATGGTGGTTCGAGAAAGAGAAGAGGTACTTCGACAGGGCACAATACACCTGGAAAACGAAAAGCTGCGAGTCTGCGGAATGATGATTCGCTGCCTCCAGACACGTGCCCAGGATGAACATGCCATGCCTGTTAGACGGAAGCTGACGCCGACTCTGTCGAAAGTGTCTTACGACACAATTGCTGAGCCTCGTTGTGTGCCCAGGTAGCCTCGTCCATTGGGTCATAATACCACACACCAAATTTGCAATATTCAATGGGAGAGCATCTGGGCCTACCTATTCGTTTGAGAGTTTCAAACGGTTTGTCTAGCTGCGCTCGTTCCTGTTTCACGATGGTGTAGTGGGTCCGTGCGACAGCCCTGCTATTTCAAGATCCACCAACACCATGACGCACACACACGATGGAAGTACGGTAATTTTACTGACGAACAGGGTGCTAGTTCTTGAGCAGTGTCTATCCTGTAAAATCGTGGGGCGACTTGGAAATACTCGGATCTAGTCAACGGAGACTGCTGAGTCTTGCGTCGCCAAAGCTTTGCCAAAGAGCAGTGAGTAAAATATCACGCTTCGAGCCACGATTGCTATCTTTGGCATCTCAATCCAAATCACGGGCATGCATCTATCTGTGTGAAGCGTCATTTTGCTCAAAAGCCATAGTTCAGAGTGCCCGGCAAAACAAGTCATCGCATGATTGGCCCACTTCTTATGCAGAAACAAAACATGTTTCGGGTACCTGAGCAGCCACAAGGATGTGAATAGAAACAACACTAGGTCTTCCTATGAGCGAAATCTCAAGTGGCGTCGCATGAAGACCTACGGCACAGCCCGGGTGCCGACATCCACACCGAGCGGGGCAAAGGTTGGTGACTTCATGCCTTGGGATCTATTAAGTACACCTGAGAATCCCGTGAAATACTCTTGTGTCTTGCACACGGCCTGCCTGTCCTTCGTTCCGACCTCTTGACGGTCATTCATTCTTTTCTTGTGCTTTCATTCCACATTCGTTTCGGATCTTGACGATCCATTCCATTCTTTTCGGCTGGTCATGATGAAGTCCTTCTTCACCCAACTTGCAGGCGTGACGGCCACACTTTCGTTACTGGCGACGGTGCAGGCCGCGTCCAACCCTTCTACTGCTCCATCGTGTGGAGTTCTTCAGTACACTGACGACAGCTACTTTAGCGTCGTGGGCGTGCAGGGAACTGGTGTGCATCCGCGAATGGAGCTTCGCGAGCTTGAAAAAGACCCAGAGCAGTGGAACATGTATATTCTGTCGCTCTCTAGGTTCCAGGCTATGGATCAAAGAGAGAAAATTTCATACTTCCAGATCGCTGGTAAGTTGCCAGGCTTCAGTCGTTTGTAACTCGTCTGATGTACCGCAGGTATTCATGGTTTCCCTCTTGGAGAATGGGACAAGGTAACAGGCCGGAACACCCCGCATGTGATGGGCTACTGTCCCCATGTGAGCAACCTGTTCGGAACTTGGCATCGACCATACCTTGCGCTGTTCGAGCAAATCTTGCATGATCGTGCTGTGGATATAGCGAACGAGTATCCTGCGGGTGAAGCGAGGCAGAAAGCTATGAAGATAGCTGACAAGGTTCGTCTTACTTACTGGGACTGGGCTGTTGATCCTCCGACCAGCGAGGGAATCATGCCAAAGTGCCTCCGTAGCCCTACAGCAGTAGTCACGTACCCCAACGGCACTAAGGGCGAGATCGCGAACCCGTTGTACCGATATGACTTTCATCCACTGAAGGCTGAGGACTTCTCGCTTCTTGTAAGTAATTATGGTTCTATGGTTTTACCCAATTGCACATAGTTGACGTCGACTCAGAAAGGCTTTGAGTTCACGGAGTGGGAGCATACCATCCGCTATCCTTTGGACCCACATTCTGCGAATGCCATCAGTCGCAACGACGAAATAAATGTTCGGCTCACCAAGCAGCAACCCAACCTTCGCGATATGGTTTACAAGTTACTGACTACGTATCAACCGTTCAACCAAGTCAGCAACAAGGCCAACGGCGGGACCATTGGCAACTTTGAAACGCTCCATGACGGTGTTCACAATGTCTTCGGCCTGGGACACATGGGTATCATCGAGGTATCTGCTTTTGATCCTATATTCTGGGTGCATCATTGCAGCATGGACCGACTTGTTGCTTTGTACCAAAAACGATTCCCAGATACATGGATCGAAGACTCAAAGCAGGCAATGGGCACTTTCACTTTTGAGAAAGGCAGTATCCAAGGACCCGATTCGCCGCTCACTCCGTTCCACATGAATGCAGACGGTGATATGTGGACATCGACCACGGTTCGCAACTGGACTGCCTTTGGCTACACTTATCCTGAGCTGATTGGCAACCCCTCCAACGAGACGTTCACTTCGACGCTCAACAAGCTGTACAAACCACAGACGCAAGGCTTGAACAATACGGACATCCATCTCCTACCTCCAGCGCTCCGTGGAAACGAGACCAACACAACCACCCAAGCGACAGATTGGCTTTGCGAGGTCCACATGCCAGCAGATATCAAGATCTCCTACTCGGTGAGGGCTTTCCTTGGCGAGCCCAACGTCGACCCCAGGAAATGGCCCACGGACAGCAACTACGTCGGCCAACTCGCTACCCTTTCCTCCTCCCGTATGACAACCGACGTCATCATGTCCGGCAGCATTGGTCTGACCGAAAAGCTCGCCCAAAAGCACGCCTCTGGTGAACTCGAGAGCCTCAGCAAACCCGCCGTAGAAGCATACCTGAAGGAAAACTTCCACTGGCGCATCCAAGCCCTCGACTTCAGCGAGATACCACGTAACAACCCCCCTGCTGGCCTCAACGTCACGGTCTACAGCGTGCCCGTTGCGGTTCCAGAATCGGACACTGAAGTCCCAACGCGCAACGGCAATGTTGAGTACAACCCGGATATCGATGGCAAACCGCCGATCTATAACGGGCCGGGTATTGATGGCACGAACTTTACCATTCCCGCGGGGCAGAGCAGCGGGATGTATAACGTTACGTCAGGCGAGTTTGAGTGGAAGAACGCCACGGGTAGTGATTTGACATCGACGGAGGGTGTTTCGAGCACGACGGTGTCTCTCAGTGCAAGCTCTTCCATCGCGCGCTCAAGCAGTGCTTCCGTCTCGTCTGCGATGTCTTCGAACAGCACTGCCAGCTCATCGGTGATGTCCTCTAGCAGTTCTCCCGCTTCGACTACCGTGTCTTCCAGCAGTTCTACGATTGCGTCCCAGGTGCCTGGATCCACGTCTGGTGTGTCGATCAGTGTTTCTGCCGAAGCGCCTGCGACAACTAAGCCTGCGGACCCGCAGACGAAGTATGTCACTTCCATCGTTATGCAGTACGTCACGCTGTAGGCGAGTCGTGAGTCTTTCTTCTGGCATTTGATGTGCATTCCACTCTTTTTCGGCGTTTCAGGCACTGCGTTGTGCGTTTCTCTCGTTCAAGCATTTTCGGTGCATCCACTCACTCGAAGCACTTCTGGTGCTATTCCACTCTCTAGGCGTTTGAGCACTTGATGTGCGTCCACTCTTTCAGGTCAACATGCCTATCACTGTCTTTACGACTCTTACGACCACACTCTTTTGGCTTCTTGTACATATCTTTCGTTCAACTTGCATTGGCTCGGTGTCCAGGTTTGGTTGGTATGCGGGATGGGATGGGAAATGTGTCTTTTTGGTTCATGTTCATCTCTCAAAAAAGCCCACGATTCTCGCAGGCCGGGAAGTCTGGTCCGAAAAGCACAATCCTACAACATGCTCACGCGACATGATCGTAAGAAGCATAACACCAGCAATCTCCACATGCACAGCTAGGCGTAGATCGTGAACGTCTTCGCATCATTCTGATCGGCGCTATCATGATGTACAACCTAACAAAACCCATGAATCCAAATTCCAAAGACAAAGTGGTATCATATCGCTAACGACAGCATCCATCAAAATCCAAGCTCCCCATCCCAAGTCTCATCTGTCCGAATCGTCCTCCTTTCCAACCCCATCCCCCTCCTCAGCAACACTCTCCTTCCGTCTCCCCAACCACCACCTCCTCCACCCACTCCTCCGCTCCCCAGCCGTACTCGTACTCCACGCACTGCTACTATGTGTGCTGCGCCGCCGCGGCTCGGATTTGGATGCCGCGTAGTGGTCTTCGGGACTTGAGGTGAGGACGAGGGGTGAGTGTGCGGGCTCCGAGGCAAGGATTTTAAACCAGGATTCGCGGATGGCGGATTTGCGGCCTGGGTAGGGAGTTAGTGGTGGTGTACGTATGGCGTGATGGGATGGGATGAATTGAGACTTACGCATATTCCCTGCGCCGCCGCGGCCGTACGGGATATATTCGTCTTCGGGGGAGTGATGTCTCGTCATGTCGCCCGTATTCCGAAGAACCTCGGCGCGAATCGCTTTTCGAATGTTACAAGTATGCAACCTCCAGACAAGCAGTCGTGCCAACAGGGGTAGCCAGCCAACACCGACTCAAGCAGCGCGCCCCAAGCGAAGATAGTGTCTCTCAGCCGCTCCAAATACGGCAGTATGCTGCAAACCGTCGAAAGCAGTGTCCAGGGTTAAAGAAGCCACACAAAAAAACGTTCAAAGCCGTAAAGCCGAAGTAAATCCCAGTGTCGATGTTTTAGATTGGTAATGGCTAATCGTGGCACAATCAGCCTTCGGTTCAAAGGTATATATACCAGACTTAAACCTTGATCCGATCCCTTTGCACTAGCCCCCGATTCATCCCGCACGCGCAACACCACTCGCAAAAGCAACTGCTATCTCGACGCATGCGGCATCAGCCAAGCCCCTGTGCAAAAGCTTGATCGGCGACGCAGAGCAGAGACTGGAGGGGGAATACAGCCACTGGTGTTTGTGGAGCTTATCTATGCTTGGCTGATCTCTTGTGAGCAATGTGATCGTGTGATGCGCCGGGGAGCGGAGCGTGTCCGAGTGGATGTGGCGGCTGGGGGATCGGCATGGGGGATGACGTAAAGCGTGGCTATGGGGAATTGTCGGGAGTAGGGATTTGTGGGATGATGGGATGGGCTAGGACGTGACCTGGAACGTCGGATGGATTTCATAGTCTTGCTGGCGGTCGTTTTAGAAAAGGTTGGGACATGGCCAGTGTGTTGTGTATAGGTACGATGTCTATGAAATTTAGTCACCTCAATATTCGACGACACAAAGGCAATGGAACATGAAGTACGAGACCTTCGCGAGTTTTCAGATCGGTTGCATTATGCTTGTACGTGCCTCTCACGTTGCAGAAAAAGCCGGATACAATAGCTCTAAGGCGTGGTGTGCAAATACAGTATGCTACCACTAAGATTTAATGCGCTTCTAAAGAGATGACTTTAAGGGTCCTAGATCTATCTATACTTTTATTAAGCTGTTTTCTTAAGTTTATAGACTATCGTAGTAGTCTTGCTGCGTGGATTATATCCGGCTTATTCTGCAACACGAGAGCGTGCGTATGGCTTTAGCAGACACTAAGCTTGTTTCCGCAACGCTACCTCAAAGCCATCACTTATTACCCGCGGCATACTCCCGAACCTCGCTTTCATCCTTCTCGACAGCTGCAAGATCTTCCTCGTCTTTTGCGACTTCTCGAACCATCTTTTCTGCACGCTTCTTCTCGCTCTTCTTGTAAAGATACTGCATAGCGAGGAACGTGCCCCAGCAGCCGCAGATGAACGCAATGTTGACGGAATAGCCTTTTGTCCATCGGGGTCCTTCGATGATCGGGAATACCGTGATAGGGTAGAACGAGAACACAGCCCAGCCGGCAGTCAGCATTGCACCAACGGTAACCGCACGGGCTTCAGCGTCGTCGCGGAGAGCCATGTTGATGAACGGCATGAGGATTGGAGTGATGGCAGCTGATACACCAAGAAGATAGTAGCATGCAACTGCAAAGCTGTTAGCTCTGGATTTCGTCAAGATGGGCTAAACTCACAGTGGTATCCTTTAGGAACTACAACACAGAGTACGTCGTTAGCAAATTTTTCTTCCGGTTACATGACACTACGACTTACTGTTCCAGATAAGCAAAGAAATATTGGCGACAATGTAGATTGTCTGCACGATACTGAAGATGCTCCATAGTGGGTAGACCATGCATAAAGATGTGGCCAAAAGTGCGGCCAAGACAGACACACCCTGCGCACCGGTCGGAATCGTGTTAATTTGAGGCACCGTGTAAGCGCCAGGAAACTTTGCAGCCAGGTCCTTGAGCCAGATAGCCATTTGGCCATGGGGGTAGGACGATGACAAGAAGAAAGTGTAGCACAGTACACCCATATCTGCACATTCGAAGTCAGCATGTGCTCGGTGTAGAACTCAGCATGGAAAGCTTACAAAATTCCCATCGCGTGAAAGTGCGTCTGATTACGGTCCAGCTCAGTTCTTTGCTAGGCGCAATACCGGCGTTGATCATGCGTTTCTTTGCAAGGTCGTGCTCGGCAGGCGTGAGCCACCATGGCTTCCCGCTGCTTGGGAGACCCGGGAAGATGAGGAATCCTGCAAAAGCAATGGGAAGACTGATCACTCCATCTATGATAAATAACCAGCGCCAGCCAGCCATGCCGCCAACACTAGGTATGTATTAGTATAATTTGGTATTGGGAGCTGTCGGAAGTTTGCATACCCATTCAAGTTCTTGTATGCCGCAGCCTGAAGATATCTGTCGGGCGAAAAGTTAGTGCATGTTCCAAATGCAACTCCTACAGGCATTGGAAGACTCACCCGCCAAACATCACAGCGATGTTATTCGATACGTACCACACACCCGTGCGCTTGAAAACCTCTTCAGGTCTGTACCAAGATCCAAGCACGTATGTGGTACCACTGGCCACAGGTGTCTCGAGCAGACCCAGTAAGAATCGGGTGCCGTAGATATCGTTACGATTGCGCATCTGACTCTGAGTAAAAGTGACAATCGACCAGAGAACTTCCATAGTCGGCAGATAGTATTTGGCGATCTTGGGTCTCGAGAGTAGGAGCAGTGACGGGACTTGGAAGACAAGGTAGCCCACTGATATATGCGACAATGGATCAGCTTTTGTCTCAACGACGTTCCGAGTATCCTGCTTACCATTGTAGAATGTGTCAAACAGCGAATATTCGTTTCCATAGAGGTGCAGCTCCTCCTTCATACCCGAAACATAGGCGTTCTTGATATTCGATGAGTCGAGCCATTTCAGGAAGACTTGTCGCAATTAGTTCAACATTTTCCAGATCATCAGAACTATACTTACACATGAAAGAACAGAATGTCAACAAGCACGCGTCCATTTTCTTCAACAGTTTCCGCTCCTCGGGAGGATAGTGCGAGGGATACCAGTTCGCGAGGTAGATCCAGGCTTTCCATGGTGAATGCTTCGGTGCCTCTGCTGGTGCAATGACATTGGTATCAAACTCGCCCTGCCTGGCTTCGGCACCCATGGTCTCTTCTCGAGGGTTGGTACTAGCCATGTTGCGTGCTTGGGACAGTTTCGCAAACCAAGAAGACACAGCAACAAAAAGAAGACGCTGTTCGATGATTACGATCCACTCTCCCCGAGACCAGGTAGTTCAATATGTAGCCCCCGCATCGCCCAAATTCAAGGCTGCTAAGCGACATCCATGTTCCATGATTATGCATCGGAAATTCGGGACATTGCTAGATAAGGCTAGATTAGTGCGGGGGTGGAGGATCTGGGGCAAAGCGCCACGATGGAGTTCATTGACCCGGCGCCGAATGAAGGCCAAGGATTTAGAATCCTTCAGAAAAACACGCTAGGAATGTTGCGATCAGCTTGTGTATTGTCGTTGTGAGGAGGCGGAATTGTCATGTGGCAAGCGCCCATCGAATGGCCCTACCGGCAAAGTTCAGGATGTCTGACATGACTCGGAATTTGCAAGGACCATTGACTTCTACCGTTGAGCTAAGTTAAGGCACGTCACACTTCCCATAGCTCATGCGCCACAGATAGTAAGACGACATGTTTGCATAAGCCAGAGCATCTTCGCACAAATCAACGAGGAGTAGTCTTGTTCCCAAAGTGAAAGGAAAGCGACATCACTTTACTGCAATTTTTTTCTGATGGATATTCTTTGATCTTAATCGACGACCCAATCTGCGCTCACTTCAACGCATCTATCATCTTGTACAGACTGTTCTCCAGCGTGATCGGAGACCTGATAGCAGTCCAGTTGTAGTTCAATAACCCCCAGAATTCCTCTGATCCTTGGAGGGTCTCCTTAGGCGTCCTTCCCGGTCTTGTCTGGATATAAAAACTGCCTGACAACTCCCAATGTTGCCAGCTGACCTTGTATTCCTTAACCATCTCAACCAAACACTTCGCATAAGTCGTCTGGTTCCAGTACGTGTCATTATGAATAAATCCCCACTCCGAGATTACCATTGGGAAGAGGTATTTGGTCGCTGGGTCTTGGGGGTTGACTGCTTGGAAGCCTTTCTGGTACCACTTTCGCTTGAAGGTTGCACAATCGTCCTGAGTAGCTTCGAAGTCGTATTTGTGAATCTCGAGCACAATCTTGTCCTTGTACGCAAAAGAGCTGGGAACAAACTTGGCGGTCTTCCCGGCAGTCGATGTGCCAGCGGTGCCGTTCAATGTTTTTCCGAGAGGAATCGGGTCGATATATGTATCGTATGAAAGGCCCGAGAAGAAGATAAGAGCGTCAGGATCAACCTTGTGGACGGCATCTGCGGCGGCTGTCATGTGGATGTACCAGGTATACCAGTCTATTGGTTCAGCATTCGCAGCATTTCGCAACTCGTTCCTCAAACCAATCGAAGCAAACGTTGGCCAATTTTCCTTGCCCTGCGACACGTAAGTATTTGATTGTACTGAAAGTGATGAAGTCCTGCGCCGCGCATGCATGTCTTTTCCTGAGACGATTCGTGAACTGTGCATGTGCAGAAATTGTGTAGCACACCATCTCGTACAGTCAATATGGGGTCGCATGGCTGAACAGCTTCTATCTTACGTAGTAGGGAAAGGGCCGAAGCTTGCAGTATCGGAACAGTACCATGGGTCTTGGGAAGTCGGCTAGGGAGGCTTACATGTTTCGCCATGAAGGCTAAGCCACGTTTCCAGTTCTCCACGTTGAAGTATTTACTGCCAAACCATCCATTTTCATCGTTGTCAGCACAGCACCAAAACGCCTTGCTCATGTGGTTGTCCAAGTGGATGACAACGCCCTGATTTGAGAGCTCTTTTGCGACATCGTCCCAGATTTGCAGCCTTGTTGTGTTTCTGGTGAAATGCGGATTCTTGCTTAGAATCTGGTTGAGCACTTTTGTTCCGTTGGAACTACCGAGAGCATTGATGACGCTCTTTTCCAGTGTTTGGTTCGGGCTATTTGCGAGATAGTCATCGATCATCTCGATTGCGAACGTAAGGCGCACTGAGTTTAGCCCGAATTTGGGAAACCAAGCAACGATATCCTTAACCGAAGAGTGTTGCAAACCTTCTGGTATCATGATTTCCTGATGACCTGACGCAGTTGTAAGTTGAGAGCCAACAAAAGCATATTCCCCATACTCACCCGGCCAATTTGTCGAGATGTAGTGGAATACATTGCCATTTTTGTCAATGATATCACGTCCCTTCGTCGATAACGGCAGAACGGATGCTGCTCGCGGTTTGGATGATGGTATAGCTTGAACCGAAGCTCCAAAAAGGAGTGCTGGTATGAATTTGGTGAACAACATTTGGCAGGACGTGAAGCGGTCCGTGTACTGTAATTATAGACTTGGTCCGAACTGCTTTTAATGCCTTATATTATGATCGTGTGAAGTGCGGGGTGTCTACAGGATGAATAACGTGCAAAGGCAATGTACGGACTGATCGTTCAAGACTTGCACAGAGCAATTGGTGCTCTTTTACAAGAGCATGATCTCGCCCACTAGTAGTCTGTTTATGCCACTGTTTCGCATTGATGGATAAATTGTACCACATATTGCCAGAGCTTCTGCGTTCAATCTAGCGTAGATTCCGGGCACATGTTGCGGGGAAGCTGCAGAGAAATCTTGGAAGCATCTCGCCAAAGTATAGCATTGCACACAACTTGCGCATCATTTTCCAATAAAAGATATTTCTCCGGACGTGCTAGGAGGCTCAACATGTTTGCTCACGAGACTTACGATGCATCGGGAGAATGCAGATCCCGGTCACAAGCCTATGCACCGATGCTGCACCACACCAACACGAACATGCTAGTCTAAGCGATGGTCTGCCGTGCCGCAAATGACAACAGCGCTAATTTTATCATCGAACCGCTTCTTCAAGCACATATCTACTATGCTCACAGTACGCTAGACAAGACTTGCTCGTTTACTATTGCACGGTAAAAAGAGGACAAGACATCGATCACGTTCGTTTACTGTCTTGCGTCATTACATCTAGATAGTTCAAAATATCCGAATTTGAGATGGTAGTCGCAACATCACAAGTAAAGAAGGGTGGAAAGGCCGCAAAGTAAGAAAGAAAGAAAAGCGCAGGTACTAATGCGCTGCGTTGACGAATCTCGCTGACCTAGAATGGCAGTGTAAAAGGTGTAAACCTTGGCAAAGTGTACTCGGAGAATGTTGTGGCAAAGATAGTGCAGGTCGCGCAAAGAGACTTCACACGAAAAGTAAGTGAGCACGCTTTTCCTTTTTTCTCACCCGACGCTCATGACTCTAGGCTCCGTTGGCCTCGTATCCGCACACAGTACCCCAAGAAGGACCTAATTCCGGGAAGTATGAAGAACGAGAAGCGGATTTCTGGACTTGTGGCTTCTTCCCGGGTGCGGTATATGCCATTCTTGAGCGTGCCATGAGGTATCCTCAAGCAATTGACGTCCCGGAACATGTGCGACCGCATGTACAGGAGCAGTTGCTGAAACTTGGAAGGCACTATGGTGTCGCGATCAACCAAATGTCCAGCCGAAGAGATACACACGATATGGGCTTTATCGTGCAGCCAGCATTACAGAAAGACTGGGAACTTACCGGGAACCAAGAGAGCCTGCAGTCGGTCGTGAACGCAGCATATGCTTTGGCCTCGAGATACGATGACCGCGTGAAGGCGATCCGGAGCTGGGATGTTGCGATCAACGACCGATACTCAATCACTGATACGGATACCAATTTCCTCGTCATTATTGATAGCATGTGCAGTAGGTCTTCATGCCTTAACAAAATGGCAAAAGCTCACAGTATTAGATCTGGACTTGCTTTACTTCGTTGGACACCTTAAAGACGACCAATCTCTTATCGACATTGCAACTCAACATGCCGACTCCATCATCCATGAAATCTTGAGACCAGACTTCTCCAGTTACCATCTCGTGAATTTTGACCCAAGGACTGGGCGGCCACAGGCGAAAATGACGAACCAAGGCTGGAGAGATGAGTCCACATGGAGCCGAGGCCAAGCATGGTCTATCATGGGATTTGCGCAAACATACAGCTGGACCAAGGACATCAAGTACCTCAAGACGGCGATTGGATGCGCGGAGTATTTCCTGCAGAGGATGAAAGAAGGCGAACAGAAATGGCATCATCACATGATACCACTATGGGACTTTGATGCGCCACAAGACGACCCTGTGGAGCCTCTACGGGATGTTTCGGCTGGTGTGGTAGCCGCAAACGGTCTTCTCATCATCCACCAAGCTCTCCAAGCTCTACCGACGAGTGCCGCCGCAGAAATATCTGGAAACACTAATTTCCTTGACATCGCATTGCAGATTGTGTCGGAGACGCTCGATATGTCGTACGACCAAGATCTAGCATCTTTCCAAGTGCCAGAGAAAGGCATGGTGAACGGAAACAGTGTTACTGGTGAGCTGAAGGTCAGAGAAAGTGGCTTTGAGTGCTTGCTCAGGAACAGTACCACGAATTGGAACCCAGATGCCCACAAGAAGTACAAGGATCATGGGCTTGTGTACGCAGATTACTATTTACTTGAGTTCGGTAACAAACTCCTGAGAGCGGGATTGTTATAGAGAGTATATACATCGACATGTCAGAGACTGTTTTATGTTGCGCTTCTTTCGATCGTACTTTCGAGACACATTGTGCTTGCGAAGTTTATCCTCGGTGGATTCGCCGGCACTTCATACGCATACGACGCCAAACATGACAGATCCGAATTGTGTCAACTACTGCCAGGGTATGAAGAAGTTTGCATCTTCAAATGTGATAACACGATCCATATCGAGGAATTGTGAGTCTAGGAATGTGTCAGAGAGCGTGATTAGAGACTGGTCTTGTACGCTCTGGTTGTGTGCTACATTCGCCGGGTGAGCACGATTTATTGGAGCATTCGGCGTGGCAAATGTGTCGGTTCGTACGTTCTGATCTGGATGGGCAACGCCAGGAAAACCGTTTACAGCGTGCTGTGTTGTATAGGATGACGAAGCCATGTAGGGCTGCGAACCGGGAGTGGTGACGTAAGAATTCCGATGACCTAACGGGTAACCGGTGGTGGAAGGTAGGCGTCTTGGGCTTAGGGCTGACTGAGAGCTATTCATGCTGTTGTTGCGAACGTGATGTGTGACTGGGGTGTCTCGGGGAGCGTGAGATCGTGGGGTCGCAATGGCTGTCGGGCTGGCATACTGCTGTACACCTGGTGCGCACGGATGATCATATAGATCAAAG
>Ga0265780_10007465_pt1 | contig 13427 bp, 11 predicted proteins | sample P1T30metagenome_FD_192432 | JGI IMG/M metagenome (GOLD analysis project Ga0265780, IMG submission 192432) | Plant litter microbial communities from East Loma Ridge, Irvine, California - P1 T30 | ecosystem: Environmental > Terrestrial > Plant litter > Unclassified | place: USA: California... | reverse complement strand
CGCGCAGGCGCGCGCCGATCTTGCCAAGGCGCGCAGCGATCTGTCGCGCCGCCGGGGTGCGGCGGCTGACGGCGCCGTATCGGGCGAGGAGGTCAGCCATGCCGCCGACGCGGTCACCACCGCATCGGCCGCACTCAACCTCGCGCTCGCCAAACGTGCGCAGGCATCGAGCGCGGTTGCGGGCACCGACATCTACACCAACCCGCGGGTGCTGTCGGCGATCGCCAACGTGAAGCAGGCGGCGATCAACTCCAGCCACGTGCACGTGGTTGCGCCGATGGACGGCGTGGTCGCGCAGCGCACCGTCCAGCTTGGCCAGCGCGTTGCGCCCGGCACGCCGCTGATGGCGGTGGTGCCGCTCGACAGCCTGTGGCTCGACGCGAACTTCCGCGAGACGCAGCTCGAGAAGATCCGCGTCGGCCAGGCCGCCAAGATCACCGCCGACGTCTACGGCGGCAAGCAGGTCTTCCACGGCCATGTGCTCGGCCTCGGCGCGGGCAGCGGCAGCGCCTTCTCGCTGCTGCCGGCGCAGAACGCCTCGGGCAACTGGATCAAGATCGTGCAGCGTGTGCCGGTCCGCATCGCGCTCGACCCCGCCGAACTGCGCCAGCACCCGTTGCGGGTCGGCCTGTCGGCAAGCGTGACGGTGGATACCGCCGATCAGTCCAAGCCGCTCGTCGCGGCGGCCACGCCGCCGGCCGGCGGCACGCAGCAGAGCCTCGACGGTGGCCCTGAGGTGGATGCACGCGTCCGCCAGATCATCAACCAGAACCTCGGGCGCGGCCGGTGAGCAGCCAGCCAGCCGCGGCCGCCGGGCCGCCGCCGCTAGCCGGGATCGCGCTTGCGGTCACCGCGGTCGCGCTGGCGCTCGGCACCTTCATGCAGGTGCTCGACACCACGATCGCCAACGTTTCGTTGCCTACCATCGCGGGCAGTCTGGGCGTGAGTTCAGACAACGGCACCTGGGTCATCACCTCGTTCGCGGTGGCGAACGGGGTGACGGTGCCGCTGACGGGCTGGTTCATGCAGCGCTTCGGCGTGGTGAAGACCTTCACCGTCTCGGTATTCGCCTTTTCGATTGCGTCGTTGCTGTGCGGCCTCGCCTGGGATCTGCCGTCGCTGATCTTCTTCCGCGTGTTGCAAGGCGGCGTATCCGGGCCGATGATCCCGGGCAGCCAGGCGCTGCTGATCGCGATCTTCCCGCCGCACAAGCGCGGCACCGCGCTCAGCATCTGGTCGATGACGACGCTCGCTGCGCCGGTGCTGGGGCCGGTGCTGGGCGGCTACATCTCCGACAATTACCACTGGAGCTGGATCTTTCTCATCAACGTGCCGATCGGCGCGGTGGCGGGAATCGTGGCGTGGCAGTCGCTCAAATCGCGCGAGACACCGACGCGGAAAGTGCGGATCGACACGGTCGGGCTGATCCTGCTCGCCTTCTGGGTGTTCAGCCTCCAGACCATGCTCGATCTCGGCAAGGATCGCGACTGGTTCAACAACCCGTTGATCGTCATCCTGACGGTGTGCGCGGTGGTCGGCTTCGTCGCGTGGATGATCTGGGAACTGACCGACGGCCAGCCCGCCGTCGACCTGACCTTGTTCAAACGCCGAAACTTCGCGCTCGGCACGCTCGCGATCTGCCTTGGCTACGCGCTGCTGTTCGCCAACAACCTGCTGCTGCCGCTGTGGTTGCAGGAGCAGATGGGCTATACCGCGACCTGGGCCGGTCTCGTCGCCGCGCCGGCCGGGATCATGGCGGTGATCATGACGCCGATCATCGGCCGCCTCAGGATCGACGTACGCTGGATCGCGTCGTTCGCGTTCGTCTGCTACGCGATCTCGTTCTTCATGCGGTCGTGGTACACGCCGGACGCGAGCTTCTTCGTGCTGGCGGCGCCTTTGCTGCTGCAAGGCGTGGCGATGGCGGCGTTCTTCGTGCCGCTCATCACCATCCTGCTCGATGGCGTGCCTCCGGAGAAGGTGCCGTCCGCCTCGGGCATCTCCAATTTCGCACGGATCACGGCGGGCGGCTTCGCGGCATCGCTCACCACGACCTTCTGGGATCGGCGCGAGGCGCTGCACCAGGCACGGCTGACCGAAGCCGGCAACGACTGGTCGCCGGTGTATCGCCAGTCGCTCGAACAGCTTCAGGCGGCGGGCGCGAGTCCGGGGCAGGCGGTCGGTGCGGTGATGCGGCAGATCGTCGGGCAGGCGTACCTGCTGTCCTCGCTCGAGATCTTCTGGCTGTGCGGCTGGATCTCGATCGTGCTGATCGGCGTGGTGTGGATGGCAAAGCGCCCGGCGCCGGCCAATCACGGGCCAGTGGCGGACTAAGCTGGTTGCGGCTCCGTCAACCACATCCGTGGAGCGAGCCTTAAGCGGCTTCGTGTTGAGTGGCATGACAGGGAGCCATGTCATGTCACCAATCGCAAGCATCGGATCGGGGCGGGAGATAAAGGTCGGGCGGGTTGCCGCGCCGGCCGCCGCAGCAGCCGCGCCGGCGGTCGCGGACGCCGCGAGCCAATCTGCGCGCCCGCTTCCGGCCTCGACAGTGGCACCGGATGCAGCGCGCGATCCACGCTTCGACACGGCCACCAAGGCTCGTGCCGTGCAGCAGGTCGTCCAGCAGATCGCGGGGCTGGCCTATGGCGCTCATGTCTCGGTGGTGAGCACCGGAACCATCGTTCACGCGACGATCGACATCTCCGGCTGATCGCCAGCGCCCCGATCGTACGGGGATCGGTCCAACCTGCAAACCCGCGCCACCAATCGACAGGCCGCTTAACAACCGTAAAATAACCATATCGGTAAAAACGTCTGTCCTACATTGAACCTTAATTGATAGCGAGCCGCCCTCACCAACGGGAAGGCTCCAACTCCATGAGATCACCATTCCTCGCCGTCGCGTTCGCAGCGGCTGTCGCCGCCGCGCCGGTTCATGCGCAGACGGCATCCTCGGTTCAGGCACCGGGCGGCTACGCGCCGATGCAGGCGCCGTGCGTGCGCCAGGGTGACGGCAGTTGCATTCCGATCGGCCCGGTCGCGCCGATGCCGACCACGCAGGGGCCGCTCGCCGCCGCGCTGTCGACGCCGCTCGCGGGCACTGTCACGGCCAGCACCGTCAACCCGATATCGGGTGCGGCCGGTTACGCGAACGGCACCGCCGTGATCGGCCCGATGACTCCGCAACTCGGCCGCGACATCGGCCTGAAGCTGTGGACCACCAATATTGCCGGCTTTTCCTGCCAGATGGTCGACAGCATCGACGGCGGCGTCACCAAACTGCCGCTGACGATCTTCGACACCGCGACCGGCGGGCCGTACACGGTTCCGGTCAACAGCGTCATCACCAACGAAACCGTCACCGGCACGCAGGTGTATCTGCTGTGCAGCGTGACTTCGGGCACGCTCAACTATGTGGTGGCGCAATGAAGGCCGCGCTTCCGCTCGCCGCGGCGATGGCCGCGTTGCTCACCATCTCGCCCGCCGCTGCGCAGCAGGACCGCGCCGCGCGCAGCCTCGCGCTTCAGTCGAAGGGCGCGGCGGCCACCCGGATGCCGCGCCTGTCGGTCATCTCCGGTGCCGAACAATGGTACGGCCTGCCCGTCACGGTGGCGACCGCTGGCCCGTACAACACCGTGCGCGTGCTGCACCGGAACCTCGCCAGATGCACCGCATCGGGGCTGCGGCTGCTCGCCGGCAATTACGGCTGGGCCAACACCAGCGCCGGCGGGACGCCGTCCGCGCCCAAGGAACGGCAGAATCCGGGCACGATCCTGATCCACAGCGCGATCGAGTTCGCCGGCAGCAAGACCGACCAGTCCGCCCCCCGCACGCCGGTGCGGTGGAACGGTCAGGCGGTCGCCACGCTTACGCCGTCCGCCGCCGCTTACAGCTTCCCCAACCTGCTGCTGTCCGATCCCGTATCGGGTGCGGTGGCGCCGGGGGCGAGCTTCTACGAGCGATCCTCGGTCACCGTCGCCACCGGCGGGCAATTGTTCTTCAGCGCGGTGTCGCTGCGCGGCGGCACCGCCGGCTTCGGCACCGACAGCGGCGAAGGCTCGGCGCTCAACTCCTCGGTCGAACGCGTGTTCGACAATCCGGGCGGCGACGTCACCGCCGGAGCACCGCAATTCTCCGCCGGATGGTCGGCGCTGGCGGTGCTCGGCTATTGTTCGGACGGTTCGGTCGCACCGTCGATCGCGATCGCTGGCGACAGCATCGTCACCAAGGTCGACGACGCCGGCTATGGCTATTTCACCGGCGGCTGGGCACTCCGCGCATTCGCGAACTATCCGCACATGCTGCTCAGCCTGCCCGGCGAACGCGAGGTCGATGCGGTGCAGCCGTGGAACTATGCGGCACGGTTCGAGGCGTCGGGCTATGCCACCCACATCCTGTGGGCCTATGGTCGCAACGACCTCAGCTACGACATGGGAACACTCGGCTATACGCCCGCGCAGGCGTTCGCGGCGATGAAGGCGGTGCGGCTGCAAGCGGCCAGGCAGTTCATGATGCCGCGCGGGTCGTCACCGGGCCAGGTGTTCGTCGCCGCCACGATCCTGCCCGCACCGACCTCGAACGACGGCTTCCTCACCGTTTCCGGCCAGAGCAAGGACCAGTATGAGGCCGGGCGCGTGCTGTTCAACGACTGGATGCGCGATCCCGGTGCGGGCGGCTTCGTCGCGCAGGCCAATGCGCAGGTGGCGGGCATCGCCAATGCCGGCACCGCCCGCGTCGCCGATCCGTGCATCGGCCTCGAGGTGAATGTGGCGGGCGTGCCGACGCTCGACGGCGGCTTCGCACCGGCGGCGACCATCGTCTATGCCAGCGGCACCTCATCGGGGAGCAATGCCGGCAACAGCTTCAACGATACGGGAAAGGCGTGGACGGCCGGGCAATATCGCGGTGCCGAACTCCAGATCGTCTCCGGCACCGGCGCCGGCCAGTTTCGCGGCATCGGCGGCAACAGCGCGACGCAGTTGCTCATCGCCGATGCCTGGGCAACCGTGCCCGATGCGACCAGCACCTACCGCATCACCGATGCGCCCGGCTGGAACGGCGTGCATCCCGGCACGCGCGGCGCGATCCTGTCGGCGAGCGGCATCAACGCGGCCACGCTGATGCAGCCGCTGCCGATCCAGTAAGTGGGGGAGGAACAACGATGCGCCAGCGCGACCACCTGATCGCCTATCTCGCCACGCTTGCCACGCTGGCGTTGATCTTCACCGTCGCGATCCTCGCGGGGATGGCGAACGAACATGTCATCGGCAAGATCGAGGCGTTCGGCCTCGGCACCATCACCGGCGGGCTGATCGGCGTGCTGCGGCTGCCGACCAGCCAGTCCGCCGAGGCCGACGGCGCTTCGGCGCGCAGCACCGACTGACGACGAGCCCTCCGCGCCATCGCGTGCGGGGGGCTTCCTTACAGCGTGATCGCGGCCTTCAGCCCGAGCACGCCGACATCGCTCATCGTCTTCACGCCGCCGGGATGATGGATCAGTTGCACGTTGGGTTGCAGTTCCAGCCAAGGCACCGGCGTGATGCTGTAATAGAGTTCCGCCGCATATTCGGCATCGCGCACCGGCGTGCCCGGCACCAGCGTGTCCGCCTGCGCCGCGCGCCCGTTGACATTGGTGCGGCCGACCGCGAGGCCCAACACGTCGCCCGACAGGCCCGGCACCAGCCCCTTGTAGAACAGGCCGAGCGCGACCTGATTGTCGGTCACACTCGTCGCGCGATCGGCTTGGGTGATGTTGGCGAACACGCCGAGCCCGGTCAGCGCCTTGCCGTCCTTCGATTCCCCGGTGAGCTGCTGCTGCACGCTGGCGAACACGCCGTAGCGGCCGGAATGTTGCAGCGGGGCGAGCCCCGTCACCACGATCGGCCGGCGATTGATATCGAGCAGCACGTCGTCGCCGTTGGCGGTCGTGTACCAGCCGCCGATCTTGTACGATCCAACGTGCCCGCCATCGAGTCCGCGCGTCCAGCCCGCCTCGAACGGCATCAGCACGCCGGTCGCGCCGCCGAAGCGCGCGATGAAGAAGTTGTTCTTCAGATCGTTGGGGTTTTGAACATAGGCGCCGGCCTGCACGTACACACCCTTCGCCACGTCGACGTGTAGGATGCCGGCCCATTCCGCGACCGGCCAGTTATACCAATAATCGCCGACGAGGTTGCCCGGCTGCGCGCCGCAGAAGCTCAGATTCTCGAAATGGCAGGAGAACACCGCGAAGTCCGCGCCGGGATTGGTACGGCCAAGCTTCACCTCGATCTGATCACCGAGCTTCTGCTGGTACCACAGTTCCGTCACGCGCACGGTCTGGCCGCGCCCGTAGACCTCCTGCACCTGTTGCAAGGTGTTGAGGCCGGCATCATCGGACAGGTTACGCCCGCGCCGCCACGTCACCGTCGCCTGGACGGTGCCGCCGTCGATCCCGGCAAGCTTGTCGAGATCGAACTTCGCGCCAACGTCGAACTGGCCGGTTTCGGTCACCTTCTCCTTGGCGCCGCCGGTAAAATTCCACGCGCTTTCCGAAGCATAGCGCGCCGACACCTCGACGCCGCGCTGGCCAAGCCAGGTGCGGGTCTTGCGCCAGTCGCCGAACAGCCCCGGCGGCGCCTGATAGCGCGTATCGCCGATCGGCGCGTTGGGCGACGTGTCGTACGGGTGCAGCGCATGGGTGTAGCGTCGCCGCGCCGCCGGGGTGGTGGCGGCGGGCGGGGCCTCGTTGCTCGGCTTCTGCGTGTTGGTCGCCGAGGTATCCTTGGGCGCGTCCGGCGCGGGCGCGCCGATGTCGACCGGCTCGGCGGGCGCCGCCGGCTTGTCGCCGGCTGGCTTCTGCGTGTCGGTCGCGCCGGCCCGGTCGGCATCGGCGGGCGCGACCTGCGCGAACGCGCTCGAACCGGTCAGCAACCAGGCCGCGCCCAGTATCGGCGCAAGGCGACGGGTCGTCTTGGCGATCATAATCAAATCAAATCCTTGAACGCGGAAGCTGCGACACGCAGCGTACGGATTTCAGGTGTCCGGATAATCGCTGTTCGCCGGCTTTGTTCCGTGCGCGAACCGAATTTCGCCCCCTCGCACAGCCGGCCGTGCGTTCCTATCTCGCCTCTGGAAACCCATTCAGAACAAAGCTAGAACCACCGGCATGGCCCTTACTACCATTTCCGTGCGCGGCGCGCGTGAGCACAACCTCAAGAACGTCTCGGTCGATATCCCACGCGATACGCTGACGGTCATCACCGGCCTGTCGGGCTCGGGCAAATCGAGCCTCGCGTTCGACACGATCTATGCGGAGGGGCAGCGCCGCTACGTCGAATCTTTAAGCGCCTATGCGCGCCAGTTCCTCGAAATGATGCAGAAGCCCGATGTCGATCACATCGAGGGCCTGTCGCCGGCGATCAGCATCGAGCAGAAGACCACGTCGCGCAACCCGCGCTCGACCGTGGCGACCGTCACCGAGATCTACGATTACATGCGCCTGCTGTGGGCGCGTGTCGGCATCCCCTATTCGCCCGCCACCGGCCTGCCGATCGCCGCGCAGACCGTGTCGCAGATGGTCGATCGCGTGATGGCGCTGCCCGAAGGCACGCGCCTGTACCTGCTCGCGCCCGTCATCCGCGGCCGCAAGGGTGAGTATAAGAAGGAGATGCTGGAGTGGCAGCGCGCCGGCTTCACCCGCGTCCGCATCGACGGCGAACTCCATGAGATCGAGGACGCGCCCGCGCTCGACAAGAAGCTCAAGCACGACATCGAAGTGGTGGTCGACCGCCTCGTCGTGAACGCCGAGAGTGCCACCCGCCTCGCCGAGAGTTTCGAGACCGCGCTGAAGCTGGCCGAGGGCCTCGCCTATGTCGATCTCGTCGACGCCACTGTCGCGGGCCTCGCCGGCGACGCGCCGATGCCGGTGAGCGAGGGCCAGGCCGAAGGCGAGACGATCGCCAAGGGCAAGACCGCAAAGAAGATGAAGGGCACCGGCATCCCGGACAACCGCATCGTCTTCTCGGAAAAGTTCGCCTGCCCGGTCAGCGGCTTCACCATCGCCGAGATCGAACCGCGGCTGTTTTCCTTCAACGCCCCGCAGGGCGCATGCCCGGCCTGCGACGGCCTCGGCGAAAAACTGCTGTTCGACGAAGACCTCGTCGTCCCCAACCACGCGCTGTCGATCAAGAAGGGCGCGGTCGTGCCGTGGGCCAAGTCCAACCCGCCGTCGCCGTATTACATGCAGGTGCTCGGCTCCCTCGCGCGCGAATACGCCTTCAACCTCGATGCGCCGTGGCAAGAGCTGCCGGAAGACGTGCAGCGCGTCATCCTGCACGGTACAGACGGCAAGCCCGTCACGCTCACCTTCATCGACGGTCGCAAGAGCTACGACGTGAAGAAGCCGTTCGAGGGCGTGATCGGCAACCTCAACCGCCGCATGCTCTCCACCGAGAGCGCGTGGATGCGCGAGGAACTGTCCAAATATCAATCCTCCGCACCCTGTGAAGTGTGCGGCGGCGCGCGCCTCAAGCCCGAGGCGCTCGCGGTCAAGATCGGCATGCGCGACATCTCCTCGATCACGCACCTGTCGGTGGTCGATGCGCTGGCGTGGTTCACGCAGATCCCGGACGAACTGACCGGCCAGCAGAAGGAAATCGCCGAGCGTATCCTCAAGGAAATCCTCGAGCGGCTCGGCTTCCTCAACAACGTCGGGCTCGATTACCTCAACCTCGATCGCACCTCGGGCACATTGTCGGGCGGCGAGAGCCAGCGCATCCGGCTCGCCTCGCAGATCGGCTCCGGCCTGTCGGGCGTGCTCTACGTGCTCGATGAACCCTCGATCGGCCTGCACCAGCGCGACAACGACATGCTGCTGGCAACACTCCGCCGCCTGCGCGATCTCGGCAACACCGTGCTGGTGGTCGAACATGACGAGGACGCGATCCGCACCGCCGATTACGTGATCGACATGGGGCCGGGCGCCGGTGTCCACGGCGGCGCGGTGATCGCGCAAGGCACGTTCGAGGAAGTGCTCGCCACCGAAGGCAGCATCACCGCCGATTACCTCTCCGGCCGCCGCAAGGTGCCGGTGCCGACCACGCGCCGCAAGGGCAACGGCAAGAAGCTCACCGTCCACAACGCCACCGCCAACAATCTGCGCGGCGTGACGGCGAGCATCCCCTTGGGCACCTTCACCTGCATCACCGGCGTGTCCGGCTCGGGCAAGTCGAGCTTCACCATCGACACGCTGTACGCCGCCGCCGCGCGGTCGCTCAACGGCGCGCGCATCGTGCAGGGCAAGCACGACAAGATCACCGGCCTGCAATATCTCGACAAGGTGATCGACATCGATCAGTCGCCGATCGGCCGCACCCCGCGCTCGAACCCGGCCACCTATACCGGCGCCTTCACCCAGATCCGCGACTGGTTCGCCGGCCTGCCCGAGGCACTGGCGCGCGGCTACAAGGCCGGGCGGTTTTCGTTCAACGTCAAGGGCGGCCGCTGCGAGGCGTGCCAGGGCGACGGCCTGCTCAAGATCGAGATGCACTTCCTCCCCGACGTCTACGTGACGTGCGACGTCTGCCACGGCCAGCGCTACAACCGCGAGACGCTGGAGGTGAAGTTCAAGGGGCTGAGCATCGCCGACGTGCTCGATATGACGGTCGAGGATGCGGTCGAGTTCTTCAAGGCGGTGCCGCCGATCCGCGACAAGATGGCGATGCTGGCGGAAGTGGGCCTCGGCTACGTCAAGGTCGGCCAGCAGGCGACCACGCTGTCCGGCGGCGAGGCGCAGCGCGTGAAACTCGCCAAGGAACTGTCGCGGCGGGCGACCGGCCAGACGCTCTACATCCTCGACGAGCCGACCACCGGCCTGCACTTCGAGGACGTGCGCAAACTGCTCGAAGTGCTGCACGCGCTGGTCGAGCAGGGCAACACCGTGGTGGTGATCGAACACAATCTCGACGTCATCAAGACGGCGGACTGGGTGATCGACCTCGGGCCGGAAGGCGGCGTGAAGGGCGGCGAGATCGTTGCCGAGGGCGTGCCGGAGAAGGTAGCGAAGGTCGCGGCGAGCTTTACGGGGCGGTATTTGGCGCCTTTGTTGGGGTGAGAAACCGCACCAAATGTTACCTAGAATTAGCTATCGAGTGCGTTTTGCAGCATTTCAACAAAATCAGTCGTATCTGCAAAGTAGTTCCTAAACGTAACTCGCATATTCTCAAATGAATCTGCTCTTACAAGAACAACATCTGCAGCATTAGACATTTTCTCTTCTAAGGAATTATATACGGATATCGCTCTAAAAACGTTGTCAAAAGAGTGTACCTCTAGATCACTTGTATTTTCATCTTCATAATTCACGTATGGAAAAACGAGGACGTTATTTTTGCGAAAATCAAATATCAACAACTTTTGTGTTAACGCGACGGAATAAGTCAATTATTCGGGTATGGTTTTCACAGTCGTAAAAACGGCTTTTAATATCTTTTAACGTAAGGTTTGGCAGGCAAGAAGTGCTCCCCTCATACTGTCTAGCTATAAGCTCGCTAGCCAGTCTGAACTGCTCTACAAGTTCCTGGCTGCCTTGACCAAATTTTGGTTTATTAAGGGTGAGTAAGCCAGCAACTTCAACGGCCGTTGACCATGCATGTTGCGCAAAGGTCCGGAATTGTATTTCGACGTTAAGCCCGTTCCAAGTCTTACCGCCTTCAGAACGAACGTCATATTCGTAGACCTCATGTACGCCACGGTATCCGTCAGGCTTCGGATTAACCAAATAGTTCCAACGTTCCTCGTTGTCCGCGCCGCGACGTCGATGATTAAATCTCGCCTGATGAAGGCCATTTCTGAAGCTAAGTAATTCTTCAATCGTATCGAAAATTATGCGGCATCCTGCAATGTCATGCATACGAGCAAGTTGCATATTCGGAAAACGTCGTACTTTATTCTCTATCGTTGCCCGGCGTTTGAGCCTTGTTCCGACTACTGCTGCCGTATCTCTTGATCTATTGCGAAGGGTCGCTTGAAATGTGTTTAAGACGTACGCATGCGAAGCACGCCAGTTTTCCATCACGACGATGTCTTCCTGCGTAGCCTTCCCTTCGCCGATCGCCTTGCCTGCACGATTGACTCGCATTTTCGAAAATTGTGGAGATACCCAACTAACCATGTTGACTGGTTAGCAAGTATAACCGCATGGCGGAATACACTAACTTGAGTTGTAGCCTGTCCTACACACCCCGACCCCGCATACCCTTTCGTCGTCCCACAAACGAAAGGCACCGCCATGTCCACCACCCGTCACCCGCAGTCGGTCCCACTGTCGCGACCCGGTCGACGGCTTCCACACCGGCGCCGATCGCGATGCGCGGGCGCATTGGCAGGCGCTGGTCGATGCGCGGTTGATCGGCAACGTCCAGCCGCTCCCGCCCGAACACCTCGCCAACATCGCCGCGTGGGAAGAGGTGCTGGGCATCCGCAAGCGCGGCGGCATCTGGTGAGCGGGGCGGTGGCTACGGCTGGCGTGGGCGCGGTCATGCCCCCGTGCGGCGGGAAAGCTCGTGGCCGTATACGCGCGATGTTGGTGAAGATTGAACGGGCTGCGGCGGGGCGGGCGGGGCGCTCCACCGGCGCGCGACGCGGGAATAAATCCCGCGTCGTCGGTCGGCGCTGGTGCGCCGCCGGCCGCACGCGGCTTTGGTTCGGCTTTCGCTTTGCGAAATCCTTACCGCCGCGTGGTGTACTCATCCTCCATCGACCATTGCCGCTCCGGCAGCCACACATGGGCGGTGTCGGCAGAGTAACGCGGCCGCGCGTTATATCGGCTCTCGACGAAGCGAACCTGGCGCATCGCATCGCGCGTCGCGGTCTCGGTGCAGGACGGCGCGTAGGTCGATCCATAACCGCGATCGCCCAGCGAGTCGCACAGCTCCTGCGCCGTTACGCTCACTCGCCGGCGCAACTCGCGGCGGTCCTCGGGATATTCGAGGTGGAGATCGCGGTAGCTAACCCGCTGCGACACCGAGTCGATATCATCGGGGATCGGCCGGTGCCCATAGACGACGATATCGTCGCGCCCGAAGTTCTGCGCCGACGCAGGCACCGCACCGAGCAAGGCAATCCCGCCAAGCATCGCGGCGGCGGACAGGTTGGACAAGCGTTTCATCGAAAGCTCCTCAGCTACGCTGCCCACGTGACCGCCGGCAGACTCGGGCATCTGATCCAGCGTTAACCATTATCATATCGGCGCGTTCCGGCAATCCGCCGCCGGTCGCGGGCGGAACGGACCCCCGATCGGCCCGTTGAGGGCCTAACGTTTTCAACAAAGGACCGGACGAATGCCAGCCAAACCAAAGAGCCAGCCCAAGCCAGCCCCGCGCAAGGCCGACCGTTCCAAAACCGACCGCACCCCGTCCAGCGCGTCGATCGGCCTTGCCGCCGGCGCGCTCGCGGTGCTCGGCGGTCTGGCCGCGGCGTTCCGCTTCGGCGTGTTCGACCGCACGATCGCCAAGGCCACCCGCACCGCCAACGAACATCCCGTGCCCGATCTCGCCACGACCAAGCCGCACAACGACGGCAGCGCCCGCGCGCCGGAAGCGTTCCGCCCCGATCCCACCACGACGATCTCCGCTGGCGAGCGCGACGCCTTCCGCCCGGTGACCGTGCCGGTCGGCGGCAACCCCGACAAGCACAGCGAAGCGGTCCACTAAGCGCTTCGTTTCGGCGGTGGATTGCGGAGGCGGGAAGCCGCTCCCATATCCGCCGCCATGAGCGAACAATCCAATCGAGTGGTGTGGCACGGCACCACGATCCTGTCCGTGCGCAAGAACGGCCGCGTCATCATCGCCGGGGACGGACAGGTGACGCAGGGCCAGACCGTCATGAAGCCCAATGCCCGCAAGGTCCGCCGCCTCGGTGACGGCTCCGTCATTGCCGGGTTCGCCGGTGCCACCGCCGACGCCTTCACCCTGTTCGAGCGGTTGGAACGCAAGCTGGAGCAGCATCATGGTCAATTGCTGCGTTCGGCCGTCGAACTCGCCAAGGACTGGCGCACCGACAAATACCTCCGCAACCTCGAAGCGATGATGATCGTCGCCGACAAGGACGTGACGCTGATCCTCACCGGCAACGGCGATGTGCTGGAGCCGGAGGCGGGCATCGCCGCGATCGGATCGGGCGGCAATTACGCGCTCGCCGCCGCGCGCGCGCTGGTCGAGTACGAAGGCGATGCCGAGACGATCTGCCGCAAGGCGATGAAGATCGCCGCCGAAGTGTGCGTCTACACCAACGAACGCCTTACCGTCGAAGCGATCGACAACGCCGCCGACGCCGCCGCCTGATCCGAAAGAACCCCATGAACGACGCCCTGACTCCCAAAGCCATCGTGCGCGCGCTCGACGCGCATATCATCGGCCAGTCCGACGCCAAGAAAGCGGTCGCGG
>Ga0265780_10007464_pt1 | contig 13430 bp, 8 predicted proteins | sample P1T30metagenome_FD_192432 | JGI IMG/M metagenome (GOLD analysis project Ga0265780, IMG submission 192432) | Plant litter microbial communities from East Loma Ridge, Irvine, California - P1 T30 | ecosystem: Environmental > Terrestrial > Plant litter > Unclassified | place: USA: California... | reverse complement strand
AGGCACACGACGGCTGGGCGCGGACATTGAGTTTCTGTAGCGGACGTTTGACCCTGCAGCTTTGACATCTGGAACAAAAGGGTTTGTGGTTTGAGTTGGCCGTGGCTGCAGCGCGTGGCGGGCAGGGTGAGGTGGATGGAGCGCAGGATGCATGATGATGATGATGATGGTGTGAAGACGGCTGACGGAGGCATAAGGCCAATGTTATATGCGTCTCGTTTCGCGTGTGAACCAGGAGTACGGCGTCTGCAGGCACATGCGCGGGTGAAGAAGAAGAAGCACCAATAGAGCGTTCGGCAAGGAGATAGTGTGTGTCGATCGGCCGCCAGTGGCCGTTAGCAATATGTACTGCCAGTATCTGTTACCCTTGTCTTGTCTTGAACGCCAAGATTGCAGGGTAGCGCATAGTCCTGTTCCTGTGTCTCTCATCCTATGCGACCGCTCGCTACGCAGAACTACTGCACTGTACTACTCCAGTGTAACCTACCCACGAGCCTCAGTCAGCCTCAGCTTTAAACTACCGCTCTATCGTTCCGCTCTATCACCTATCCTATTCTCGCCGCCCGACCGACATCGACTGTGCCGCGATGCACTCCTACGACTGACTACCATGCCCGCGCCTGGCTGCGACGTTGTGATACTACAATGGGTATGTCTTGTAATAGCCTGAGTGGTGGTAGAGCCCATGGAAAAAGCCCAGAGCCGGCGGACACCACCGTGCGTGGAATTGCTAGCATCTCACTAACACGCTGTCAAGTCCTACCCATTGCGCCGCGAGAGCTGTCCTCGGACGGCCGCGGCCACGCGACCTCGCCGTCAATCCCTCCTCCCGATCTGACAGGCACCAGTCCACCGCCGGAGCCTCTTCTCATAGCCCCGAACACCGCACCTTTCCCACCTCCAGCTTCGCGCGATCCATCTCTCACACGCGGCCGCGCTCTAAGCGCCGCCGGCACACGGAATGCCTCACCACGCGGTGTCACCCCCGCCGCCTCGCAATCAAGACCAAAACAAAGCCTCGATGTAGAGAGGAAGCCTTCGGTCTCTTATGGCCATCACCGCAATACGAGCATCGTCCATGGAGTGCAGCATTCGAGGAACACTAGCAACCTCAGCAATTCCACAAGCGTCAGCCCACTCAGCCCGCAGAAAATCATGACTACCAACGGAGGCAATAGTGAACATCCTGTGATGACGACTTCGAACATACTGAAGAAGAGTCCGTCATTGTCAACACTACATTCGGGGAGTGGGCTTTCTCCACTTCCGCCAACTCGCAGTTTCGAGACGACAGGGCTGAGGAGACCAGAACGGATGCACAGTGGGAGGGTGAAGAGGCCGAGCGAACACCACCGAACTCAATCTCGCCAGCAGACTCAACAGGAACCCAAGACGGTGGGAGAATATGCGCTGCATCACCTGTTTACATCCTTCATCGCGGAGGCGGATGAAAGGATTGAGCGCTGCATGGCACGACCTGGCGAGCCGGAGCCACGGCTGGAAGATATCTGTGGACCGCGCGCAGATCCAAATTTTGATCAATTGATCTCCTCTCTTGGCCACATTAACCGACATCGACCCAAGTACGTTATTGATTCAGTCATATTATGGCACAAGCGGAAAAGCGATCTAGCAAAGGCCATCCGAACGGAAAGGGAGAAAAATCGGGATTCCAATATCACCACGCAGAGGCACATCAACTCGAATGGAAATGGCTCCACCACAACGTCTTCTCCTGGCGGACAGGACCCCCAATTGCTGGAGTACGATATAGCAGCTGCGGAGAGAAGGTCCGGAATCTCGGTCTACATTTTGTGTCGAGCCCTCATCGAAATCCTTGGGCAGACGACCCTCACTGCCATCAGTTCGGATCACAGTGGTAATACCGCTGAGAAGCTGGAGGCTGTTATCTACGATCACTTGGTCGGCCAGGAACCCGAACAATTGCAGAGGAGTCCATTGAAGCATGCAAATTGGGTCATTAGAGGACAGCTGCTTGGTGTTATGAGTGGCCTCAGATTCGAAGAAGTGTCCGGTCGCTTTATTCAGGACCTCGGCTTTGCACAAAACACTCTATCGATGAAGGGAGTTGTAGAACCAAGACTGGCCGCCAAGACTGCTCTCTTGGTGCAGAGCATGCAGTGGCTGAAGTTCAGAGTCACATCGGAAGCGGCTTGGAACCATTCATGCGACACGATGCAAACGCTGGCCAAATATTTCGCCGAAGTGCACGGCCGTCAGATGAAGTATGCGTACGCGCAGCTGTTCGAAAAACTCATGCTACCATTGGCCGCAACGGGGACGTCCTCCAATTTCAGCGCTCAGAAATGGAGGAACGTACTTGGATTGGTCCGGCCGAAAGTGGCTCAAATGCTGTCCAAAGCTGATCACTGGCCATACGTCTATCCCCTCCAGGCTGTACTGCTATGTGTATCTCCCGCAGACGTGTTTGCAACCCATTGGATGTCGATTGCTACTTCGTTCCAACCGCACCGGAGAGATCGTGCTGGTCGGTCACATTATCTCAAGGCAATGTGTCGGCTCGTGTGGCGCTACCTTTACAGGTTGTCTGACTCCCCGAATGCAGTCGCGAGAAAGCTGGAGGAGATCGTCAAACTCGTCTTTCAGGCAAAGCGGGTCCTGATCTCGACTGACCCTGCGATTGCGGATCCACTGATTCAGTTGATACGCATCATTGGATTCAAACACCAGGACATATGCTTCAGGACCATCATTTTCCCACTGATGAACTCGGAACTCTTCACGACACCGGACAGCCAACTCAAGATTGAGAGTCTGGACCCCGAGAAGACAGTCATTGCAATCCGTGCATTCCTAGCTGTCATGTCCGATCTCGAGAAAGACGAGCCACCACCTTTCCCCGTTGGCTTTGAGTGCGATTCGCTCCTGGACCCGAACTCACGTGCACCCATCACCCATCGACGTACTCGATCGCAAGGGTTTGCTGTATCCGCTGGCCGGACTGAGAGGCTTTCGAGGCCTGTAATGACTAATAATTTGAACGATGTCACGAAAGAATACTACAACAAATTCTGCAAGATCCTGGGTCAGTTGACCATCATATGCGACAATACCTTTGGTGGCCAGGCTGTGCTGGACGAGAAGTTTGCATCCCACACCCCGAAGACACCCATGGCCGAAGCTTTCAATTTCAATCGGCGAGACGAATTGATGAACCCGACGGACGTAAGACAGCACTACTACGATCTGCTCCATGTGGCTGTTGAGGCACTGCCGCGATGCCTGTCACCACATCTTCCCATCAACTCTCTGGTGAATCTCTTATGCACCGGAACAGCACACGTCCAAGCCCATATAGCAACTTCGTCTGCACAAGCGCTCAAGTCTATCGCTCGCCAATCGCATGCGCAGCAGGTCACCATAGGCTTTGCACGATTCATCTTCAACTTTGACGATCGCTACGCCACGGTGTCGGACGGCGGTCTGCTGGGTCCCGGGCACATTGAAACCACGCTAGAACTCTATGTCGAGCTGCTCCAGATATGGATTGATGAGATACAGCAAAGAACCCGCAAAGCTGCCGCAGAACCGCACGATGAAGACGACCAGACTGTTCGCTCGCTGCCTCTGGATCTGTCTGGCGTTCTTGCACACGTTGATGAAGTGGAGTCACACGGTCTGTTCTTCTTGTGTTCGCCATCGAGAGCTGTGCGCGCCATCGCGGTCAACGTGCTACGCCTGATCACCAAATTTGACACCGCACTCGGCAAACCGTCCACCCGCATCATCAGCATCCTGGAAGGTAGTTCGCAACAGGTCATCGACGTCAACGATGCCGGACTTTCACTAGCCGAACGCTCGCGACTTCAGAAAGGGCTCCGCAAGAACAGTGCCAATAATACACTGGTCGAACTATGCAGCAGTGACATTCCCCACGATTCAAATCTGTGGTTTAAAGTGTTCCCCAATCTTGTCCGCCTGAGCTCCGAGATCTGCCTCCATGCGGTAGCTCTGACACGCGAAATCGTTTGTATGCGATTGTCTCACAGTCACCACACCATTGCTGCGATAGCTGAAGGCAGTGGTCCCAAGCACCCTCAATTCGAGTCGAGTTTCATGGCAAGCAGGCTGAATCTTGCACCAAAAATCAGCACTTCATCACCAGACATCATCATCGAGCAGTGGAAGCTGCATCTTGTGTTCGCATGCACCACCCTCACCAACGCAGGCAGCACTACTTACCTTGCTGCTCCGCACTCGAGCCAGGTGTCTTTGCACACCCGCAAGAGCTCAAAGTCGTCTACCAGTAGCAGCAGCCATGAGAAAATACACACGGCTTCTGACCTGTTCCAGAAAGTGCAGAAGATGCTGTCCGTCCCAAATACAGCTGTCAGGAACGCCGCGGTCGTTGGTCTGGGTGCCACGAACGCGACTCTCTTCAACACACTTCTGCAATCCCTCCAGGATCTGGTACGCGAATGTGGACAAGATGCGAAAGAGCGTATCGCTTCTCACCAACGAAGCTTAAGCAGCCCGCGAAGGAGCCGCCGAACGGACTTCCTCAGACTCGAGCTTACACATCTGCTCAGTCATACCTGTCATCTGCTCAAGAACCCTGCAATTAGTGGCGACGAGTACGTGCTTGAGTACATGACTGACTACTCGAAGCATCTTCGCCTCTTCCTCAGTGACTCCGAGATTCAGGGTCAGTTGGAGTATCAGAAGCTCAGGACTTACTACTGCATCCTCACAGACGGGTTGTACGATTGTACCAAGGACTTGGAGAACTCGTCTCGCTGGATGTCCTTCCAAGCACGCCAGGCAACTTTCGCTCTGATGGAGAACTGGTGTGGGTTCTCGCCTAATGAAAGCCACTTGCGCGCCCATGAGAACCATGTCGCGAGGTCCATGCTGGATCGCGAACATGATCTGCGCAGCCGTGGCATCATCAATTCGGCGATTGAGAAGGAAAGGAATGAGCTGCAAACGGCCGCCCTCAGTGCCATGGCCGCACTTTGCGCCGGTCCACTGAACTTTGTCGCCGACCACAAGGTACTGATGTCTTTCGACATTAAGCGGTTACTACATTGGCTCAACTCTATCTTCGAGACACCAAGTGACCGCACCCATGCCATCGGTCGAAAGGCGCTTCAGAACCTCATCGTCAACAACCCGGAGCATGCGTATCTCGTTGCGCAAACATTGAGAATGTGCTACATTGCCCGTCTACCAAAGGCGCTTACGAGCTATTTCGAGGTGGTCACCAAGGTCCTCACCGAACACACCCACGTGCACATGCCGTTCTGGAAGGTACTGTGCGCCGGTCTCTACACGCTCGGCAACGAAGACAGTCAGATCCGCATGAAGTCAGCTCGGCTTTTGCGTACTCTCGAAGAACGTCAAGGCAAGACTTCGAAACTGCAAGACCTCGACATCAGTGTCTCGGACAAGACAACGGCGGTTTACAAGCTTGCGCAATTCGAGGTCTCTTGCCGTTTGGCCAAGCAGCACCCAGAGCTTGCATTCCACGTCTTCTCGGAATTCTCTGCATACTTCAACGAGTTGCAGCCCGACCATCAACGCAACATGGTATCAGGCATGCTGCCATGGATTCAGACAATCGAACTTCAACTTGATCCCAGCGGTGGCCCGACGGCTACGTCGTACATGTTGCTTGTCAACCTCTTCGAGATCACTGTGAAAAGTCGTATCACCTTGCACAACGAGATTCAAGCCTTGTGGCAGGCGCTCGCTACCGGACCATACGCTGGCAATGTGCAGTTGGTGCTCGATTTCATCATCGACGTCTGCCTCGATCGCAAAGAGCAAAACTTCGTCATTTACGCAAAGCAGATCGTCGTCTTCCTCTCTGGCACAGTGGCAGGCGCAAAGGTCGTGGAGTACCTACTTCTGCAAATTTGTCCTAAGAGCATGGTCGCTGAGCGCAGAGACCCGATCATAGCTCCCGCCGATACTACTGGATTGCCGTACATAGCCGACTTGGCTGTAGTGTTGCCCAGTGGCGCCAAGCAAAGCGGCCTTTCGCTTGGTCAGCTCAGCATGATCTTACTCGTTGACCTGATCGTATCGCCTGACAAGCTGCCAATGGACAAGCTTGCGACTCTCCTGCAAGTCATACTTGTGCAGTGGGATCAGTACATTGCTATCGTACAGGATCAAGCTCGCGAACTGCTGGTCCATCTCATACACGAACTTGTCATCTCGCAGATCGAACCTGGAAGCACAGATCCTGACAAGGAGTCGATCGAGGAGTTCATCGAGTCTATCCGACAACACGACCCGAAGATCGCTTGGGGCTATGGTGACAGTGAGGTGAAAGCTGGCGAGGAAGACAGCCGCGCAGTTTCACAGCCCATGGGCTTCGTCGTGGACGAGGCTGTCAAGATCTTCTCAATCACACACCCTACGATTCGCGAAGAGTGGGGCAAGGTCACCATGGCCTGGGCTACTTCCTGCGCTGTACGCCACGTGGCGTGCAGGTCATTCCAGGTGTTCCGATGCATCTCGACAACTCTCGACCAGCAAATGTTGGCTGATATGCTCGCGCGGTTGTCGAACACTATCGCAGATGATGAGAATCACGATTATCTCATCTTTTCCCTCGAGATCTTGACTACCCTGAGAAGCATTATTGATGCACTGGATCCCCTGGACTTGCTGCAATATCCGCAGCTGTTCTGGACAACTTGTGCATGCTTGGACACTATCTTCGAACGCGAATTCCAGGAGGGCTTGAGCATGCTGAACCACTTGCTTACAAAGATGGACTTGAGTGATCCTGCAGTTCTCAAGATCTTGAAAGACAATCAGCCTGCGAAGTGGGAAGGTAGTTTCCAAGGCCTTCATGCATTGATGTACAAAGGAGTGCGATCTAGCAACTCGATGTCCCGCACGCTGGCCGTCATGGAACGTCTAATCAAGTTACCCTCCGGCGAACTGGTTGGTAGTGAAGAACGACTGCTGTTCACCACGTTGGCGAACCTACCGCGATTTTTGCACTCTTTCGACCATCCTGGCGAGGACTCTGACCACATCAGCGCTGCAGAGACACTCGCATGGTCGGCTGAGAGCCAGAACTACATTGGACTGGCCAAGGCACTTCAAGGCTTTGCAAGATATCAATACCGAACCGAGGGCGACTTCTTATCTCACGTGGTTTCCGCCATCCGCAACGCATTCTTCCCTACCTGGGAGTTCCAAAGCTTGGTCTTCATGCTGGCCATGGTGAACAACCAGTGTCCATGGTTCAAAGTCAAGACAATGCAGGTGCTGTGTGTGGTCATACCCGACGTCGACATGCGCAAGCCCGAAATCGCGTCTCAAGGTCCAGATCTTATCTCGCCGCTGCTGCGTCTGTTGCAAACCGAGCATTGCCAGCAGGCGCTGGATGTACTCGACAATGTCATTGACATGGCTGGCACACCAATGGACAACAAACATCTGCGTATGAGCATGGCCGGGTCGCACTCCACCCGAGCGACAAGGAAAGAATACGATCGCACCAAGAGCTTGTACGGTATTCCAGAGGAGTCGGGCTGGTCTATCCCCATGCCTGCGATCCATTCAGCGCAAACACGGAACAACGTGCACGCCGTGTTCTACACACTCGCATACGCCGGCAGCGTCAACGGGACGCAGGAAGCTACTGACGCAGCTGAGATTGAATTCCACAAAGATGACTACCAATACGATTCATTCTCTTCCGACCGGACATTCTCCGACAAGGCCTTCTCGGACAGGACCGCAACCATGACGACCGACGACACGCGCATCAACAGCAACATGGGCGAGCTCGCAATGAAACTCGACAGCCTGGACGACTTCTTCGACGACGACGAAGCATCCGGTACCGACACTGTGGATTCGAACGGCAGGCGCAGATACCCGAGCGCCCTGATCGAAGAGCGCGAGAATCTGTACGACCAAGAGGCATTGCCGATTCTGCACCATTCGCTCCAACGGAACATCAGCGTCAACTCGTTCCAGAAGAGCTTCGTGGAGCCACGCTATCAGGCTACGAGCCCAGCTATCATGAACCCAGGCGCTTTCGCGCAGCACTCAGCCCGACCACGCGTCCACAACCGCTCCATCACCTCGCCAGCCATACCCCTGAACAACACGACGCCAACGCGCTTGGACCACGACTTCCGCTCAGGCGACGACACGGGCGACGACGCATACTCGGACGACGACGTTCCTATCAGTCGCGCGCAGACTGCCGAGGACATGCGAGGTGTGGACGCACCGCATCACGCCGCCAAGCAGGGTTATGGTGGTGGTGGCGGGGGTGCGGGTGGTGGTGGCATCAAGACCGGCTGGCGCAATGGCCTGCGGAGACTCACTAGCAACTCGGGCAACAAAGAGGCGCGGGACATGTTGAAGGGCCAGATGACGAGTGCTCCTATGGTAAAAAGCCCAAAGGTGCCCAGGGTGCCTGCGGCTTGGCTGAGTCCCGCGAGTGCAGAACCCTGAGGAGGGTGAAGGCAAGGGAATCAGGACGTGGACGTGGACAGCGCGCTTGTACTTTTGAAAAAGTTGTGCTGTTTTTCCATCATGGCGCAAAAAGGCGATTGAGAATTGGCGTTTTATTTCTGACAATTATTGGGCTTGATGGGCTTGCTTCAACTATGACGATGGAGAGAGGCGGCGGCGGCGCGTGTAACTATATCTCGATCGATACCCCCATCCATCCATCCGTGTTTTGAGACACGTATCACGTTTTTTCATTCCTCATTTCATGATCAGTCAAAATCCATCCCTTGCATTCCGAGGCGCCCATACACAGTTCTAGTCACGCAGTCGCTGACCCCCCATCAAAACTCCTCCTGTAAATCCTCCCAACGCCCTCACAGCCCTCTCGAACAAATGTCCCACCACTAAACCAAAAAAGCCCTCGGCCGAGCCTGGGCGCCCTCCCCAACCACCTCACCAGGCCGAGTTCTTCCCCAGGGCCGTTTCGGCCCCTGGCCGTCAAACAACAATACCAACACCACCGCCAACAACAACAACACCCTCGCCCTCCTGGTCTTCGCGCCTTTCCTGACTTACCACCACGACCGCTTGCGCTTCGTTGACTCCGCCGCCCATCATATGTGGAACGCTTCTGTCAAGCGCCGGCTTGGACTTGCTGGGCTGGGGGGAGAGGCGGTGGTGGTTCTCTGCTTCCTGTTTGGAGCCGGGGGAAGGGGAGCGAGTCTGGGGCCGAAGACGTGGGTGGCGGGGAGTGAGGCGGTGGAGTGGGAGGGGGACCGATCTGAAGTGAGGCGAAGGGAACAGGCTGCGAGGATAGGGATGTTTGGTTTGAATTGCATGGAGACTCTTCGGGAGAGGAGAAAGGTGAGTGGGTGACGCGGCGATGGTCAAGATGTATATACATCGGGATGGCTTCCAAATGAGACCATTTCGCTTGTGTTGTCTGTTGCATTTGATTTACTGACTGTGACTACCGTATTTGTAGCCCCGAGTTCTCCGGGTTCGAGCAGATGGAGATGCGGCTGAAAAGACCTGCCACCAATTGCAAAAGTGGCGCAAGTACGTGAGGTTGGCGTGATATTCGCTAGAGGTGACAGACATGCGCGATACTCTAAGCCGCAACGAGCAAGTTTTTTCTTGCCTTTTTCATTTCTTGCCGAAGAAAGACATGATACTGCCTTGTCCGGGTTTGGCCGCGCCTTTTTTGGCTGCACCTTTGGCCGCAGGGGCAGGAGTGGGTTTGGCTTTCTTTGGAGCAGGCTCGTCTTCGGAAAACGACTCCCATGCGGCTTCTTCCCGCGTCACTGTGGTTTGTCAGTGATGTGCACTATACATGTAGAGTGAGGAAGTTCATCGACTTACCAAGATAACCTTCGTCGTCCTTCACCGTCTTCTTCTTCATTACCCTCCTCCTACCGCGACGTCGTCCGTTCTCAACCGTCATCGTTTCTTTGGGTTCCTCTTTTGTCGACTCCTGGGAATCCTCCTTCTCCTCTTCCTTGGGCGTATCGATAGCATTGTCGGACGCCCCGTCATCGGCGTCTTCCATTTCCTCGTCATCTACGTCCATCATTGCCTTCAAGTCTGCTTCACGGTCCTTCTTCGATCTGCCTGTGCCGGCATCCACTTCGATTTCCTCATCTCCCGCTGCACTGTCAAAGTCATCGTCTGACATGCCACCCATAGACTCATCCTCCGCAGCCGTTGGCACAGGAGCTGGCGACGGCGCTGCTGAGCTTTCCGTTGAAGCGGGTTGCTTGGCTTTATTGGCGCCTTTGGCAAACGATTTGAATATGCTCGAGGCATCGCGCTTCAACGTAGCCGGCTTCGTCGCAGTCTTTTTCTTTGTAGCATCGGTGTTCTTCTCCGGGACCGGCGTCGCTTTCGCAGAGTTGGGTTCGGGTTCAGTAGAGGCTTTGGTCGCTTGCTTCTCGAGAGTAGGTGCGGGCTTTGCTTTGGCAGGAGCTTCTTTCGTGTTGGACGTCGAAGCTGGTGGTGGCGGCGGCGGCCGTTTTTGCGTCCTCCTCTTGACGTTTGGGTTTTGTATTGTCCCGTACTGCTTCCATGCCAGCAACGGGTCCTCCGACGCACATTCTACCGCAATCTTTCGGTTGCACTCTGTCAGGGAATTGAGATCGCTCAGACCTCCGGCCGCCAGACTGTACACGTGTATGCCCGTGATCTTTTCGAATGTTGCTTTTGCCTGCGACAAGTGCTCTTCTTTCACAAGCAGGACGGATCGTACCGGTGTTGGCTCGACATCGTCCTCGGGTGCTTGAGGCGCGGAGCTATTCGGTATGGGTAGGCTACTCTGCATGACTGTGTCGTCGCCATCTTGGGACTCTGCATTGGCTTGCTGTTGCGGTTTGGGCGGCGTGCGGGTGCCGGTGATGAGGTATGTTGCGTGGACGCTGCCGGGTTTCTTTGCGTTTTGTTTCCGGTGGAAGTCGAAGAGCATCCTATCGAAAGCTTAGTCTCGGTTGCCAGTATCGATTGGGAGTGGAGTCGTACTGCTTTGCCAGGTTGACGTGCACCTTCAATGTCCTGCTCAGCGAGCGGTAACTGACCTAGAAGGATGTTAGATTGTATGGATTTTTGGTGGAGCATGAGATGGCCTTACCAGCTGCTGCTCGTTGAGCACATTGGCTGCTAGGTACTCGGTATATTCTGCCGACATTTTGTCTTGCGGTCGGTTTGTGTATACAGTAGAAGCAGGAGTTCAGTTATGTATGAGGAAACGCGTAAAGTGTCGAATGTTCGCGTCGCGGGGGCCGAGCGTTTCGCTGTGACGAGTCTGGACGAGGCGCCCAAGATGAAGATGGTAATCCCATCAAATCGAACATCTCGTCTTTGAACGATAAGACCGCGTGACTGGCATGCAAATACAATGGAGCACAACGAGGAAGACGATGATTTGAAATTGGCCAAAGCATCGGCAGGTTTACTGGCTGATCTCGAGTCGTGTCTGCCAAAAGTGCTCTGGAAGCCATCTAGGACCGATGCAGGGCGTGGACGAGTGCATTCGTATGTTCGACGGACAGATCTTGACTATATCACCAACCTAGTATGTTTATGTTCCTCCATCTCACTTGTCTTTGACCACCCGCCTGAGCTCACGGCGTCGATTAGATCGAACCCTTCCAAAGCGAGCCACACCTCCTCGACGCAAAGCTGAAAACATTGTTGCCACCCATTGTCGATGCCTATCTCGAGTCTCTGCTCAAGCCTGCTACTCGTCCGAGTGAACGTCACATTGATGTGCAGACAGCTCTGGCAACTGTCCTCTACACACTATGCAAGGTTCGAGGAGCTAAAGTCATCGTCGGCTTCCTAAACAACGAGCCACGCTATTTGGAGCCCATCTTGTCCACTTTGGAGAACGTGAACCTTGAGGAGAACACCGATACCGTCGACTGGAAGGTGCCTTACGTATTGCTCTTGTGGCTGTCTCATCTGTTGTTGACTCCATTCGACCTGGCATCCATCTCTGCAAACTCTTTGCCAGAAGGCAGTGCACCAATGCGCTTACATATCCATAACGCTTTGCCTCCTGTCGCTCAGCGAATCGTTCACTTGTGTACAAAGTATCTATCTGCTTCCACCAAAGCACAGGATGCAGCAGCAGCAGTGCTCGTGCGTCTCGCCACGAGACCCGACATGCAAACGTTGCAAGTGGCAGACGCATTGTTCAAACACGCTGCAAGCGAGATCTCTTCTCCTATCGAGTCATCCACTACGATATACAGGCAGCTCGGGCCTCTACGTTTTCTTGCTGGCGTCGCAAGTTCCGCAGATGTCAGCCATCTGATGCCGCTCATCTACCGTACATGCACACGACTAAGCGAAGACGACGGTAGCTCTCCGGTGACCAGCAACGCAGTAGGGAAGAAACTGATCGTCAAGATCTATCGCAACATTGCTATACTCACACTTCGACTCCCCTCCGCCTCTGGTCCAGTGCTCAGCTTCCTCGAGACAACGAGCGTTCTGGAAGAAGTCATCGACCATCTTTTGCAGTCCCTCGGCGACCGAGACACGCCAGTCAGATACGCAGCCGCGAAAGCAATCAGTCTCATCATTTCAGAACTCGAGCCCGAGATGGGACACGAAGTCATCCAAGCGGTACTCGACACGTTCAAAGAGGACATACCTCGGAGCACCAAGGGTATCGACTACCAGACCGTCAACGCCTTGAAGTGGCACGGACTCACTCTCACTCTATCACACGCTCTGTTCAAACGTTCAGCGTCGCCCTCGCAGTTGCCCGACATTCTCAATGCGTTAGTGTCTGCTCTCAACTTCGAGCAACGTACAGCGACAGGCAGCAGCATGGGCACGAATGTCCGTGACGCTGCAAACTTTGGGATCTGGTCATTGTCCAGAAGATACACCTCTGACGAGCTTCTGTCTGTAGACACGAATGACGTTCGTCTCGCATCGAGCACATCAACCCAGACAACGGTCATCCAAGCTATGGCCGTCCAACTATTGCTATCTGCATGCCTTGATCCTGCGGGCAACATTCGTCGAGGCTCGTCCGCGGCACTACAGGAACTCATCGGCCGTCACCCAAACCAGGTTGTAGAAGGCATATCAGTGGTTCAAATCGTCGACTACCAAGCCGTAGGCCTGCGAAAGCGAGGCTTGATCGACGTTGCTGGCAAAGCTGCTTCGCTCGATTACACCTACTGGGAGGCCTTGGTGGATGGACTGATCGCTTGGAGAGGTCTGCGTTCCGTTGATGTGACCTCACGCGAAGCTGCTGCATTCTCGTTGGCCAACCTTGTTTCTATCCGCAAAAAAGAGGACAGCCTCACGTTTGTTGCCGAGCGGCTGCTCAACAGTCTTGAGAGCTCTTCGAGTTCGGACATCGAGACTATGCATGGACTTGTCTGCTCATTGTCAAACCTGTTGGATCTTTCAACTGGGAACTTTGCGAGGGAAGCGGTAAGCAC
>Ga0265780_10007463_pt1 | contig 13433 bp, 12 predicted proteins | sample P1T30metagenome_FD_192432 | JGI IMG/M metagenome (GOLD analysis project Ga0265780, IMG submission 192432) | Plant litter microbial communities from East Loma Ridge, Irvine, California - P1 T30 | ecosystem: Environmental > Terrestrial > Plant litter > Unclassified | place: USA: California... | reverse complement strand
TCGGGGGCAGGTAGGTACAGGTGCCGATTGCGAGTTTGGTGTTGGGAGGGGTGGTGGGGAGGAGGGTGAGGAGGTTCGTGGAGGGGTCGATTGGGTGTTTGTGCACGTACTGTGGCTTGAGTTGGTAGGGGCTGTGGAAGAGAGGGTGGGGTACGGACGATGTGTGGGTGCTCCGGGAGTGTTGAGACTGGTCTTGAGGCTCGGAGATGGAGTGTGGGAGCTCTGAAGGCGGGACGTATGCAGCGCGTTGAGCGCAGGAATGTGGTTGATAACATGGCGGTGTGGGACAGACAAACTCGATTGCTGTAAAGGCGGAGAGGGTTTCAATGGTTTGTGTTGCAATTCGAAGCTCGAGGATACAACTTTCTTCGAGGGACGATGACGAACATTATTTCAGTCCAAGCTCCTTACCCTTAGCGGAACATGTTCCGCTCCAATCAATTCCGCGGACAAGCATGGTATCTCGCACTACCAAACATCTGCATAAATCGCATCTGCAATGCTAATGGTGAAATAACGTGAAGACGTTCTCATCTCCCCAAGTATCATACCACCGGAGCCAGCCCCGTCCATACACCCACCTCCTCGGCACAAACCCCTCGCTCGCGAAATACCCTCCTGCAGAAACGATCCCGCGCGGGCGCGATCAACACTTTTCCCCAAACTACAGCTAGCGCGACCCCACCACGCCTGAAAACCTTCTCAATGGCGAATAGTACGAGCGGCAGGGCCATCGGCCGCTGTCGGCTTTAAGTCGTTGAGCACGACTTTTTACAATATCCGACTCCCATCTCTTCAGTCCTGCACATCCAAGATGGCATCAGATGGACGGAAGCTGCAGGTGGACGAAGAGCACCAGGATGTCGAGGTCGGGCCTGAGGTGGTTAATATCGATCGGATTGAGAAGGTGTATGCGTGAGTCCATCACCCATCTTCCTCACTGCAAAGCCGAATCATGTTTATTAATAAACGATGTAGCAAACTCGACCGGCGAATCTTGCCCGCCTTCTGGATCCTGTATTTCATGTGCTCGGCCATCCGCTCCAACATCGGGCTCGCGCAGACGATGAACCTGGACAAGAAGCACGACCTGGGATCTGTGCTGAACATCACGCCGAAACAGGTGTCGACGGGCCTTGCGCTGTTTTACGTGTGCTATGTGATTTTCGACTTGCCGTCGAATCTGGTCATGTCGAGGGTCAGCCCGCATGCGTGGATGAGCAGGATTGTGACGTGTGTGGGGATTATTGGGATGTGTTTGACTGCGATGAATGCGGCGTGGAATTTATAGTAAGTGGCCTTGTTTGTGGTCTGCATTACAAGACTAATGTGTATAGCTTGCTACGACTCCTCATGGGGATTGTCATTGCGGGCATGTGGCCGGGCATGTCGTACTATCTCACACTCTTCTACCCGCCGTCGAGAACTGGCAAGCGCATTGGTCGCTACTTTACTGCGTCTCAGATTTCTGCAGCCGTCGTCGGCTTGGTGTCTGCGGGCTTCCAGAAAATGGACGGCGTTGGAGGTCTGGTCGGATTCCAATGGATGTTCCTGATCTACGGTATCGTTGGCTTCCTTGTTGGTATATCGCTGCTTTTCTGGCTGCCCGATCGACCACTTCCACCAGGCGAAGTCCGCGACCGAAGCGGTTGGCTGAGGTTCCTGCCTCAAACCAAGCCAGCTTTGACGGGCGAGGATGCAAGGGTCCACTACGAGGATCTTACCAGAGTCTACAACCGCAGCATGTGGAACATGAAGGACCTCTGGCACATCGTCACCGACTGGAGACTGTACCCGCTTGTTGTCATGTACTTTGGTGTTGTGGGAGTGGGTAATGGAATACAAGCGTATGCTACGGTCATCATTCGGGGCATCAACCCCAGCCTTACAGGCATCCAACTTAGTCTACTATCCGCGCCAATCTGGCTGGTAAGTCTCTTGAAAATCACGCAACGCCAGTCACTGACATGGGTAGATGGATGCTGCTGCTATTCTGTTAGTAACTCCCCTCTCTGACCGCTTCCACCGCTACCGTGCGTGGTTCTTCAGCGGAGCAGTCATGATCCAGATTGCCGGTCTGCTGATGGCCACCTTTGCAAAAGACTGGACGCGGTATGGAGGAGTGCTTCTCGTCGGCTTCGGGCTTGGGCCGACGGTACCCATCTGCATGGCGTGGTCCAACGAGATCTTCCAGCTGCGCCACGGTGAAGTCGGTGTGGCCGCCGCCAGTGCGCTTGTGTCTGGATTGGGCAACTTGGGCAGTATCCTGACCACGTATGCGCTGTACTCTGGGTGGGCTGAAGATGCCAAGCCGGACCACACAGATACCGCAAGAGCAACCTGGTCATGATTGCGATATTAGTGGCCAGCATCGTGAGCGCGGCAGCCATGGTGGTTTTGTTGAAGGTGTTTGGGACCAAGAGAAAGGAGATTGACTCGACTAGCGAGGGCGAGGCTGTCTACGTAGATGCGGCCGCGAGACGCGAGGTCCAGCAGCGCGGACTCGGAAAGATGTTCGCCTTCAAATGAAGCGGGAGGAGCCCTGGAGAATTGCATGGATTCGGATCACGAGGACACAGGGTCGCGTAGGCATATGCAAGTCAACATCCTAGGGCTGACAGCGTCCGATGCGAACGGGTGTCATAGTGCGAATCTTGTGAAGCTTAAGGATACGTCAAGCGAGTTGTGGCATGTGGCGTGTGGCGTGTGGCGTGTGGGCGCTGCGGTGCATCGTGGTTGCTGGTTCAGGGTGTGTGGCCTGATTGAGGCCATGATAGCCGATTGTCGGCGTTGAGCTCAGGCTCGGGGCCGCACCAAAGCCTAAAGTGAATGCTGGCGACCCTCACGGCCTTCACGATAGACTAGCAGCGTCGTCCCGTCTGTCCGCCCCTACGCATTTCTTTGTCCCCGTCTCTGTCCCCCCTCGCGTTTCACCTCACACCACGATTGAGGCACTCCGCACACGTTCTGAGCGCGCCCAGTTTGGCAATTGCTGCATGCCCCACTAGGCTTCGCTGGCTGTGGCTGTCCCATATTTACTCCTCCATCGACACGCGCATGCTGCAGGCGCTCGCCGATCCGTCATAGTCCGCGGCCGCGTGCTGTGTACAACACGCTTCGAGAGTCCCGCCTCCATCTCCATCGATCCTTTGGCGCAGACATCGCTCCTAGTTCCCTTTGATGGTGGTCGCGACACAATCGACAGCGGGGCAGGCTGCCCAGGCACGGTAGACTTGGACTTTCACGTCAAAGCTCTCTGGACCCACGACTGCGACGGGCTCTGACGTAAGTAATCCCCGCAATCTGTGGCAGAGGGAGATGAGGCATCCCAACAAATTTATTCTTATAGCTAGGCCTGCACCAGGCGTCCTAGTGTGTCGCGGATGCTAACATAATCTCTGCAGCAGCACTGAGCCCTTCTCCACACCCCACCAACAATCCCCGAGCTCGACGGAGCTCCGAGCTCAGACGTCTCCACCCTCTCCAAACTCCTTCGGACCTCGCCAAATTACGCCTGTCGCGCCAAATTATCCCCCCGGAACCATGTCGGCCGCCATCGACAATGAGGATCTCGAGGAGCTCTCCATCTCCATGCCGCACCCGCGGCGGGGAGGGCCCAGCACCACCAAGGCTGTCGACTTCACCACACCGCCCGTCGCACCGCCCACCGTCATGCAGGCGAGCAAGAGCAGGGACAGCAAGGCCAGCCAGCGCCTGGGGCAGTACACCATTGTGAAGACGCTGGGCGAGGGCTCGTTCGGCAAGGTCAAGCTCGCGACGCACCAGGTCAGCGGCCAGAAGGTCGCCCTGAAGATTATAAATCGCAAGAGGCTGGTGACGCGGGACATGGCGGGCAGGATTGAGCGCGAGATCCAGTACCTGCAGCTGCTGCGGCATCCGCACATCATCAAGCTGTGAGTCGCGTGATATCCACGCAAGGTGTATTCACTGACATGCCAGGTACACCGTAATAACCACGCCGACCGAGATCATCATGGTGCTGGAGTACGCGGGCGGCGAGCTGTTCGACTACATCGTCAACAACGGGAGGCTGCAGGAGGACAAGGCCCGCAAGTTCTTCCAGCAGATCGTCTGCGCCGTCGAATACTGCCATCGACACAAGATCGTGCATCGCGACCTGAAGCCCGAGAACCTGCTGCTAGATGACCAATACAATGTCAAGATTGCCGACTTTGGCCTGAGCAACATCATGACAGACGGCAACTTCCTCAAGACGAGCTGCGGCAGCCCCAACTATGCTGCGCCCGAGGTCATTTCTGGAAAGCTGTATGCTGGACCAGAAGTGGACGTCTGGAGCTGCGGTGTCATTCTCTACGTCCTGCTAGTCGGGAGACTTCCTTTCGACGACGAATATATTCCCACGCTGTTCAAGAAGATCGCTGCGGGCAACTACAGCATACCGAGCTACCTATCTCCCGGCGCAGTATCCCTGATCAAGAAAATGTTGATGGTCAATCCGGTGCATCGCATAACTATCGGCGAGATCCGCATGGACCCGTGGTTCACCAAGGATATCGCACCCTACCTCGAGCCGCCCGTCCAGGAATTCTTCGACAGCGGCGTTGACCCGCACAAAGCTATTGACCCGACCGCGATAGCGCCGGCTATACCTGCACCAGTTGTTCAGAAGCTACACGACACGGTTGTGACGAAGCTTGGGAAGACGATGGGCTATGCCGAACACGATGTGCAGGAAGCGCTGGCACGTGATGAGCCGAGTGCTATCAAGGATGCGTACTTGATTGTGCGGGAGAACCAGATGATGAAGGTGAACCGTAAGTTATATCCCATCTATCTTTGTCGTCATCGATCTTTGGCTAACAATGTCTCACAGCATTGATGACACAAGAGAGCCAACTCGCGCCATTCCTGGCACAATCCCCGCCGACACACCATGAAAGTTACCTAGGCAGCTCAATACCTCAGATCTTGAATAGCTCGTCGCGCCCCAAAGGCATACCGTCGCAAGCTCAAGACCATCACGAAAGGGCACGACAGGGATCAAACGCTAGCAGCCAACTCGCCAGCGTACGCAGTCCTGTCAGCACAGTAGCCATCCTACCCAGCAGTCTCACAGAATACCACAAGGCATACATGAAAGGCCACCCAAGACCGCCTTTCAAGCCAGAACATGACGGCCTCCCACCCACACCTGATCAGACCGAAGAGCAACGGCAAATTTCCGCGAGAAGACTGAAGCCCAACTTCCGAGCTCTGCCAGATACCACACGGAACCGGCCCGAACCAATGACTTCACTGCCCGCGAAGAAGCCCCGACCAACCAAGTGGCAGTTTGGGATCCGATCAAGAAACCAGCCTGCGGAGGCCATGCTCGCGATCTTCAAGGCATTGAAAGCCATGGGTGCTGACTGGGAGGTGCCGAAGATTAGAAAAGCGGGTGGCAAGGGAGGCTCGCGCAGTCCAACCGGCTCACATGCATCTCAAGAAAGGTCGAGATCACGGTCACGGTCACGGAGCCGCTCACCAGGGTCTTCAGTATCGTCCCATGATTCGGCTGATGAGAGGAAAACGGGCAGTGACTCACCTACGCATGAGCCACTCACTGTACGCAACGGTGACACCGGAGAACAACGTGGCCGCCCGAGGAAGCACTACAACCACACCAACGACTGGGGCTACCACATCCCCGAAGACCCGTGGGTCATCAACGCCCGCTTCCGCAAAGACGGCATGTTCCCTCCCGGCGTCGCACACCCCTCATCCACACACTCCTCCCGTGTCGACCTCGCAAACGACCCCTCCGGTCTCCGCCGCCGCAGCTCCACCAACACCAGCACCACAAGCCTGCCCCACCAAATCGACAGCATGACCATCGCCGACCGCCCCAGCTCCATCAGCGGCGACGACCAGCCCGGCGCCGACGAGGCCGTCTACATCTACGTGTCCATCCAGCTCTACAGCATCGACCGCGACTTCTTCGTCGTCGACTTCAAGTGCGCGGGCTACGAGCGTCTCGTCTCCAATCTTGTGCGCGAAGTCAAGGCCGCGTCGTCGTCACCGCAACACCAGCATGAAGACGGCTGGGACGACGAGGCCGGCGTATGGAGAAGGCTGGGCGAGGGCGAGCCGCTGCCGGATGATTTGGCCAAGGAGTTGAGGGATGGCGGGAAGGGGGTGTTAAGGGAGAGAACAGAGGAGGTTGGGGCGGGGCGCAAAGAGGGGGAGAAGGTGGTTACGAGTCCGTTTCCTTTCTTGGATGTGGCGAGTACGCTGATTTTGCAGTTGAGTGGGGAGTAGAGGAGGGGTAATTGGAGGAGGACGGTTGGGGAGGGGTGGGAAGTTGGTATGCTGGAAGGAATGATAGAGGAGAGTCGCAATGTTAAATTCAAATACCAATTGCGCGAGTAGTCTGTGCAAACTGACCGGGGAGGGCTTTCCTCATTGGTTTCGTAGGAATAACAACGCTCGTGTCACGAATTGCTTACCCTCCGATCAGCCTGTACTGCACCGCCACAACTCGGTCTCGCCCACGGTCAGTGGAGAAGACTTGACTAGCCCCCCTCCTTTATTGTCGATTATCCAAGATCCCGTGCGACGCTATAGATATTAACTGGATGGTCGCACGATATACCCCTTCCCAAGCCGGAAAAGTGGCCACACAACAAACCCATCTCTCCCTTCTCCCGCTCTTCATGATAACAGCGGATTGAAATGGTTTACACGGGAAGGTAGGGAGTTAGTGGATGTGCTACACAAAGAAGCAGAGCATATAGATGCAAAAAAAAACTTGATATATTACGCCAGCATGTTGGCTGTGCTAGCACAGCTGCATCCACCCAAACCGAGCTGCTTTGAGCAGGCTCCAGTGTGCATGTATAATCCGCACATCTGCCATTCCCAAGCATATTCTGCATGATCCTTGTCCTGGTAAATCTGCCTGGTAAATCTGCCTGGTAATGGCCCCGGGTACTTGGCGTAAGCATATGAGTGGAAGTTTTGCCTTGCTCGAGTCTTTTGCTGCATCGCGATTGCAGCCAATGCAATTCGTTGGAATTTTTGTCTGCGCTTTGTACACGGGAGGGAAAAACAAAATAATAGCTATTGTGGCTAGATGTTTGGGCTAAAGGTAGCTGGATGTGCATGCCGTAAGTTAGTTCGTTGGTGTGAAAACCGGCTTGGCGGTGGTGGTGCCAAAAGTGTCCATGAAACACCTGGTGGTCGAGTGGGCGCCGGAGATTGGAGTTCTCAAACTCGTCTGGTGAATGTGCCAGTAGCCCCGTCGTCAAGCTCTTCCTCTGACAAGTGGAAATGGTGTGGGGGCTTGATATCTTGATGATCTCGTTTTGGAGCCTGGTGAAAGCGCGCGCCCCTTCGCCGTAGAGTGTGGGCATGTTGACTCCAAAGAGACCTAGTAATAAGTATACTCTGTCCTCGATCCTGGTTGTTTCTCTGTTAGCCGCCCACGACATCTTTTCGGCCACGCTAGCTTTGTATACATGAAGCCCCTCGTTGAGGACTGATTTGTTCACTCTAGTGATCCGCGACAGTGCAGATGCCAACCGTCGCTTGCTTGCCATCTTTTGCCAGTCATTCGAGAAGAATTGGACATCTGCCGGTGCAATCAATTCTTGCAGGGTCCAAAACCCTCTTAAACCAGCTGCTCTTTGGCAAGCCCAACTTATAGTCTGCGGGTTCAACATCTTCAAGATGCGCATAACAGACATTTGACTTTGCATACCATACGAACATTGAGTCGATAGCCTCGGACAGCTCGGCGCTGCTTCTCTTATCAATGCAACATCAACCACCCTCACAGAGTTTACAGAGGCAATGCACTAAATGTTACGCCTGTATTTTTTCGCAGTTCCTATTTCTGTGCTACAGAGAGCTTGTCATACAGTTACTTTAAGACGAAACTACTTATCTTAACTATTTTTAGCCTTGATGAAACTTCTCTTAGTCTCGCACAAATAGAAGTCCGCCGCGTTATCTATACAGTGCCGAGGCGATCGTTGGCTCAGCGCGCACGATTGTGCCTGAGCCCGGATGTTTAGCGTACTTTTGTTACACCTTGGCACAGTTGCAAAAACTTACGTAATAGCATCAGCAGGATGAAGAGTTAACAGCTGGTAGCTGTGTGTCGCCTTTGCTATAATAGGATCACGAGGATTTGTTAAAGATTAAGGTTACCTACGGCGAAGCGAGCCATACAAAGGAAGAGAGACACTTTCCTAGCTCAACCTCGAATTCTCGCTGTATTGTATAACAACCTTCGGCGTTATAGGAAGGAATTTGCCCGTATCGCTAGCATTCCTGCAACGCGTTTGACTAGCGTTTTTTCAAGTAGAGCCGAAGTGGCCTCTAGCTATTTATTCACCTTGATCCCCCCTCACCACCAGACTCGACCGTAGTCACAAATCATCATCTTTAGAATCGACATCGCATCCAATCCTCGATCCGCGCCTACAATGCCGCTCCTCGCCTCTATTACCGTCTTTCTACTAGCCGCGCTCCATGTCTACATCATGGCCTTGGAGGTGTTCTTCTGGACCGCACCAGCAGGGATGAAAGCGTTCGCACTCGCGCCCGACTTTGCGGCGCAAACCAAGACCATGGCCGCCAACCAAGGCCTATACAATGGATTTCTCGCCGCCGGCCTGTTGTGGTCTCTAGTCCACCCCAGCGCCGTGTTCGCGCCTCAAATCGCTCTTTTCTTCGCGGGCTGTGTATTTGTAGCCGGTGTGTACGGCGGGTTGACGGCGAATACCAAGATTTTCTTCGTCCAGGGTCTCCCTGGAGCGATGTGTCTTGCTGCGGTGGTCTTTGCGTAGGCGACCCTGCCGTTGCTATGCGTGTCAACAAGTTTGAGACTAGATAAATTAAGTCATACGTCTAGCTGTGTGATGCGCTTATCTGTGAGGTACGTTGCTACATTACAAGCACCGAGCTGGCACAGTTCATCATCCATTTTTCGGCGTGCTGTTCAGGCTTGAGTACCATGACCCGCCTTGCTAAGTCTTCGACATGGTCGGAGAAGAAGGTTTTGCGCTAGCCTGCTGTGTCGCCTTCTTCCTCGGACAATCTGATCTATATTGAGTCTAGGTCTATGTCGATTGCTCGAAAGTACCTACTTAGTCAGTCAACTCCTCTACACATTCAATGCAGACCAAAAATTGGCCTACCTCCTTCATATTCCCCTTCACTATTCGCGGTGCTCTCTGATATCTACCTTGGTCACTCAAGTCTCCTCGATGGGTGTGTCTTGATATTTCTTAAACTATGGTAGCCCGGCTAAGTCGCTGTCGTTCAGAAACATCCAATCTGGTCGACGAGCGTTCGAAAGGCGAGCTGTAGAAGTTATTCGTGAATTAGAAACCATAGCTATGATAGAAGAAAATGACTACGCTGGTAACACTGGCACGATGCGCTTAACCGCTCTAATAAGCCGAGCACAGAGATCGAGGACGACTCTGCTATGTATTATGCACTGCCTATTTTTTCTGGCGGCAATAACCTCCACTATCGTACGGCGTTGTTATCTGGGCGACTTTCCTGATGCAGCAGGGATCTATCCAGACCCAGCAATAGTCATTAAGTAAGGCTTGCGTGCAGGAATTTTTGAGCTTCTGATACCCTCTCTTGTTCTTCGCCGCGTCGGGGCGTAATGTCATATCCTCGAAAGATACTTCATCGTCAGGATCTGACGCCCATCTATGGGACAGCATGGCATATCGCGGTGGTGGTCCAATCCATGCCTTCAGCGATATGGAAATTGAATCTGCGCTGCATAGCTCGTCACAGTAGCAGTGAAGAAGATGCATTTCGTATCGATTTTAGACGTGATATTGGATGATATGGTCGCAGATATCAAGTGTAACGCGGTATGGCCATCCATATAAGCGAGGCGGCCCTGGGCTACCAGTATAGGTAATGCTGGCTTTGAGTTTGCATTTCTGGTCTTCTTACTCCACGTACGATCGGTCGGAAACTACGTGGTGCCATTTGGTTATGCGCCATAGTGGTACTCGACGAAGAGTACGTGGGTGTTCATGAAGGCCAGGGTGATATTCGCTGCAGAAGAACATAACGAGGACTCATCTGAATTTTGCGTACTTCGATGTGCTAGTAAAGGCAGGGACGTCAGATACTTCAAGCAGGGGTTCGTTTCGCAGTCAGCACACATGCTCAAGCGATCAGTGTGGAAGAGCGGAAAAAAGCTTGTTTGTTATCTCCATCGATCGAACTTTTATACTCCCTGTCAAAGTCCAAAGTCCATTACTCTCCCTACCCACCCCAGAACTGTGTACACGCAATCATGCAGCATCATATACATCAGCACCACGAACACCAAGAAGATCCGCGCGGGATGGTCCTACCGCATGCCGCCGCCAAACGCAGCCGCGCCCGCGCCCATGGCGCCCAGTCGCGATGCGAGCTTTGGGTATTTCTCCTGGACCTGTAAAGCGATTATCAGCAAGCAATTCTAAAACATGATGAGTGGAGGACTGCGTACCTCCAACTGCGTCCTCGTCGCCTCTGCATAACTCAGCGCATTGACAATCTCACCCTCGGTCCTGCTGAGCTCGGCCGCGCGCTCAAAGTACTTGAGCGCCTCTGTGACCTTGCCCTGCTGGAGGAGTAACTGCGCCATGGTAGCGACGGCAATGTCGCACTCGGGATCGATGATGAGCGCCTTCTCGCACAGTTTCTCCGCGTCGCTGAAGTCGTTTTTCCATTGGAAGAGCGCGAGCGCCTTGTTGATGAGGGGCAGGACGTTCATGCCGAGTGGCTTGGACGATTTCTCCATTTCGACCGCGGTGTCGAATTTCTCAATCGCCTCCTGGTATTTCTGCTGGTCGAGCAGGAGCTCGCCGTAGTAGTTATAGACGTCGGGCACGTTTTGGAAGTTCTTCATGCAGCGGCGGAAGGTGGCCATGGAGGAGGCAATGGAGCCCATTTTGTACTGGGTGACGCCGAGCTGGATGTGCGAGAAGATGAAGTCCTTGTCGAGGTCGATGGACTTTTGGTAGTCCTTTGCGGCCTCGCCGAATTCGGACTTGATGAAGTGCAGCTGTGCGCGGTGGTAGAAGATGTCAGGGTCTGAGGCGTTTTGCTCGAGGGCGGCGGCGAAGTCGGATTCGGCGGCGTCCGGGTTGGCGAGTTCGAGGTGCATGGAGGCGCGCTTGATGAAGGATTGGGTGAGGGTGGGTTGCAGGCTGATGGACTTGTCCATGTCTTGCAGAGCGTCCTCGTTGTCGCCCTTGAGGTAGCTAAAGGTTCCGCGCATGTTGTATGCGAAGGCTTCGTGCTCGCCCAGGTCGCCGAGCTCGAGAGCGCGGTCGAAGGCTGCGGCGGCTTCGGTGTAGCCGTCGCCAGTCTTGGTGGCCATGGCCTGGAGGCCCTTGCGCAGCTGGCCCTTTCCGCTCTCCTCGTCCAGCTCGGCGTCGTCGTCAAGGCCCTCTGGTGGCGGCTTGGGTCGGAAGCTCTGGAGGTAGTTTGTGACGAATGTTGGGCTGGGCAGCTTCTTCTCCTTTCCGGCGAGAATTGCCTTGCCCTTGGTCTCGGCAACCTTCTTCAGCAGCCTTTCTACGCTCTGCGCACTGCTCTCGTTGCGGAAGCCGTCGATGATGCAGCTCGCCGTGTAGTCGAGCAGAGCCTCGCTGTTGCGCTCGACCTCCTCGTATGCGTTCGCTCGTCGGTTCAGGGCCTTGACGTATTCGTTGTCGAGGTTGATGGCGGCGGTCGTGTCTTCAATGACCTTGTCCCACTCCTGCATGGCGTTGTGGCAGGCCGCGCGGTTCGAGTAGAAGACGGGGTCTTGCTTGCAGAGGATGGCCTTGCCGTACAGTTCAATGGCGCGGTTGTAGTCCTTTGCTCCGTAGGCCTTGTTTCCGGCGGCCTTGAGCTTTGCAGCGTAGTCTTTGCGCTCCTGTGTTTGTTAGTCAACTTCGTCTTCGTCTTCGTCTTCGTCTTCGTCTGAGAGATGATAATGTCATACCTCGTCTGAGAGCGCCGCTACGCTGTTCTCGTCGACATCGGGCAGTTCGTTTTCTGTCGATGCCTCCACCGACGCCTTCTTCTCCGAGCTCGGAGCCTGTGCCTCTTCTGGAGCTGCCTTGGCCTTTTCGTCCCTCTTCTTGGCACGCTTCTGCTCGCGATTCTTCTTCTTCTTGCTGCCCGCAGTTGCGCTCTGGTCTTGATTCGCATCCGAGGACATGTAATATATCGCGCCACCCGCACCGACCACCAATGTGACTCCGGCAATGGTATAGACGACGCCCTTGTTCTCCGCCGCCCAGTTGGATAACCGGTCCCACAGCGAGCTTGTGCCTGGTTCGAGGGGAATTTGCACGGGGAAGGGGCCCGGGCCCTGTGGCGCCTGGTTGGTAGGCGCCATGGCGGATGATAAGGGATGGGGGATGGGGGATTATTACGGATGTGATTAAGGAGAGAAGGGAAGGCGATGGGGGCGCTCAATGCAAATGTTGGCGGGATGTCTGCGGCCCCAGCTGTGCCGACATTCGAGCTCGCCGTGAAATCTTGGGCTAGTCCGAGTTAGGCCCGTGCACAGAGGGACGTCATCAACGGTCCACCGACACGAACACATTTGTTTGGACGCGTGCTCCCGAGACGGCCGATCGGGTTTCGTGGGCTTTTTACTCCAAACTTTACACAGCGTCTTTTTCACCCTCACACGAAACGAGCAAATTGACACTGAGCTTGCGCAAGCCAAGACGAGATGGATTTCCCACACGTCACGTGCCGCCCACATGTCTGGGATCTGTATACCCAATATTGACTTAGCCACGTTCTGTGCCGGCTATCCAATGCATGTCCAAGTCCATGAGACGCGTCGCCATGGTGTGCGTTGCCACGTCTTAGTGCATGCTGAAGTTCGGCGTTAAGCTGCACGAGTCATTTAGTCCCAGCTCCACACCATCGTCAGCTTCGCAACAACACTCGAACAAGACTGAACCGTGAGTTTGGGACTTGCAATTTTTTTTGGCGTATCATCATTATCTTCACAGCGGTCAAGGAAAAGAGATAGATTTGGCATAATTGTGCTTTGCGGGGACTTCCACAAACACCAGGAGAAGACTGGCATATCGACATCATGACATCCGAAGCTGACTTTCAGCTATTCACATCCATCCGCTATGACCCACTACTACTTGAGTCTGAAGAGAACTCTCGGCCAGACTTGAACTTCATCACTCCATCGCCCTTCTACATGCTTGCATACCACCGCGGCCGCATGCTAGAAGCCGCCCAACATTTCGATTTCGACGCCGTGGCAGAGCGCTTGCAAGATGGGCTCGCCCTCCACAACGAACTCCTCGAAAGAGTAAAAGCCTGGCAAGATACCAACCCCTCACAAACCCGCCCGCTCAAACTCCGCATCCTCTTCGACAAACCCGCCACCATGACCGTCGAACTGATCTCCATCCCCC
>Ga0265780_10007462_pt1 | contig 13434 bp, 13 predicted proteins | sample P1T30metagenome_FD_192432 | JGI IMG/M metagenome (GOLD analysis project Ga0265780, IMG submission 192432) | Plant litter microbial communities from East Loma Ridge, Irvine, California - P1 T30 | ecosystem: Environmental > Terrestrial > Plant litter > Unclassified | place: USA: California... | reverse complement strand
AATCTTCCAAGGCGACTTTTCCGCGAAGCTGCTGGACAGCACGAGCGGGCGCATCATTCTGCTCGGTCTGGCGGTCACGCTGGCTGGGATCATCGTCGTCGCGCTGGCGGGGGCGCGCAAGGACGCCTCGCTCTCCCCGGAAGCCAAGCGTGCCGTCGTGGCGGAATTCGACTTCCGCCGCGGCATTGGGGTCGCAATTTTCTCCGGCATCATGTCGTCCTGTTTCGCCTTCGGCCTTGCCGCCGGCGAGCCGATCAAGGCGCTGTCCATCGGCGTCGGAACCGATCCGCTCTGGGCGGGGCTCCCCGTGCTCTGTCTGGTCATGGGCGGCGGCCTCGTTACGAACGGCGTGTGGTGCTCGATCCTGATCGCCCGCAACCGCAGCGCCGGTCAGTGGGTCGGCCGCGTTCCCATCGAGTCCGACGGCACCGCGGCCCGCCCGCCGCTGGCAAGGAACTTCTCGCTCTGCGCGCTCGCTGGGCTCGCCTGGTACTTCCAGTTCTTCTTCTACACGATGGGGGAGAGCCAGATGGGGCGGTTCGGCTTCTCCTCCTGGACGCTGCACATGGCGTCGATTATCATCTTCGGCACCCTGTGGGGCTTTGCCTTTCGAGAGTGGCGCGACGCCGCTCCGCAAGTGCGGAATACGGTGTGGTACGGGGTCGCGCTGCTGGTGCTCGCCACCTTCGTTATCGGCTACGGCAACGGGCTGGCGGCATGAAGCGGATCGCCGCCGCCCTCGCTCTGAGCCAAGTCGTAACGGTGCCGATCAACGCGTCGCCGGCGACATACCGCAATCCCGTGCTGTTTGCCGACTACTCCGACCCCGATGTTATCCGGGTGGGCGGCGACTACTATCTCGTCGCGTCGAGCTTCCACTTTTCACCCGGAATACCGATCCTGCATTCGCGCGATCTCGTCCACTGGCGTATCATCGGCCACGTCCTTTCCAATCTGCCGTTCGCGCCTCAGTACGACATGCCAGGTCCGCAGACGCTAACCGACGCGATATCGAAGCCGACTGGCGGCACCCGCTATGCTGGCGGCGTCTGGGCACCCTCGATCCGTCACCACGATGGCCGGTTCTATGTCTACTGGGCGACGCCCGACGAGGGCGTCTTCATGGCGACCGCCGTCCGGCCCGAAGGTCCCTGGACCGCTTCCGTGAAGGTTATCGACCAGCCCCTGCTGGAGGATCCCTGTCCGTTTTGGGACGAGGACGGCACGGCCTGGCTTGTCCATTCGCGTCATGGCGCCGGCCCGCTGATACTGCACCGGATGAGCGCGGACGGCACTCGCGTCCTCGACGCCGGAACCACGATCGTCGAGGACAAGGTCAAGCTGCCGATCCTCGAAGGACCCAAGATCTACAAGCGTGACGGCTGGTACTATATCTTCGCGCCGTTCGGCGGCGTGGAAAAGGGTGCCCAGGCCGCATTGCGCGCACGGGATATCCGAGGCCCCTATGAAAGCCGCGTCGTGCTGGCCCGGGGCAGCAGCGCCCTTCAGGGGCCGCATCAGGGCGGCTGGGTGGAGACGCCGTCCGGCGAGGGGTGGTTCCTCCATTTCAATTCGACGGGCGCTTTCGGCCGCATCACCTATCTGGAGCCTCTGCGGTGGGTCGACGGCTGGCCGATCATTGGAGACCCCATCCGCGGTTCGACGGCCGGCCAGCCGGTCGTGCAGCACGTAATGCCCGACACGGGCGCCCGCTCGTGGTATCGACTGCAGGCTTCGGACGACTTCTCGATGCCGACCCTCGGGCCGCAGTGGGAGTGGAACCACAATCCGGATCCAGTGGCCTGGAGTCTGACCGCGCGGCCAGGCTTCCTCCGCCTCAACGCGCTCCCGGCGCAGCATCTGGTCACCGCTCGCAACACCCTGACGCAAATACTGCAGGGACCGGCAAGCCGCATCACCGCCCGCGCCGATTTCAGCCGCATGACCGAAGGCCAGCGTGCAGGACTTTCGTTGTTCGGCGTGCGCCCCAGCTGGATCGGCGTAGTGCGCCAGGCGGGAGTGACCCGCATCGTCTTCGCCAACGAGGGTGAGGAGAAGTCTGGCCCGATCGTCGCGGGACCCAGCGTTGATCTGCGGGCGCTCGTGACGCCCGATCAGCGTGTGGCATACAGCTATAGCCTTGACGGAAGACACTTCGTTCGGATGGGGACGCCGATCCCGCTCGCCCGCTTCTCTTGGTGGAAGGGTTCGCGACCCGCGCTCTTCACCTTCACCCGAAGTGCCACAGGCGGTCCAGTCGACTGGGATCGCGTCGTCGTGGCAACCTCCTCCACCACCGAGGCGCGCAAATGAACCGACGTCATTTCCTCGCCGGCACGGCTGCCACGCTTGCCGCATCCGGTGCAGGCGTCGCGCCCGCCGTCGCTGGCGACCAAGCCGCCACCGCCGATGCGCCCGTCTTCAAAACGGACAACGCGCCTTGGCAGGCCGCATACGACAAAGCGCTGGCGGTACTGGCAGCGAACGTGCGCGTCATGCCCTACGTCACCGCCCCCGTATTGATCGAAGGGGCCAGCTATCAGGGCATCTGGCAGGAGTGCGGCCCGCATGAAGCACTCGCTTTCCGGGAATGGCGCCCTGACGTCGCGCGCAACAGCCACACGACCTTCTTTGATCTACAACGAGCGAGCGGCCAGCTTCCGGCCAACAACAAGATCGCGGAAACAAGCTTCGGCCAGATCCAGATGGTCGTGCCGATAGCCGCCACTGCCTGGGAGCTGGCGCAGGCGACCGCCGACGATGCGCTGCTCGACCATGCATATCGTGCGTGCGGCCTCTGGGACGACTGGTTGATGCGGCACCGCAACACACGCGGTACCGGGCTGGTGGAAGGCTTCTGCACCTATGACACGGGCCACGACAACAGCCCGCGTTGGGCCGGAGTGCCCAATCAGTGTCCCAACAAAGACGCCGCCGCCCATCATCCCATCGCTGCGCTGCCTCGGCTGTGCCCTGACCTTTCCGCGACCGTGTTCGGCAGCCGCCGGGCACTAGCCGCGATGGCTCGCGCGCTCGGCCGAACCGGCGAGGCAGACCATTGGGAGGAACGGGCGGAGTCGATCCGACGTGCGATCCTCGCTCGCCTGTACAGCGAAGCGGACGGCGCCTTCTACGACCGCGATCCGCAGGATCGGTTCGTGCGCGTGCGCGGCGACGTGATCAGCCGCGTCTGCGGAGAGCATGTCGTTGATCAAAATGCATTTGATCGGATCTGGCGGCATCAACTGGGCAATCCGAAAGCCTTTTGGGCGCCCGTCCCCCTTCCCTCGATCGCGTTAGATGACCCCGCCTTCGTTCAACCCATTCCGGCCAACAGCTGGGGGGGCGCATCACAGGCGCTCACCGCGCTGCGTGCGGGCCGCTGGTTCGACCACTATAATCGCCCCGCCGAATTCGGTATTATGATGACAGCGTGGTGTGACGCGATCGTCGCCGACCCCGGTATGCGTCAGCAACTCGATCCGCTAACCGGGCGCTTCACGCAGGAGGACGCGGCGGGATACTCCCCATGCGCTCTGGTGATGGTTGACTACACCTGGCGGCTCGTCGGCATCCGGAATGAAGGAAACCTTCTCCACTGGAACATCCGTCCGAACCACCCGGCGGCTCGAAAGGCGGAACTGCATCGCCGCACCGATGCCGGCCCCACCGCGACGATCAGCTACGACGGCCCTCGCGCGAAGATGACACTTGGCGGCAGGACCATTGCGCAGGTCGAAGGCGGCGCAGTTGGCCTGGTTACCGATCGCGACGGCCATCTGGTCTCCTTGCGGGGGATCGAACCCGATCGACAGGATGTGTCGTTGCTGATTCCCGGCGATCCGCTACGGCGACTTTCCGTATCCCGCAATCAAGTCGTGAAAGCTCGCGACATGTCCTGACGTGAGTTAGAGTGTTCTGCAGTGGCGTTCAGCGGGCCTTTTTTGAGCGATTTAGCGACGGACCAAGGTACTGCTTGTGGACGCTAGGGGGCGCAAGGTCACCGCCGCCCGATCTTTCTGTCAGCCCATCGCAGGAAGGTCTCCATGTTTGGTGCGTCCGTATGACCACCCTCGTGCTGACGCCAAGCGAGTTCGCCATCAAGAAGGTCGGTGGTCGGAGGTGGGACAACGGTCGTCCTGTAGTCATTGCCGCGACCGAGATCCCGCTTGTCGAGCAGGGTCCAGGCACGTCCAGCAGCGATCGTCGCCATGTAGCTGCCTTGCTGGTCGAGCCACGCTGCGTCACCTTGCGCTGGGATGCCGTAACTCACGAACGCCAGGCGCGGCGCGACGAGCGCCAGCAATTCGTGTGCGTCGATCGGTATGTCCGCCGCCGTCTTGCGGCCTAGCCGTCCCCGCTCCGTGCCGTACTTTAGGAAATTGCCGGCCATCCAGTGGTAGCTGCCAGCGCCAGTCAGATTCTCGACCTGCTCGCCCAAGTTGCGGCGGTATGGCTTCACGCCACCCTCACCCGACGAGCCGATCAAGACCATCGCGAACCGCTCGTCGAAGGCTGCGGCGACCAGCGCTGCTTTACCCCAACGCGACACACCCTCGACGCCGACGTGCGCCGCGTCGATCTCCGTGCGCGTCACCAGATAATCAAGAAGCCGGCTCGCGCCCCAGCCCCAAGCCCGCAATGCGCCCCATTGCTCCGGTGTACGCGCCCGCCCCTGATTGGTGAGGCCGATCACCCCCTCTCGCAGGCCGGCGCCATCGTCGGCCTGGATGCTCGCGGTGTCGAGCAGCGCCACACCCCAACCGTCCGCAATGAGCTTGGTCACCCGATCGTCGCGGGGTGGCGTCGGCGGAAAACTGCCGGGCTCCACGAACGCTAGCCCGGGATGCGCGGCGAAGATCGATGCAAGCGATGGATCGCGCTGGAGCAGCAGCGCCTTCATCGCCCCGTCCAGGCGAGCGGCCTCGCGCGCGTCGGGCTGCGAGGGCGCGGGGTAACGAGCCGGCGCGAACATGATGAGCAAAGGTACGGGTCCCTTCGCGTTGGCTGGCAGGACGAGCGTGGCCTTCATCTCGACCGCGATCTGTTGCGCGCCTCGATTATCGAGATGCCCGATCAGCTGTTGCGTGAGCGCTGGCCGCCCCCCGATAAACTCACGATCGGCGTTGTCGACGCGCCAGGTGACCGTCGGCGCGGCGGCGGGAACGCGACCGTAGATCTCGCGCTCGAACAATTCCACCAACTCAGGCCGGCGCTCCCGCTTCCACATGGCCGCGTTGGTCACCCGGCGCCCATCCGCCATGGTCAGGAGATCGGGCCAGACCGGATAAGGGTTCGCCTTGGCAGGATCGTAGTTGGCCGCGTTCGGCGCTTCCGGATCACCGCTGGGGCCCGGGCGCAGTTGCACGATGCCCAATTGCCGCATCATGTCGTCATGGTCCTGTTCGGCCATCCCAGGCACTTCACCTGCGGCCGAAAGGAGCAAGGCCGCAAGCAGAAGCCCGCGCGTTCGCCATCCACCTAGCCGCATCAACTACTCTCCTGGAACGCTCGTTCTCGCTGAGCGGCAAGGTACTACCCGCCTGTAGGGCTGCAAGCCCGCCTGACGTTCTACAAAGCCTTCTCGTTCGAGCGCATCCGCGTGCGCTCCGTAAGCGAAGGACGCGAGTGGGACTCGCCTAGCGTCGACCTCAAACCATGTCCGTCTGTCACCTCGACACTGACGGGACAACGCACCGTGGCGACCACCCAGATCCCGACGCTCAGGAAGCCTTTCGCCCTCCTCAACTTCGGACGCTTGTTCATCACGGGTCGAACGAGACTTAACGCCCTGGCAGCATTTTCTGCTTACGGTTCATCATCGGTTTTCTTCGCTAGCGCAGCGCTCTCGCGCCTAAGGGGGCGCGACACGGGGCAGACCTCTTGGACAAAGCCGTTGAGTGTGTTGGCGAGGCTTTCAGGAACAAGCCGGTAGAAGACAAACTGACCCCGCTTTTCGCTGACGACCAACCCGGCAGCTTCAAGAATCGAAAGGTGCTGCGAGATCGACGGCTTCGACATTGCAAAGCGGGAGGCGATATCTCCTGCGCACAACTCCGCGTGTGCTAGATAGGCGAGAATTTTGCGTCGGACGGACGACGACAAGGCTTCAAACACGCGCTGCATGGTGGGCATTTAGGCAATAAGCTAAACGTTGACAAACCCGGCTCGTCATTTAGGTATTGTCCTAATTACCGAAGGGTGAATCAATGGCCTGTTTGTCGACCGCCCGTATGATCGCGTCCCCACATAGCGACGCTCGAGTGGGCAAGGTGCTCTGGTCGCCGGCGCGCTCGCTCTGGATGCTCGGGATGACGATAACTGCGCTGATACTGGCGCCCATATATGTCACGCCAGGTGCGGTTCTGCTTTGGCTGCTCACTTCGGCCGTCACCCTGTGTCTCGGTCATTCGATCGGGCTCCACAGGCTGTTGATCCACCATAGTCTCGAAGCCTCGCCCTCGTTCGAGCGCCTGCTAGCCTATCTCGGAACGCTGGTGGGCATGGCGGGCCCACTCGGAATGATCAGGATGCACGACACCCGGGACTGGGCGCAGAGGCAAACCGAGTGTCACAACTTGCACGCGCACCGAGAACCGTTGTTATGGATGCATGGTGGCAATTGCATTGTCGCCTCGAGCTTGCGCATCCGCCACGGTTCGAACTTGAGCCCCGACTGCGCGATGACAAGGTGCTCGGCTTCCTTGAGCGAACGTGGATGGCGCAACAGATACCTTGGGCGCTGCTTTTCTGGTGGGTAGGCGGTTTACCCTGGCTGATCTGGGGCGTGCCCGTGCGTGTGGCGGTCGGAGTCACCGGCCACTGGCTCGTCGGTCACATCACCCACCGGCGCGGTCCGCAAGGGTGGCGCATCGACGACACGGCAGTCCAAGGCCATGACCTACCTGCAGCGGCGCTGATCACGTTTGGAGAAGCGTGGCATGGCAATCACCATGCTTGGCCGGAATCCGCACGACTTGGCGTTGAGCCAGGCCAGCACGATCCGGGTTGGTGGATGCTGCTGGCCTTGCAGCGAGCAGGACTGGTATGGGGGCTGAAGGAGCCCAACATGCTTGTTCCTCGAGAGGGGCTGCGCCGAGTAGCAGCGTCGGCATTCCCCCCCACGGCCAACATAACGGTGACGGCAGAGTCCCGTTAGGCAGCTTGTCCAGCTGGACCCACAAGCAGACGCTCGAGCCGTTCCGTCGACTTCCCGAAAGCGGACGTCCGTTCATGCAACCGGCCAGAGACGAAACATCTATAAGCACGCCAACGTAGCGCAGCCCTACCAGCATCACAGTCTTAAGGCCAAAAACAGAAAAGCTTCAGTAACTAGCCGCTCGCCGGCCCGCGCTGATGGCATACAGAATGGTACTCCTGCGAACATCCACCGCCAATCAACCGAGGCAAATATCTGCTATTCGCCCTGGAGCGATTGTCGCAACCCGTTTCGCAGACACGCCGAACTTGCCAAACCTGCTGACGACCTCAGTCACCTGATCGAATGCCGCATTCAGAAGCAGGATGTTACCGGGTCGCGCTCCATTAAGTCGCGTCACCATCGCCCCTCAGGGCCCGTAGCCCGTCACCCGTACGCAACGATCCTCGCCGCTTTCACCAGACTGTCGAAGTGCGGCTTGGCGGCGAAAGCCTTCTTCAAGGCGTCGCGTAGCGGACCGAATGCGGCAGCGGCGTTCTCCTCTCTAAGCGCGTCAGCTAGCGATCCGCGCACCAGCGCGACCGGCATCTCGATCCTTCCTTCGCGCTGCTCCACGTTGAAGCCGGCGTCGCGGATGGATTGCACCGCTTCTTCGTTCTGGGCGAGAACGCTCTTCCACTTGCGCCCCTTCACCATGTCCTGCGCGAAGCTCAACACCATGCCTGCGTCAGGCGCACCCACTCCGAGGAAGGCCGCCAACGATGTCACGCCTTCGCCCTCGCCAGCCTCGCTCACATGGAAGGCGAACCACCCATCCTCTTTGTAGCTCGTTTCGTGAGCAGGATCGGTGGCCCAGTCCGCGGGCATGATCCAGAGGTTCTGGTCGCTTTCCGGATCGAAGTTGCCGGCAGCGTTCCGGCCTTCGGCCTCCGTGCTCATCACCTCACCGGCCGTCTTCCACAGGACGGGATCGAACTCTGCTGTGATGTGGGAGACCGCGGCTTCGAGGTCACCCACGTGCTCGATCAGCAGTCCCACCAGATCTGTCTCGTTCTGCGCCATCATCTATCCTTCCAAGTGGCCACGTGCTCGACAAAGCCGTCGATGAGGTGGTGAGTGAAGTTTCGCGCCGACGTCCTCGGAAGCACAGTCCGCGCCGCGGCCACGACGTCGTTCCAAGAAGCGGAGACGACTTCCGGCATCGACGGTCCGAACGGGGCCAGGAAGAGCACCCGGTGGTGACGACCAGTGCCCGCCGCCCGCCGGCGTATCGTCTCGACGTATCGCTCCAGCTGTGCCTCTCCCAACCCCGCACCGATCTTGACCTCGATGCCCAGCACCGCCCCGTCGCTCTCGATCGTCAGGTCGACACGCTCGCTGGCGAGCCCCAGCGGCGTGTCCTCCACCCTCACGTCATAATCACCGCCGAGGATTTCGCTCAGCGGCAGAGGAGCGCTGGTCGGTGATACGCGGTTCAGAAAGGCGGTAAGGAATTCCCTTGCCGCCGAGCCACTACGCCGCTCATCCCAGAGGAGAGCCAAGGCCGCCGTGTTCCGGACCTCGTCCCGCTTCAGTCCCGCAGCGGTCCACGGGTTGGGTCGGGCGGCACGCTCCCGGAGAGCCGCAGAGCATGGCGACAGTTCTTTGACCAGCCGCTGCATCCTTTCTGCGCTGAGCACTGGCGGAGCACGCCCGATCTCCTGTCGCTCGAAGCGTTCCGGAAGCAGCGCACCTACTTGAGGAAGGAAGCTTCGCAACCGATCCTCGAGAGTCGCTTCGCCTGCGAGACGCCGCCACTCGCCAGCGAACAGACCGAGGCGTTGCTGCAGACTTCCCTCGACCGCGTCCAATTTGATTCCTTTACCCAATACGCAAAGCCCGTCGGCGACCACCTGTTCCGGGCCGGCGCCTCGACGCGAACGGGTCACGTCTCGCACCGGAACAGCCCCGAGAGGATCAATCCGCGTCTCCACGTGCACATTACCACACGCGGACCCGATTGCAGCGCTCCACGAAGTCGGCCGTCTGACGAACGATAGTCTGAACATCCTTGCCGAGGTCACAGACGAGATACCATTCCTGGTTCTTCGCGCCGGACGAGCCGGACGCGCTGACCGGCAGCTTCTGGAAAGCGTGCCGGAACTCGCCTCCACTAATCTGAACAGCGGTCTGCCGGTTGCGCTGGAGCCGCCCCTGTCGAAGCACGCATACCTTCCGCCATCGAGCCTGTCCTCGCCGATCGACGAAAGGACGTTCGCGTCTCCTGCCGATCCCGCAGGATTGATCTGCACGGTGCACTCCTTCGAAGCCATTCCCCAGCTTAGATCGCAGTCCGGAACAGCTAGTTCCGTCGCCCGCAGCTTGAAGCGGAACCTGTAGGCAGGAAGCAGATAGTTTTCGCTTTGGCCCCGCTCGGCGACTGACACGAGTGCTTCATGCCAGCGGTCGAATAGTGACAGCGAGAGATCGTCCGACGTTACAATCCGAAAGGTGCGAGGTTTCCTATCATAGGTCCGATTGTAGACGGCAATAGCCGGCGTTCCCAGCGGCTGGCTCGCGCGACCCAGAACCAGCCATTCACGCCCCCTGCCCTATTCCGCAAGTTCTGCCGCTCATTCACCTCCGCGCCATGGCCCGTTTGGTGACTGATCTTACGGGCCGACGAGCGGCACACGCTCAGGTCATCTTCCACGATGCGGCGTAGAGTAGGCATGCCCGACCTGTTCCCCGACGACCGTGAGCGATTGTCCCTCGATCCCGGTGCCGTGCTGCTTGGCGGTTTCGCGCTACCGATCGATCGCATCCTTCTCGAGGGGATCACGCATGTCGCCAAGACCGCGCCTTTTCGCCATCTCGAGACCCCGGGTGGCCGGCGGATGTCGGTGGCGATGACCAACGTCGGGCGGCTGGGCTGGGTCTCGGATCGGCATGGCTATCGCTACAGCCCGCTCGACCCGCTCACCGGGCGGCCATGGCCGGCGATGTCTCCAGACCTTGCTGCTCTCGCCACTAACGCGGCCGCCAGTGCTGGCTTCCCAAACTTTGCGCCGGAAGCGTGCCTCATCAACCGCTACGCGAGCGGCGCGAAACTATCGCTTCATCAAGACCGCGACGAGCGCAATTTCGACCAGCCGTTCTTTTTCGTCTCGCTCGGCGTCGATGCACGGCCCCTCTGGGGCGGGCAATCTCGCACCGACCGCCCGCGCCGCGTCGCGCTACACCATGGCGACGTCGTCGTCTGGGGCGGGCCTGCGCGGCTTACCTACCACGGCGTCGACACACTGGTGGAGAGCTCTCATCCGCTGACCGGCACGCTGCGCTACAATCTCACGTTCCGGACAGTGACCTGAGCAAGACCACGGCGACAAACCTGCATCAAAGCACGCTATCGCCGACCCGTCGGGGAACGCTTCGACACGCCTCCGGTTCTCATGGGCGAGGAGGTGAAGCAGAATGTCCGGCTTGATTGTACGCTGCCCAGCATGCGCCACCGCGAACCGCGTTCCGGCTGACCGCCTCGGTTCCGGCGGCAAATGCGGTCGGTGCGGCGTGGCGCTGTTTCAGAGCAAACCCGTCACGCTTACAAGCTCCAACTTTGACGCTCATGCGTCCCGTAGCGACCTACCTCTCCTAGTGGACTTTTGGGCAGCTTGGTGCGGTCCCTGCCGCCAGATGGCGCCAGCCTTCGCGTTGGCGGCCGCGTCGCTCGAGCCCGCCGCCCGTCTCGGCAAGGTGGACACCGAAGCCGAGGAGGGCATCGCCGCACGCTATGGTATCCGCTCAATCCCGACGATGATCCTGTTCTCGCATGGCCGTGAAATCGCTCGGCAGTCTGGCGCCATGCCGGCAGCCGCCATTGTGGAATGGGCGCGAGGCGCCTTGCCGCGCTAATCTAGGGTCTGCTCGACCAGTGAATTGACCCATTTTAGGTCGTTCACACGTCCTGTTCCGATACCCAAAACCTGCCGCTCGTTCAGGTGGAGCAATAGAGCGCTGGAGCGAGGTCGGTAGGCCAATCGGAACGGCCTAGATCAGGGCCTTCCTGGCCGGCAGCTAGCGGGAGCCCGGAAGAGGATATCTGCCGCTAGTTTTGCGCCTCTGAGGGGGCCGGCGCCATGTTCAGAGCCTAATACCTGCCCCTTCAAGAGCGCTATCGATGCGATCATCGACTTCGAGCTTTGTCGCAGCCCAAGCAGGCACCGTGTCCAGCAAGCGCTGCTGCCACGCGACGAGGTTGGGGAACTCGTTGAGCGGGATCTTCGTCCGCTCGTTCTGCGAAAAGGGGCCCGCGATATCAAAGTCAGCCAATGTCAATCGGTCGCCGACGATGTGGCTGTGCGTTGCGAGATGCACGTCCAGCACGGTGGCAGCCGCCCGAAGCTTGTCAGCCGCCATATGGACGATGCTCTCGTCCTCGGGCTGGGCCATGAAGCGTTTGCCAATCCGTTCGTCGAACGTGAGTGTTGCAAAGACTCGCCACTGCTCGCCGGACCAGAACATCCACTGGAGGATCTCGTACCGCTCACGCATCGTGGCACCGGCCAGATCACTGCCGACCTTCTCGGCGAGATACAGGTTGATCGCAGCGGACTCATAGAGGACGAAGTCACCATCGACCATCACGGGCGACAGCCCATGCGGGTTCATCTGCAAGAACTCGGGCGTGTGGCTCTCGCCCCTGAAGAGGTCGACGCTCACGCGCTCGATGTCGACGCCCATGACGGCTGCGGCCGACGTCACGCGGCGGAGGCTGCCGGAACCGGGATCGCCGTAAATTTTGATGGACATCGCAAATGATCCTCTAAGTGAGGGGCACCAACTAGGCCATTCGGGAAAGCGGGTGTATCTACTCGCTTCGAACAACATATATCCGAGTTTCGAATGAGCGATCGCTGGCAGGAGATGACCGTGTTCGTCCGGGTAGCGGAAAGCGGTAGTCTCTCGCGCGCGGCGCGCGAACTTAAGCTATCCCAACCCTCGGTATCGCGTATCGTCGGTACGCTGGAGGCGCGGCTGGGAACGACGCTACTGCTACGCACCACCCGCAGCAATTCGCTCACGGAAGCCGGCGCTCTGTATCTGGCGCGCGCGAGAGACCTGCTCGCGGAGATGGAGGAAGCCGAGCAGGCCACCCGTGGCGTAGACTCACTGCATGGCGTGATCCGCATCGCGATGCCGGTGCTTTATGGCACGCGCGCGGTCATTCCCGCGCTGGCGACGTACCTGCCGCGTCATCCGGATCTTCGGATCGAAATGATCATGAGCGACGGCCGCCAGAACCTCATCACGGAAGGAGTGGATGTGGCCATTCGGTTGGGCGTCGGGCCGCTGGGGGACTCCACCTTCGGGGCGCGGAAACTCGGCGTGGTGGAGCGGCTAGTGGTGGCGGCACCAGCTTATCTCTCGACATATGGCGCGCCCGCCACTCCGGCGGAACTCGCACCGCACGATTGCATCGTCCAGCATGGCCTTTTCGGTCGCGAGAGCTGGCGCTTCACGCACAATCAGACCGTCACCTGCGTCAATGTCCACGCGAAGCTATGGATCAACTCAGCGCCGGGAGTACTGGCGGCTGCGGTGGCGGGCTTGGGAATCGCGCTGGCGACAAGCGTTATGGCAGGAGAGGAGTTGCGCACCGGCCAACTTACGCGCCTGCTCCAAACGTATCAGCTCGATCCGGCGGAGGTCTACGCCGTCTTCCCTGCGGGTCCGAAGCCATCAGCAAAGGTCCGGGCGATCGTGGATCACCTCGAATCGTCGCTGAACACTTTTGCAGCCCGGTAGACCCAAAAGTAGACGTTCCCGGTCGGTTTGCGTCAGCCCAACTTCAGACGTTCATTCATCTTGAGAGTAACGCTCACATGCGATCGAGCTATCGCATAGGGCCGTGTTCGATGCGCCGGTCGAGCGATTGACCGCACACGTGAGAGTGGCCGCTAATCCGGGTGAACCTGACCTTCAAGTGAACGCCAAGCGGCCCGCAACCATCTTAGTTTTCGCCGTACGGCAAAAAGGCTTTTCATTTCCCCGGGCAGACGGCTGAATGCTTCACATGCTTCAGCTCCTGGTCAATGCCCCCTGCTTAGAAGTCTCGGATCTCCCCGCCAGAACTCCGGACCTTGCAACGCGACGATCCAGATCATCGCCAGCGCTGTAAAGCAGACAAGCGCGATCAGCTTGAGGCGTCTCATCCGCCACCCCTCTTCGTTCTCTCGTTGTTTTGAAAACGCCTTGTGCTCATCACGCTCTCACATTATGCCATTTGCATTCGAATG
>Ga0265780_10007461_pt1 | contig 13434 bp, 10 predicted proteins | sample P1T30metagenome_FD_192432 | JGI IMG/M metagenome (GOLD analysis project Ga0265780, IMG submission 192432) | Plant litter microbial communities from East Loma Ridge, Irvine, California - P1 T30 | ecosystem: Environmental > Terrestrial > Plant litter > Unclassified | place: USA: California... | reverse complement strand
ACCATTGATCACTGCATCGCATGCTGTAATACATTCCGCCCATTTTTCAGTTCCGGCGTATACCCCGGCATTCAGATACATTTTAGCCAGCAGCGTGTAAGCCGCCCACTTATTAAACTTTCCGTAAGTTGCGGTATTGTTATCTGCACTTAATGAGGGTATGCTTTCCGTAATTTCTTTTACGACAAAATCATACACCTCTTTGCGGGTGTTCTGTTCGGGAAGAAAGCCCTGGGGCAGGTCAAATTTCGTGACGATCGGAACGTTTCCGAAAAAGTCGCATAATATAGCATAATACGACGCCCGCACCACTCTTAACTCCGCCAAAGTAGCCTCTTTGCCTTCAGTTACAGGGATAAGGCCGGATTCGATCTGGTAAATGATCCTGTTGCAGTTGGTAATGCCCTGATAGGTCCTGGTCCATGTATTTCTGACCACTTCATCGTCGGTTGTCCAGGTATGTTTATGCAGCCGCTGATATACCCCGTCATCAAACCATCCCCAGGGGCGTTTGGGAATAACGATCTGGTCGGCGGTAATTTCCTGGGCACGCCAGAGCCCGTTCCAGTCGAGCAGTATAAAACGCCATTGCGAATAGGCGGCTCCCACCAGGGCGGCCAGGTCGTCGGGACCGGGATTGAATTTTGTGGATATGATAGTTGTATAGGGGTCATCCTTAAGTTTAGTACAGGATGGTATTGTAACTGCCGACAATAAAAAGGCGGCAGCAGAATATATTGTTATGAGCTTTTTCATTTTTTCAGCTATTAGAGATTAAAAACTTAGATTGACACCGAAGGTGAATGTGCGGGCAGTTGGGTACTTATCGCGGTCGTCCAGGCCCGGGCTCAGTCCTACACGGTTAACTTCCGGGTCAAGTCCTTTATATCCGGTAATGATAAAAGTGTTTAAGGAAGAAAGGTACAGCCGTGCCGCTTTGATATATCCTTTCCGAAGCTTATTGAAATTGTATCCCAGGGTAATGTTGTCGATCTTCCAGAAATCGCCGTTTTCTACATAATAGCTGTTAAATTCGAGGGCCGGTACATTTAGTACAGCCTTACCGAAAACAGGCTCATATGCAGACTTCATAATATTGTAGTTCTGAATTGCGGGGTTTTCCATATACATCCTCTGGGAGTTGATGATCTGATAGTCAAAAGCTCCTCTCATAGTAATGCTCAGGTCGAAGTTTTTATAGGCAAACTCATTGTTCCAGCCTGCATAATATTTAGGAAGCCCGTTGCCGATCACCTTTTTGTCTTCAAAGCTGTGTGCCAGCTGATCGTAGGGGACTGCTTCGCCGTTCCGCCCTTCGTATATCCATTCTCCGTTATCGTCGATATCCATTACCTTGTATCCGTAAAAATCTCCGATACTCTTCCCTATGAAAACTATGTTGGTGAAAGTCTGAATAGGAACGCCCGCTGCTCCCGTAGTGAAATAATTCGTCGTGGTCTGGTAAAGATCGTTAGATAAACTTACCAGCTTGTTGGTATTGGTGGAAAAGTTCAGGCTTGTATTCCACTTGAAGCTTTTTGTTATGGCAGGAACGAAGTTCAGCATTATTTCTATTCCCTTATTTTCCATTTTTCCGACGTTGGCCTGCGTCCTTTCGTAAAGGTTCGGCGGACTGGGTACCTGATATTCATAAAGCAGGTCTCTTATCTGGCGCTGATAAACATCTATGTTACCGCCTATCCTCCCTTTCAGCATACTGAAATCAAGGCCTATATTGGCTTCATGTTTTTCCTCCCACCTGATAAACGGATTGGCATTGGTGGCCGGGCCAAGCGTGCGAACCCATTTTCCGTTAGAATAAACATAATTTCCGTAACCGAGAAGAGGCTGACTTAGAAACCCTGCCAAGGGTGGATTTCCGGTTATGCCATAACCGGCACGCAGTTTCAGATCGTCGAACAGCGTCTGGTCTTTCATAAAACCTTCTTTATTAATTCTCCAGCCTGCTGAAACCGACCAGAAATTACCCCAGGGATTTTCGGCCCCATACAGCTGGCTGGCTCCCTCGTGCCGCAGGCTGGCCAGAAGCAGGTACTTGTCTTTGTAACTGTAGTTAAGCCTTCCAAAAAAGCTGATCAGGTTAGATTCATATCGGTCGCTTGAAATAGATGCCTTCGCATCTTTGATGCCTTCTCCCAGCTGGATGTTATTGTAACCAAAAATATCGGTAGGAAAGTCCTGGTTTTGTGAGTACATCGATGACGATTCATTTTCCTGGTAGCCGTATCCGCCCAGAATGCTGAACCTGTGTTCTTTTAGTGCCCTGGAATATTCGGCAGTTAACTCTGCCAGCCGGTCTATAGAGATGCTCGATTGCAAAGTAGCAAAACCGTTCAGCCCGCTTCTTATTGTGGAGATATGTTTTTTGGATTCTGCATACCCATTATTTGAATTGATGCGCGAATAGGAGAATAAGGCAGACAGCTTAAGATCGTTGACAGGCTTGTAACTGATGGTGCTGTTCATCCTTGAATTGACATTTTTTGATTCGCCGCTGCTTTCGTAAAGAAGAGCCATCGGATTCTCATAATCGAAGTTGCCGATATTTTCATAGAAATCATTATTGTCATTATATACCGGTTCTGTCGGGTTGCGGATCACCGTTTGCCGGTAGATCCAGCCGTTAAAGCTGTCGCCCCTGAAGCCGTTCCCATTATAGTTCCTTGTATAATTATTGGTTTGGTTCAGCAGGCCTATATTGAACTTCAGCTTGTCATTCCACATATTATGGTTCACGTCAATCCTGCCGGTAAACGTGTTATTATCGCTTTTTCTGAAAACACCCTGCAGCGCTCTGTAATTCGCCGATGCGAGGTAATTCGTCTGACTGTTGCCGCCTCTGAACGTTAAGTTATGTACCTGGGTTACCGGCGTGCGGGTTACCTCGTCGAGCCAGTCTGTATTGCCGCCCTTGTCCCATTCTGCACCCCGTGTGCCTGCGGCGATCTGGGCTCTGTAATCTTCAGCGCTGAGCATATCCAGTTTTTTTGCTATCGTCTGGGTGCTGGTGTAACCGCTATAATCTACGTTATTGCTGAACGAGCCTTTTGCCCTTTTTGTGGTAATGATTATTACTCCGTTCGATCCCCGTACCCCATAAATTGCAGCTGCCGAGCCGTCTTTCAGCACGTCGACCGATTCAATATCTTCAGGGGCTACCGTTTTCAGATCGCCGGGGATACCATCAATAAGCACCAGCGGATTAGAGTTGGCGCCGAACAAAGTTGTATTACCACGCAGCAGGATCTGGGTGCCGGCAGATGGATTGCCACTTGGCGCGCCAATAGTAAGACCGGCAACTTTTCCCTGAAGCAGCTGCCCTGCATCCTGTACCGGGCCTTTTACAAAATCTTCCGCTTTTACAGTGGCTACCGCGCTGGTCACATCAGCACGCCGCTGTGTACCGTAACCGATAACCACCACTTCGCTCAGGGCAAGGATATCTGCTTCCAGGATCACATCCAGCTGGGTCCTGCCTGCTAAAGAAATTTCTTTGGCGTTAAATCCGATATAGGAGAAATGCAGTGTCACCTCGGCAGAGCTCACGCTGATGGAAAAAGAACCGTTAAGATCAGTAGATGTTCCGCCGGTTTCTCCTTTTACTTTGACGCTTACGCCTACAAGAGGCTCGCCGTTGTTACCCTTTACTGTTCCCCTGACAATGACTGCTGCTGCTCCCGTATTTTTTTCATCAGTTTTATCTTCCTCCGAGCGTTCAACAATTAATATATAATGTTCATTTTGCTTATAGATCAGATTGGTATTGCTGAGCAAAAGCTGGAGCGTCTGGGCTACAGAACGTTTTGCCCATGGGAGAGAAACACTGGATACAGATGCAATCTCGTCCGGCTTATAGGCAAAACGTATCTGCGATGATTTCTCTATCGCCCTGATGGCCGAACGCAGGCTCTTATTGTTTATCCCAAAATTTATTTCAAGTTTGTCAAGGTTCTGAAGTTTTCCTTCAGCGGCCTGCGTGCTAAGGACAATGGTTAACGACAAAGTAATAATCAGCAGAATATAACGTATTATAGAAATCGGGGAGAGCGTGTAATCCCTCCCGGGAAAACAAAATGTATTTCTTTCCGGTAGTAATGAGTTCATGACTTTCATGGTTTAATCAATTGACAGAAATTGGTTAGTTGCAATCTGTACTGGCGGTACATTTGCAGGGCCGCTGCTGGTTAAGCGGCGGCTTTTTGAAAACGGTGCCTGTATAACGCCGTCTATGTCGGGGCTGTTCTTATTTGCATATCTATAGTTTGAAATTGGTTTCTCTGGATCAGCAGCCTTTCCCGCTGAGTATAACTTTTCGTTTTTCAATCCGGTACTTAAAGCCATTCAGCTCGCTGATTACCTGCAATACTTTGCTCAGTTTTTCTCCGTTTAAAAAAGTAACTGAAAAGCGGCAGCGCTTAATTTTCGAACTGCTGAAAGAAAAATCCACATCATACCATCGGGAGATCTTTTCGGCGGCTTCTTCCATGCTTACGTTGTTCAGGATCAGTTCCCCGTTTATCCATGATGCAAAATCGCCGGCGTCGACGATATTCAGTTCTGCCTTTCGCGTATCACGGTTATATCTCAGCTGTTTGTTCTTTACCAGTTCAGCAAGCCTGCGCTGCCCGTCTGATACCCTTACCCTGCCTCGTGTTACCGTAACAGTTACTTTCTTTGTATCGTAGGCAGACAGATTGAATGCCGTGCCGAGAACACGGGTGCTTATATCGCCCGTATGAATAATAAAAGGTTTGCCAACGTCATGGGCAACGTCAAAATAAGCTTCGCCCTCCAGGTATACCTCACGGCTTGTATCGCTGAAAGTTTCCGGAAATTTGAACTTACTGGCCGAGTTTATCCATACACGCGTGCCGTCGGGCAGCATCAGTTTTAATTTTGCTCCCGCAGAAACCCGGCGTTCCTTAAACCGGAGAGGTTCAGTGACAGGTTTGCTGTCGCGCTTCAGCATGAAAAATCCCGCAATACAGATTAAAAGGATACTTGCCGCAACAGGAATATGTAAAAATGGCCTGAACGCCGTGCTTTTATTTTGCCGCTGCTTAAAACGCGGGTCAGACAAGATCTTTGAATAAAGAGCCTGCTCCTGCAGTTCAGCACTGAAAGTTTTTTCTGTTTTTTTCCACTCTGCATCCATACTCTCGAAGAGTGCGCTCTGCGGCTGCTCTTTACGGAGATAGTCCATCAGTTCCTCGTATTCGGCACGTTTGATAACATTGCCGGTAAACTGCTCAATAAGATATTTCAGCCGCTGCTCGTCCATGGGAAATAGGTATTACTGGTTTATATTCTGTAATACACCTATGAATGAAGAGAGGACTAGTCGGAGCTGAATTTTTTATTTGTAAAAGAAACAGGCCGCCAGAAATATGAAATATTCCATTTGCCCGAATTTAAGGCGCATTTTTTTCAGCGCCTGCACCAGGTGGTTTTTTACGGTATTGGAAGATATACTGAAACGCCGGGCAATTTCCTCATGTGTTAATCCTTCCTGTCTGCTAAGACGGAATATCAGTTGCTGCTGCCGCGGAAGATGAGAAATAGTATGTTCAAGCTGGCGGTTAAGGTCGGCCAGGAAAACTGATTACTCTGTAGGATTTTGAGCTGTTTCGATAATGTGCCACAGGCGTTCTTTAAGCCTGTCTGAATTTGCCGTATTCCTGATCTGGTTCAGGGTTAAGCGCCGGGCAATTGTATACAGATAAGAACCCATATTATATTGGGTATCGATCTTTTCGCGGTTCATCCACAGGCTTAGAAATGTCTCCTGGATGATCTCCTCCGTTTGCTCCCTGTCTTTCAGGAAACGGTACACAAAACTAAATAAACGATTATTGTAAAAATGGAAAATAACAGTAAATGCAGCCCGGTCTCCCTCCCGGAGAGATATGATATACGAAGTATCTATCTCTTTAAAGCTATTCATTTAGTATAAAGGCAAATTGGTATTGTCAATATTACACTTTATTTTTAAAAAAACAAATAGTATGGCAGCTTGCCGGTTCGCTCCCGGAAGAAGTAATATGCTTATCCCGATACTGGTCGCCGTCAAACCTGCTCAAGTTACAGGCGTAACCGTCTTTTTTAATAATTATTGAAATAATAAGATTTTTAATATCTTCGTAAACGATTACGGAGATGAAAAAACGTGTTACAATTGCCGATATTGCAAAAGATCTGAAGATAACCGCAGCGACGGTGTCCCGGGCTTTAAGCAATCATCCCGAAATCAGCACGAGTACTAAACAGGCAGTAAAGGAAGCCGCAGGGCGACTGGACTATAAACCCAATAAAATAGCTTCATCTTTAAGATCCGGGCGAACCAATGTGATCGGAGTACTCATTCCTACAGCAGAGCATGCGTTTTTTGGATCAGTAATTCATGGCATCTCTAATATAGCCAGTGAGAACGGATACGATGTACTCATTTATCAGTCAAATGAATCACAACAGTTTGAAAAGAAAGGTATTGAAGCATTTATAGGTGCCCGGGTAGATGGCATCCTTGCTTCTATAGCAAAAGGGACGACCGATTTTTCGCATTTCAGTTATGCCCGCGAGAAAAATATTCCCATAGCTTTTTTTGACCGTGTAAATGATGATCTGGGCATTTCATCTGTGTCTGTAGACGATTACCGCGGCGCCTATATGGCTGTGGAATCGTTAATTAAAGCTGGTTACCAACGCATTGCCCATATATCAGGGCCCCAGCATATCAGGACCTTTTCTGAAAGAGTGAGAGGATACAAAGATGCATTGCTTGCCTATCAGAGGGATGTAAACAATGAACTTATTTACCAGGGCGATATCAGCATAGAAGCAGGAAGAAGGGGATTGAGTTATTTCCTGGCGCTTCAGAACATCCCGGATGCAATATTTGGCGTGGAGGATTTTACCGCGCTTGGTGTTTTAAAAGAGTTAAAAGCACGGGATATACAAGTGCCCGCTTTTGGAGTGATCGGATTCTGCAATGATCTGTTTGGAGAACATATCACGCCATCTTTATCCACCGTAGACCAGAGAACCGTCTCGATGGGAGAGGAGGCATTTAAACTGATCAACAATTTAATAAAAGAGCCCCCGGCGGGAAGCAGGATACAGAAGATAATCCTGCAGCCCTCGCTTATTGAAAGAGAATCTTCTCAGCGAAACCGCTGATTTTTTAAATACCAGTTCCGTAAACGATTACGGTATATAAACGCGAAACCAATTTGTATAAAATGAATTATATCAAACACACTGTGCTCAGGTCCCTGGCCTTACTAGCTCTCGCAACGCTGCTTGCCGTACAGGTGCAATCTCAGGTACGCAAGATCACTCCCTTCGACAGTAACTGGAAGTTTACCAGGGAAGATGCTCCCGGTGCAGAAAAGCCCTCCTTTGATGATGTAAAATGGCGAAGCCTGGACGTACCTCACGACTGGAGTATTGAGGGGGCCTATGACCAGTCAAACCCTGCCGCCCGCGGAGGGGGATATCTTCCGGCCGGAACAGGCTGGTACCGTAAAACATTTACCTTAACTGAAGCAGATGCCGGAAAGCTGCACTCCATAGAATTCGATGGTGTAATGGCAAACAGCGATGTCTGGATAAACGGCGTTCACCTGGGTAAAAGGCCTTACGGTTATATCAGTTTCAGCTACGACCTGAGCAAGCATTTGAACTATGGAAAAGGAAAAGTCAATGTTATTGCAGTAAGGGCAGATAACACCATTCAGCCCGCATCGAGATATTATACAGGGGCCGGCATTTATCGCCATGTGCGCCTGGTATCTGTGGGGCAGGTCCATTTTACACAATGGGGAACCTTTATTACCACCCCGGCCCCTAACGCTCAGAAAGCCGTAGTAGCCGTCAGTTCAGAAGTTGAAAATAAAAGTAATAAAGCCGGAGCCTATACCCTCCGGACCTCTATTTTAAATGCGGCCGGAAAACCTGTAAAAACAGAACAAACTACCCTGAACATTCCGGCAGCCGGAACCGTACAGTTCAGCCAGCAGATCGAAATAACGAATCCTGCTTTATGGGATATTGAAAAACCTGATTTATATAAAGCTGAAACGAAGATCTTCGACGGCAAAACCCTGCTCGACGATCAGACGATCAGCTTCGGCATCAGGGATGCCAGGTTCGAAGCGGCTACCGGATTCTGGCTGAATGGTAAGAACTATAAGATCAAAGGAGTTTGCCTGCACCACGATGCCGGAGCAGTTGGTGCTGCAGTGCCTTTAGCAGTCTGGGAAGAACGTTTTAAACAGCTGAAGAAGGTAGGAGTAAACGGTATCCGTACATCCCATAATCCTGTTGCCCCGGAGTTTCTCGATCTTTGCGACCGTATGGGTTTCGTAGTGATGGACGAAACTTTCGATACCTGGACTTCCGCCAAGCATAATGGTGAGAAGGGCTACAATTTATACTTCAAAGAGTGGTGGGAAAAAGATACCCGCGATATGGTGCTGCGCGACAGGAATCATCCTTCCATTGTAATTTACAGTATCGGGAACGAGGTGCACGACGATCTCAGTTATCCTGAAGGATATAAAGTATATAAGGCGCAGGAAGACGTGGTGAAAAAATATGACAATACCCGGCCGGTCACTATGGCCCTGTTCCGCCCGGCCAATTCCAAAGTTTACCTGAGTGGCTTTGCTGAGCAGATGGATGTTGTGGGGCAGAATTACCGGGAAAATGAGCTGATCGCGGCGCACGAGGCGCATCCCGATTGGAAAGTTATCGGAACGGAGAATACACATGTTCTGAATATGTGGCTGGCACTGCGTGACAAGCCTTATATGGCCGGGCAGTTTTTATGGACCGGCTTCGATTACCTGGGAGAAGCAGACTGGCCGGAAACCACCAATAACCAGGGATTGTTTGACCGTGCCGGTAACTGGAAACAGCAATCGTTGCAGCGGGAAAGCTGGTGGTCTGATAAACCGGTAGTGCATATAGTCAGGAAGTCTGATAACGCCGGCGCAGGAGTATGGGTAGCGAACTGGACGCCTGCAGACTTTGATACTTACGATAACGCAAAAGTGCAGGTTTACAGTAATTGCGATGAAGTGGAACTTTTCCTGAATGGGAAATCACAGGGAGTGTTACAGAAGCCGGTCAACGATGCCGCCCGTGAATGGGATCTTACTTTTGAAAGAGGGAACATTAAGGCCATAGGAAGAAATAAAGGTAAGGAAGTCGCTTCCGAAGAGTTTAAGTCGGCCGGTGCCCCCGCGAAAATAATACTCAGTACCTCCAAGCAGGTAATTTCTGCCGATTGGGACGATGCGGCGTTCATTAATGCTGTTGTTGTAGATGCAGAAGGTGTCCCCTGTGCAAATGCAGACAACCTGATCAGGTTCAGCATCAGCGGTCCCGGCCAGGTAAAAGCAGTAGACAATGGAAATATTATCAGTCATGAGCTGTATAATGCCAGCAGCCGGAAAGCTTACCAGGGTAAGGCTATCGCCATTGTCAAAGCAATAAAAGACTCAAGTAAGCTGATTGTTAAAGCGGAATCTGAAGGCCTGCAGGCTGCCACACTGGAGATCAGTGCCCAGGCTCCCAAACTTGTTAAATAAATTTTAGAATATTTTCATTATTAATGCTTAGTCATGACTTACCAGCCAGTTAAAGAACGTTACCAGCAAATGGAGTATAGGCGATGCGGCCGCTCCGGCCTCAAGCTATCAGCCCTCTCACTCGGATTATGGCATAACTTCGGGCATGTAAACGATTTTGAAAACTCAAGGACCCTGATCCGTACCGCCTTCGATCATGGAATTACTCACTTCGATCTGGCCAATAATTACGGTCCGCCGCCGGGATCTGCAGAAGAGAACTTCGGTAAGATCCTCGATCTCGATTTCAGGTCTTACCGCGACGAGCTGATCATCTCTTCTAAAGCGGGGTATAACATGTGGGACGGGCCTTACGGCGACTGGGGATCAAAGAAGTACCTGGTTTCGAGCCTGGACCAGAGCCTCAAACGCATGAAACTGGATTATGTAGATATATTTTATCATCATCGCCCCGATCCTGAAACTCCTCTTGAAGAAACCATGGCCGCCTTAAGCCTGATCGTGCAGCAGGGTAAAGCATTGTATGCGGGTATTTCCAATTATCGTCCGGCCGAAGCTGCAAAGGCATTCTCAATCTTAAAACAGATGGGAACGCCATGTTTGATCCACCAGCCAAAATACTCTATGTTCGAGCGATGGGTAGATGACGGACTGCTGGATCTCCTGGAGCAGGAAGGTGTAGGTTGTATCCCCTTTTCACCGCTGGCCCAGGGCCTGCTTACAGATAAATATCTCCATGGCATACCTGCCGATTCAAGAGCGGTAACCAGCGGGGTTTTTCTCAATCAAAGCCATATCACTCCAGAGAAAATAGAGACGGTAAGCCGGCTAAACATTATTGCGGAGAAAAGGGGGCAGAAACTCGCGCATATGGCGCTGGCCTGGCTTCTGCGTAAACCGGTGGTAAGCTCCGTTCTTATCGGGTCAAGCAAACCCGGGCAGATCATAGATTCCATAAAAGCACTGGAGAATACTTCGTTCAGTGACGAAGAACTCAAAATGATCGATTCCGTTTTGAATTAAGCAAAGGATGTTGTTTATTTAATGTTGTGAACTGCCTGCGTCTGTTGCGTTTAAGCCTGCTTCTCTGGGCGCTGATTTCCTGCAGCCGGGAGGAAGCAGGAAAACAACGTAATACACTTACTGCCGCAGATAGCGCCGCGATTGAAAAAAAGATACATGCAGCGAAAAATATCAGCGATAACTCTCCTGATTCTATGCTGCTTTTATCCAGGCAGCTTGTTTCCTTCGGTGCGAAAAGCAACAGGGCGGCAGCAGAAGCGGAAATATTGAAAGCGAAATATCACTGGCGTACAGGTGCCCGTAAAACCGCGATGACCGCAGCATTAAAAGCCCTCAGGATGGTAAACCGCTCACTGCCAGAAAAACTTCCTGCAGTGTATGCTATTATAGGAAATCTTCATAAAGAACAGGGCAATTACAAGATGGCCCTGGAATCTGCTGCGAATGGCCTGGCTGTGGCACAACGTTTAAAGGATACCACCAATATCATCTACATGCTCAGGTTACAGGCCATGTTTACAAAGGCATACGGAGCAGATCATAACGACAGTACTGCTATCCGTAAATCTCTGCGGCTGCATATGCAGGGACTGAAACTCGCGGAAAGCAACCTTAAATATGAAAGCTCCAGGATAGCATATTACGACAATATTTCCCAGTATTATGCCGAAAGAGGCAACTTCGAAAAAGCAGTTTATTACGGGGGCAAGAGCGTTCCTCTATGTTATAAATACAACCGTAAAACCTCACTTACCTATGCCTATAACTGGCTCGGAATGGCTTATTTTAAACATGGCGATACCCGTACGGGCCTGGATTATATTTATAAAGCTTTATCAATAAGCCGGGAGATACATAATCCCTTCAGGGAAATGGAACTCAACCTGGCTTTATATAATTGTTACCTCGACGCCGGGCAGTACAAGCCGGCCATGATGAATTTTTCCAGGTATAATTCTATCCGCGATTCTTTAAATGTGCTGAATAATACCCGGCAGATCGCAGAATTACATTTGCAGTACGAAACAGATAAAAAGAATCACCAGATCAGCCTGCTGGAGAAATTAAACCGCTCGCAGTCTTTTATAGTAACCGGCCTTATTATCGGTATCGTTGTTGTTTTATTACTATCGGGATTGCTCTTACGGCTGTACCGAGCCATTAAACAGCGTAACAGGCAGATTACCGAGCAGTCTGACAAGCTGGAGGTGCTGATGAAAGAGCTGCACCATAGGGTTAAAAATAACCTGCAGGTTGTTTCAAGTCTGCTTAACCTGCAGTCGAACAGGCTTACCGATCCCCAGGCGAAGCAATCTGTACTGGTAGGAAAACAACGCATCGAAACAATGGCTCTCATTCACGGTTCATTATACCGCCAGGAAAATATCAGCATGGTAAATATGAACGAGTATGTGAGGAATGTTGTTGAAAGCGTTATAAAAAGCTTCGGAAAAGAAGAAAATGTAATAGATCTGCATATAACGGTCGAGGTGCCGGAGTTGGATATGGACCAGGCACTTCCGCTCGGGCTCATTATTAATGAGTGGGTAACAAATGTTCTGAAGCATGCCTATACGGATACGGAAATGCCATCACTGGTATTGGATCTTAAATCTGAAGATAGTAAATTCAAACTGACTATAAAAGACAACGGTGTGGGGATGGATGAAGAAAAATGGCACCAGCCAGGCAATTCATTCGGCATCAAACTAATCAAGGTATTAAGCAAACAACTGAAAGGTAACTGCAGTATGGAGCAGGGCAGCGGGACAAGGCTGAATGTTATATTTTAACCTTCCTGGCTTCGGTAAAACATATAATAATTTAACACTTCTTTTTAATGGACGAAGAAAATCAGGGCAAGGATAAAGTAAAGATACTGATACTGGAAGACGAAGGGATCGTAGCGATGGATCTTGAAGAGTCGCTCATTTCAGAAGGGTATGAAGTCGTGGGTATTGCCAACAGCGGAAGGGAGGCGCTGATGCTGGCAAAACAATATTCGCCGGATCTCATATTGTTTGATATCCATGTGAGCGGAGACCTGGATGGAATTGAAACGGCAACGGAGCTCAAGAAACTGATTAATGTGCCTTTGATCTATCTCACCGCTTATACAGATTCGGCTACGATAGAAAGAGCCAAAACCACTTTTCCCTCGGCTTACCTGGCAAAACCATTTCAGGCGGCCAACCTCCGGCTGGCTATAGAAATAGCCCTTAATAACTTTGCAGCACGGCGTTTTGCACCTGATACGGCTTTTGCAAAGGATACTGGTATTAAAGATAAACAGGAACCGATTCTTTTTTTCAATAACAGCATCTTTATTAAGCAGAACTATAAGTTTATCAAGCTTATGCTTGATGATATTTATTACCTCCAGGCAGAGAATAACCACGTTTATATTTTTACAGATGATAAAAAATATATCCTGCGGCAGGCCCTGAATACCCTGCTCGAACGCTTTAACTGGCCCGATCTCATCCGCATTCACCGCTCTTACGCTATTAATATCAATAAGGTAAATACATTTAATGAAAGTAATATCTTTTTGGACCAAACGGCAATCCCAATGGGAAGGAGCTTCAAAGACTAGTTTTTCAAACGGTTTGAAGTACTCTGATCAATTAACTGAAAAAATCGCCCGTCATCGCCCATCGTCCTCGTTTGTAACGAGGATGCGTGAGAAATGCATTTTCAATGCATAAAAAGGGGCGATACAATCGCCATTCTCGCCACATCCGCATTGCAAATGCGGACGATAATGCCGGATTATATTAACAACCTGTTATAACCA
>Ga0265780_10007460_pt1 | contig 13435 bp, 13 predicted proteins | sample P1T30metagenome_FD_192432 | JGI IMG/M metagenome (GOLD analysis project Ga0265780, IMG submission 192432) | Plant litter microbial communities from East Loma Ridge, Irvine, California - P1 T30 | ecosystem: Environmental > Terrestrial > Plant litter > Unclassified | place: USA: California... | reverse complement strand
GATCCACTTTGCCAGCATTTCGAGACTTCAAGGCTTCGTCCTGCATAAGAGAGTACTCTTTCGGCAGAGTGATTGGTTGCGCGGTTATCGGCCCAGCGGGACCCATCCAACCCGCCTGTGGCTTGATAAACGCCTTCCCTACCGAACTATATCGGCTAGGGCCACCGTTGCTCAGAACCACGCGTTTACTTATTGCTATCCTGCACATCTTCGATGCGGCTCGCAGCTCAACTGCTTCGTCGAATGTCATTGGCTTCGAAGCAAGTTGCTCGAACTGACGCTTAACCTCGTCGTGCGGGACAATTGACTTGTGTCGACGTCGTTCGATGAAGCAGGCTCTTCCAACGTCGATGACGGATGCGCCGTTAATGACCATTTCGCGGAGGCTTGATACCAGCAGTGATCCGTTGAGCTTGGGCGCCCCCTTACATTCCGCTGCAATTACTTCGGACATGTAATCGCTTTGGATCGATGGCCGCCCAGGATTTGGCAGCCATCCGACAGGCCCGCGGTTGGCGTTGAGGAAGCGGTTTCGTTGCTTTGCTGGTAAGTGGAGCTGCGTGCCCCAGAACGTGGCTTTCGCATCCGCGTCACTTCCCGGGGAGGTCGACCACCCGCCGCTCGCACGCAATGAGTCGAAACGCCATGGCGTTGTGTCACGAATGCCGAGCGCGTCTCCCATCCAATGCAGGTTCGCTGCCAGTGACAGAGCAAGACCGTCTTGCTCCTGCGAACGAACCACTTCTCGCCATCGGCGGAAGGTTGCACTATTGACGCGAGTGCGATCTGGTCGTCCGCCTGCGAGGATGTACGCCCCGAGGCGGGGCACAATCTCCTCGTCGAGGTTCGCGTATGTCGCCGCAGGAAGGGATGCGACGCGCTTCTGCAACGCAGATTTTACCTGCGAGGGGACAGGTGCTTTAACTGCGTGAAGGCCTTGCACAGCAATAAACGTTGCGTACTGGGATGGGCCATCGGTGGGCGTAAGTCGGTATTCCGGACCACGCCTGTAGCGATCTATTGCGCGAGCGACCAGTAGTCGCTCGGCTGGCGACAGTTTGAACGAACGAAGGCCGATCGCTGCCGTTGCTTGACGCTCCAACTCATCCAGCCCTGGGTCGGAGTCACTGGTTCGGTCGCTGATGGCAGCCGCCAGAAGTTGTTTCTTGACCGCTTGTTTCTGCTTCTGATTCAATAGCTGGGCATGAAGCACTCCTGCCGCGCGGAGGCGCCAGGTGGTTTGATAAACACTCATTGCAGCACCGAGATCGCCAACATCTGCAAGCCCAGACTTATCTGGCAAGGCATAGTTCTTAACCAAATAGCTGGCCTTAACACAAAGTGCGTTCTGTGCAGTGGCGGGTTCTTGAGGGTGCTCCGAACACGCAGTGATGCCGAGGCCGACCGAAGCGACCAAGGCGGCCGTTCCTACTTTCAGGAACGACCGCCTCAGCTTGTTGCTAAAAGTCACCCGCCAGCTCGGCAATCCCATGACGAGGAACCAAACGTGACGGTACCACTCGCCGTCTCGGTCACGGAATTAACGACCGTCGCGCGGAAGCTCCAGTTATCCCAGTCGTGACTAAGGTTCTTGTACTTGGTTGTACTTGTAGCCCACTTGATGGTTTTGCCGGAGCCGATAATCGTGACCCCGGGGCTCGCGGACGCGGTAGCCGACAACTTGATACCGGACGCTGAAACAGTGTCCGTAAGCGTCATCTTTGCAGGCTTTTTGCTTCCGGTGAAGTAGTTCGTCGACTCGCCGTCGGCCACGGCCTGCGTCACTGCCTTGTTAGTGGTGACAACTGTGGAGAATGCAACTCGGAAGCTGCCCTTGCCGGGGACTCTCTTACTCGCGGAAGAATTGAGCAGCTTGCTAGTGACCTTAAGCACCGAGAACTGGCCGGCAGTGGCACTTGGAGTTGACTCGGGCGCGACGTTGACCGTGCTGTTCTGCGCATCGCTGGGATTCACGTCGTTCACGGCGTCATCAGATGCCGTGGCCGTGGCGCTCGATGCTTGCTCGTCGGGGACGTCAGCGCTCGTGCTGAAAGACCACGTCGGCGTCGTGACAGTGGACGGCGTTGTTGCTCCGGCAGAAGGCGCGGAGACTACTGCAGACCACCGGTAGTGCTGCGATGCGTTGAGGACACCGGCGGGCACGTGCCACTGGAGGGACTGATCCCCCGAAGTGGCGACGGTCGCGCCGTTGTCGTCGACAACCGTGTACTGAACTCGTGCGTCCACCGGAAGGACGTCACCGTCTGAGCTCACTCCGAGGAGGGGGGTAGCGGGTGATTCTGCACCATCGGCAAGACTCGGAATCACCGGACTGGTTGCCCAGTCCCCGAGACCAAACTCGTACGAGGTGGCGTTACTCGAGCCGTCCGGATTCGTCGAGATCGCCTCGAGCGTGTGCAGACCTGCTCCCGGAGTGATGGAGACACTCTTCGACACGGAACGAGCGTCGGAGCGGGTGAGGCTTGCGAATTCGCCGTCGACGGAGATCGCTACGTCCTTGTCCGACGTGTCGGCAGGGGCTGCCGTGATGGTGCAGTTCAGCGTTGACGGCTTGACCGCGGTCCAAGAGCCCGCTGTGTACGGCGCCGGGCAGCTGATGGCGGGGGCAACAGGGTTCGTGTACCAGCCCTGCACATCGATAACGTAGTTAGTCGATTTTGCGGCGTTTCGCAGAGCAATCTTGCCGTTCGCGCCGAGAGGCACGGTGATGGTATTTGTTTGAATTTCGTCTGTGTTGAAGTTGACGACTGACGTCCCGGGTCGGGCGGTGCCATCGGCCCAAGCCTCGGCGTAGCCGTTCCCGCCGCCGTGCGCGACGATCAGCGTGAGGACGACGGCGTTGATTCCGGAACCCATGGCGGGGACTCCAGCGGTGCCAGCGATCTGAATCGAGCGAGTCTCCTGCTCGGCCAGCGCCGTGTTTCCCGTTGCACGGGTGTCATAGGCCCGGCCGGACGCCGGAGTGAACATGGCGCCGTTTTGGTCGCTCGCGGTGAAGTAGCCCTGCAGATCCACGATCAGGCTTGCTGTCGTTGACGAGTTGGCGATCGTCATCTTGCCGGCCGCCGACAGCGGAACCTGGGCCTGAATCGAGGTGCTTGCGGACGGCGCGTAGTGAAGCGAGTTCGCAGGCTTCGTAGCCCCCGTCGCGTACGGCGTGAGGTAGCCGTCGGCAGCGGTGGTGTTGAGCGCGATCAGGCTCACAACAGCTCCGGACGCGCTGGCGGGTACCCCGTTGGCGCCGCCGACCTGCACATCGACGCTGGCGCCCGGCGCGAGCGTCGCCTTCGGGGCTCCAAGGCCGGCTCGGGTGTCGACGATGCGCTTCGCGAGAGGCACGAAGCCCCCAGCGGCGGTCCCGTCCGCACTGGCGGTGTAATAGCCCTGCACATCGAGGATGACCCGAGCAGAGGTCTCGGTCATGACCTGAATTGTGCCATCGGTACCTACCGCGACTACCGCGCTGTTGGAGGTGTACTGCCCCGACAGGTTGTTGTAGATCAACATCGTGGTCCGCGCCGTGCCACTGTCGGGGCGGCCGAAGAGCGTGCCGTTATCCGGTGCCGAACCAACGGTCGCGTTCAGAGAAACGGCGGCCACTGACCCATCATCTGGGACGCCTGCCAAGCCAGCGACCTTGATGGTGCGGTACGTCCCTGCCACCATCGGCGTGCTGAAACCGCCGGTGCCCTTCGACGTGTCGAGGATGCGTCCGGTGGTCGGCGTGAAGATCCCGCCGGTGCCGGTGTCGCTCAGCGCCTGCGCAGGCGCTGCGACGATCAGTGAGCTGATAAGAGCCAACGCGCCGAGTGCCGCAGCAGCGATGCTGCGGGCTTTCGTACGTCGGGTGTGCAGCATGACGCGCACGAGACCCCCTAAGTCCGCTACAGCAGGTATTGCTGTCAGCAGACGAAGCATAGGGTTTTCCCAGTTCCGCACGTCTACCCCCACTCGGGGGATGCTGGCAGAAAGTCCTGATCAGAGCGGGTAGTACCGCCGCGGTCTGAGTATTCGTTCACGTAGAACGTGCTTGGAGAATCTCAAGACCGAGGGCCATCCTGGCGACCACGTGGTCAAGAGATCAGGCAGGCACCATGAAGAACTTCATGACTGCCTCGAGTACCGACGAGCGGGTATGGCGGCACATTCCAGGGCACGGTCGACTCTGCTGAGCTCCGGCTGTCATCGAGCCACGACAGCGGGACCTGGTCTACTTGACGCATGGATGACGACCCATCGTCGTGAGGCCCGCTACTGGATGTGGGTGGTGCTTGGGGTCGGTGTCCCGGTGGTGACGCTCGCCGTGCTGATGGGCGTGTTCCTGGTGACGGGGCGCATCAGCTACTGAACCCCACCGGCAGCCGTGTCCTGCCGAGGTGGTACCGGTTGACGAGTGAGGTCTTACGGTGCTGTACGGAACTCGATGAGTGTGACGCCCCCGTAGGTGTTCGTTTCGGCCGGGCGGTACCCGTGTCCCAGGATCGCTTGGGTCACCAGGCGCACTTCGGGGCTGTCGGTCTGTCCGACGTACCAGACGACGTCGACGGAGTCAGATCGTCCTACCGCTGCGCCGACGTCCCCATGGGCCGGCCAGAAGCCATCCGCTGGCGGTGCTGGCGTGCGGCCAAGATCTGTGACGCCCTGCAGTTGTTGCGGGTAGTCCACGCGGAGCTGTGTGGGTGGTCGTGCCATGGTGCCGTAGATGATGCCGGCCCGGTCGGTCCGGTCGGCCAGACGTTCTGTCCGGATCTCGTCTGCGACGGCGTGGAAGTCCGCGGTGACGGGGATCCCCCACCGGACCTGCTTCCACGCGGAACCTCCGAGTACGAGCAGCAGCACGAGGCCGATGACGGCGACGATCGCCGTCAGTCGTCGGTGCATGAGCGCGTCGAGGCCGGCTGCGACGAGGAGGGAGAGAGCGGGGACGCTCATCGCGAGGTACCGGTCGGTGAACGTTGGCGACACCAGGACCGTCACCACCAGCAGCCCGAGCGGCGGCACCACGAACCACGGAATGAGTAGCCCGAGCGACGGATGGGGACGATGAGTCCGGAGCATCCGCACTATGCCGACGATGGCGAGCAGCCAACTGATGATCGCTGCGACGGTCGGCCATCGGGGGCTCTGCTGCACCAACGGCAACAGGAACGACGCGTCCCGGAACACGGTACGGAAGCCGCTGGACACGGTCGGTGCTTTCAACCAGCCGATCTGTCCGCTCTGACCGGCAGCCAGGACCGCGAACGGGGCAGAGAACACGGCGACAATGACGATGACCCCAAGGCCGATCAGAGCCGCTCGGTTGCCGGAACGGCCTCGACGCCACCAGAGCAGTAGGACCGTCAGCGCGTGTGCGGCGATGAGGAAGACGATCCACAGATCCAGCAACACTCCGGCGTATGCGACGACCGCATAACCGGCCCATGCCGCGGCTGTATGCCACCGCTTCCTCGCCGTGCTCGGATCAACGGCGACAAGGACCAGCAGGGATGCGGCGACTGCGGCCAGCATCTCGAGCGCCTGTGAGCGTCCGTTCGTCGCAGCGAGCAGGACTGCCGGCGTCGCCAGGAACACGATCGCTGCGAGTACCCCGGCGCGAGCGCTGAGCAGTCGGGCGCCGAGTGGCACCAGGAGCGCCGCAGCCGCCGCGGCGGCTACTGCTGATGGGACGCGGAGCGCGAGCGGGGAGTAGCCGACCAGGTCGAACCAGACGTGCAACACCGCGTAGTAGGCGGCGTGCACAACGTCGATGTGACGCACCAGCTCGGCCAGTGCTGCCCAGGAACGCGTTGCGGAGATGACGGAAGCGGACTCGTCAAGCCAGAGTGTGCGCTGGGCGGCCCACGCGACGTTCAGCCCTGCACCGAGTACGAAGACCACGGCCGCTGCCAACCAAACGTTGCGTTGGGACGTCACACGATCAGCGGCTTGGTGGGACACTGCTGCAGCCTAACGGCGCTGCCGCTCCCCTCACCGCTGCCGTGTGAGTTGCTGCCTCACGGGCCGCTTTCCCCCTTGGATCGAATGCCTCACTGATGCTGGTGCCGCCTCGGGACCGACCTTGGGCTCGGTGGGCTGAAGGTCCGGCGCGCGCCGGTGTGTCGGCAGGCGGGAGTTGGTGCTGCCATGGCTGACGAGCTGGTCGCCCGGACCGCAGAGTCTCGCGTAGCGCCCCGTCGTCGGGCATTTCGCCGGGCGGCTCCGCTGCGACACCTGCACCCGCGTAGTTCCAAGGTCACCGACATTCGAGCCAGCCCGTGCGGCAGCCGATCGGCTATCGAGACGGGCGCCGAGCGGCGGGAGGGGTCCAGGTCGCTATCGTGTCCACGTGGGCAGGCTTCTGATCACCGGCATGTCCGGAGCTGGCAAGTCGACCTTGCTCGACGAACTTAAGCGCCGCGGCCACCACACGGTAGACACGGACTACGGGGGCTGGACCGCCGGCGACGGCGGCCCGTGGCACGAAGACCAGATGGCTCACCTCTTGCGGACCCATGACCATGTCGTGGTTGCTGGGACTGCCGAGAACCAGGCCGACTTCTACGACCGCTTCGATCACGTCATCCTCCTCAGCGCCCCGCTTCACGTGCTGCTCGATCGTGTTCGTCATCGGACGAACAACCCCTACGGCAACTCGTCGCACGAGCGCGAGGCAATCCGCCGTCACATCGCCGAGGTTGAACCGCTCCTGCGCCGCAGTGCTGGCATCGAGCTCGATGGGCGACGCGGGGTCCAGGAACTCGCCGACGCCATCGAGCCTCTGATCGGTACCGAGCAGTAAGAAGAGGGTGCTCAGTCAGTTCCGGCCGTTGAGGGATCGGCAACCGAGACGGCTATCGAGGAGCCAAGGAGTCGGTGAGGCACCTATCCGCTTAGCCTGCTGAGGGTCACACCTTCCCGATTCCTCCAACGAGCGGGCCTTCGTCGTCCATCTCCCACACGACCATGTACTGGTCGTCGCGCCCAGGGACGCTCAGTGTGGTGAACCGCGCGTGGTTGTCGTACTGCTTGTAGTGCCGGGTTCCGTTCTCAATGTCGTCGAACACCTTGTTCAGCGCTTCGCTGAGCTTCGCGTCGGTTTCAAGGATGGAGTTCCAAGTGGCAAGGGCGAGGTCGGAGAGGCCGAGAGTCTGTGACATGTCTCAACGGTACCATGGTTGCAGATGCATCACTGTTACGGGGTTGCAATTGTCACCCTGGGGGTGCATACTCGATGTACACAGGGCCCACGTGCCCACTCCGACACGCAAATACTCACGCACTCAACTCTCACAGACCCCTTCGGAGCTACCACCCCATGTCGACGCTCACCACCTTCACCACCCTTGACTCCCGCAAGCGCATCAACCTCGCCTCCATCGCGACCCGTGACTCGTACCAGGTCACGCGAGAGGAAAGCGGCCGCATCATCCTTGATCCCGCAGTCGTCATGACCGAGGTAGAGGTCGCCGCCCTGCAGAACACCGAGATGCGCGACATGGTCGCCAAATCTCGCGCGACCGGCGGCCGCAACCCGCGACGCCGCTCCTAATCCCCAACTCCTCCCAGCTGGAGGACTCGTGGCCCTGTCGGCACTGCCGACAGGGTCACGCTCGTATCGGCACCCGCTCGCCAGCCAGCAAGGAGAACGACTATGACCGGGGAGAACTTCGAAGCACTCCGCCACGTCGTCGTCGGCTCATCAGAAGCAGACCGATGGGACGCTGCAGTCCTCGAGTGGCGTGTCATCGACCTTCGCGAGGACTCCGCCGGCGAGGGTGTGTGCGTCTGTGGTCAGCAGAACCTCGTCAAGCTGTTCAGGATCCAGAACAGCCGCAACCATGAAGAGCTCTTCCCGATCGGCAGCCGATGCATCAACCACTTCGGGCAACAGGATCTCGATCGAGACGTCTCGCTCCTCGCGGATCTCTTGACACTCCGAGCCGCCTTACAGGACGGCGCAACCGTCACCCTCACAGGCGAGTACTTCTCACGCGCAATGTTGGAGTACTTCTACGACAACGATGTCTTCTTCGCCGACACCTGGAACGGTGGCGACTCGGAGCAGGAGTACCTCTTCATGCTCAAGATGTTCAACAAGCATGACAAGGACGCAATCACCGTCCCCCAACGCCGGAAGGTAAGCGTCCTCCTGCGCCGCAAGGTCGAACCCTTCGTCCTGCAGGACCCTCGGCTGCAGTAGGTGGGGACGGACCGGAGGATCGTCCGCTCAACTCCGGCCCGCTCAGGAGCTGGTGAGGCCCCCGTGGCTGACCGTAGTCCCATGGTGAGGTGGGCACACATGTTGGGCGAGGACTGTGACAGCAGGTACCAGACCGATCGGGTCGGAACGGTCCCTGGATGGGGACAGGGTTCTTCTGGCCCCGGCGGATCGAGCCGGGACTAGGGAAGCACGCCTCCCGGCTCGACCCGTACCCGCTGGCAGGGGGTACCTAGGGATGCGCGCGTCGCTCGGGCGCCCTGCCTTCGCTTCGCTGCGACAGGCCATCGGAGGGGCGTGGTTGGTTTGGTCGACGTCGGCCGCTGCTCAGTGAGTTGCCAGCCATCCAAGATGCTTGTGATCGGGGTATTTCGTCGGGCGTTGCGTGTTTCGCTCCCTCGTTTAGGGCGACAGTCATGCGCGGAGTGGGTGCTGGATCGTCGAGGCGTGAGGGGCTAGCCGTCGACGAGGATGAGGAGGCCGACCCACCCGCTGGAGATCCCCTGCCGGTACTCCCGCGGTATCGGTCTCCAATAAAAACAGCCGGCCACCCTTCAGGTGGCCGGCTGTTCAGCACGTGTAGGCGGAGTCAGTGCGCGGCGTCGTATGCGTCCCGGACGGCTTGGCTGATGCGGCCCCGCGGGGACACGTCGTAGCCGTTCGCGTTCGCCCATTCCCGGATCTTTGCAAGCTCTTCGGAGTTGCCTCGCTTAGGTGCGCCGTTGGCACCAGCGCGCCCCGAACGGCCGCTGACCTTGCGGGCGGCGGCGACGTAGTCCGAGAACGCTTCGCGGAGCGCGTCAGCGTTGTCGTCGTCGAGGTCGATTTCGTAGTGGGCGCCGTCGAAGGAGAAGGACAGAGTGTGACCCTTACCGTCCGCGATGGTCTCGCCGGTGAGGTCATCTACCAGGTGGGTGGTAACTTTTTGCGCCATGGGCTTTACCTTTCAGTTGTGAGCTACCGCTACTGTGCCAGACATTTCCTGGCGCGCGCATGTTTTGTAGACGCAGGAGGGGGTACTGCTTCAGGTCCGCTGGGGATCGTCGTCACGCTCGTCCACGGAACACTTCGGTGGTCATGAGCCAACTCGCTCTGCCCGCAGGGTGTGATGGCGCAGGGGGCCGGATGAGTAGGGTCTGGTAAATGCACATCTCACAGAAGACCGTTGGACACCTCATCGAGTACGTCGCTGCGAATAACTCGCAAGCCAGCCTCGGTAGCTTCCTGATGCGACAGCGCCTGGGAGACGCTGATCCGGGACCCGACATTCGCAAATTCTCGTCGATGAGTGTGGTCAAGCGATCGAGCCTTGCTCTGGACGCTGCTTTCAAGAGCGGCAAGGAAGATGAACTCGTCGGCCTCGCTGTTACGGCTCTACGCGATCATGAAGACGTCCCTAGCGCCCCACTGTGGGTCCAGGAGATTCTGAACTCACTCCGTACCGATGGATTCACCTGCACCCCAAATTCAGACCTGATCCCTGCCGCGTCGGGTTGGGGCAGCCCAACCACCGAGACCCGATGGACGATAACGCCGCTGGGCTACACCGCACTACCGGTCGCCACCCTCTCGTCAGACCTCGCAGACCAGCTCAACAGCAAAGGCTTCGCGACAGCTGCTGGACACTACGACCAAGCTCTGGCGGCTTTCCACAGGAGAAGCTGGGCGGCATCCAACGGTCAGCTGCGAACGACGTTCGAGTCCGTGCTGGTAGGCCTCGCCACAGCTCAAACCGGGACTATCCCCTCCGGCGGCGGCCCGGCGATTGATGCGCTGGCGAAGAAGGGCCTGCTCCCTTTCGGGCCAAATGAGTACGTTCGCGGGCTCTGGAAGCTAAGCCACAAGGCGGGTTCGCACCCCGGACTCAGTGACGAGGAAGACGGCCACCACCGGATGTACGCGATCAGTGCAATCGTCGGTTGGCTTCTTCGTTCCTACGCATGAGTGGTCCTACCGCCATCCGGGCTTAGCTGATGCTGCTAGCGGTGGCGATCCAGACTGCCGAGGTCGGCTGGACTGCGGGTCGTCGAGCCCTGGACAGCTGTCACACATCGGATGGAGATGGCGCTTGGTCAATAACGTGAGATGCTCACGAAGTGACTGATCAAGCCGACCTGCCAGCACTCATGCTCCAGCATGTGAACCCTCAGTCGATCCGAGTTGATCCCGACACCAGCACCGTTCCAAGCGAGATGATGCTCTGTCTTCAGATGCTGGCCAACATTGCTGCTGATCCCAGCCGCGTACGGCTCGTCGTAACAGGTGACTTCGTGTCTTCAGTCCAAGCAAGACTCGAGCAGGACGGCGTGAACACTGATTTCGACGTGGACCGCGGCTCCGGCATGGTCGCTGGCAAAACGATGCCGCAGCCAGACGGCTCGATCGATGTCCTGATCCCGTGGTGGTTCTTCAACGCTGAACTCGACGCAGAGCAGCGAGCCGTCACTGCCGAACTCGCCGTGCGCACTGTCATCCATGAGGCTTACCACGTTGCGATGCGACAAAATCAGCAGGGCTATGAGCATCTGGACAATGAGACTTGGCGTGACCGCAATTTCCTCGCTGCCGCAGACTCCATCGTTGATGAGTACCGTGCCGAAGCTGGAGTCATGGCCACCTTCGAAGAAGATGAGTCATATTGGTCCCCAGTCGAGGTACTCGACACCTTAAGTCGTGAGCTCGTCGCATCCGTCGCGAGCTATCAGGAGCACGTTGACCTCGAGCGGCTAGTGGTGGATATCGGCAATTCATGTATTGTCGCCTGGCGCGCACTGGCCTACATCGCGGCTGTCGACATTGCTGATTCTATTCGGAGCCCATTGACGACTGAGGTACAAGCGCATCCTTTGTGGCGGAAGATGGCGGCGCCATTTTGGTCCGATTTTCGCGAGTTGCTGCAGGTAATACCGTCTGGCGGCGAAGTGATGGCTCAGGGTGACCTGTCGGCTGCTATCGAGCGTTTGTCTGCTCTACTAGGTAGGTGGCAGGTGGTGTTGGGATTTGTATGGACTGACAACTATTTTCACGTTGAAGATTGGTTCTTCGGTACAGATGAGTACCTGCGCCTTGTAAGTGACGAAGGAAGCCCCTAAATAGATCCGGTTCGGTTTAGTGTTTTACGCGGGCGGCAGTTCATCGAGCTCGTCGCCGCGTAAGGGTCTAGTCGTCGAAGAGGATGTGGCGGCTGATCCACCTGTCGGTGATTGCCTGACGGTAGGCGTCCTTACGGCCGCTCGGTTTGAGCCGGTCGCGTGGTGCGCACGTCCGCCGGCGTTAACCGATGCCGTTGGTGTCGGCGGCCGCGGTCATCATCGACGGCATGCCCGAACACCGGTGGTCGCCACCGACCCACCCCGACCCGCCAGAGGACCAGCCGCTCGGCATCGACGCCCCGCCGGCGCCTGAGCGAGTGTCTGGCTACCCGGCAGTGTGCGTGCAGGCGGACTTCACCAGGTCCGGGCCGCAGCGCTGCCCCGGGTTCGTCGAGCAGGCCGACATGGACACCGCGTACGTGCAGCTCGTCCACATGGGGTTCGTGCACCACGTGTGGCTCCCGCGGGGCCGGGTCACGAAGCGGTCCCTAAAGGCACAGGGGCGTCGCTGATGGGTTCACGCCGGCGGGATCGCTGGGTGCCCGATGAAGCGGTCTCGCTCCCGCGAGAGGCCCGTGGCGGCCCCGTGGTCGACGTCGCGCCGCCGGCGCCCGTCCGGGCGTGGATCCGGACCCGCGGCGGCCGCGATCGGCGCATCGAGGCGCGGGCGATCGCCGTGAGCTCGGACGCGGTCCTGATCGAGTGGGGGAGCGGCCAGGCCGCTACCGCGACCTGGGTGTGGCGGGCCGCTGTGAAGCGTCGCGTCGAGGTCACAGTCACCCCATAGCGCGCACTGTTGCCGGCGTCGGAGGCCGCGCGTACCGTGGCGGATGCCTGGGCTCGTTCCCCCCAACGGTTCCAGGTCACGCCGCTCGAGCAGGTCCCGCACCAGTTCGAGCAGCAGTCGGCCCCGGCCCTGTTCCCCCCAACAGCGCCGGGGCCGCTTCACGTCACGGCCTCTGCGCGCCGGCGTGCAGCTCGAGGAGCCGATGAGGACCGCCGCCGGCGGCCTGTTCTGACTGAGTGGACCGCCTTCGGCGGACTGCATTGACTGATCTGAGCCGGCTCCGCCGGCGCTCTGCTCTGGGCCTGCGGCCCGTTTTTTCACCGAGAAGCCTTCGGCGGCTCGGTCGCTGCGCTCCCTCGTAGCAGCCTCCCGGGCTGTGTCTAGCCGCTGCGCGGCCGGATCCTCCGAGATTTTCGGCACGCGGTCGCTGCGCTCCCTTATTTCGCGCCGAAATTCTCTCCCCCTCCGCCCTTCGGGTAGACACACCCCTCCCGGCCGCTAGGCGGTAAACCGCCTTCTCGGCAAAAAAACGAGGAGGGGAATGGAGAAACGAAATGACCAAGACAGCAACCCGCACGACCGCCGGTCTGATCGGGCTTCGGCTGAACGTCGACGGGACGATGGAGGACGTCCGGATCACGGTCGGCCCGGATGGCTCCCACGTGTCGAGCCTGAACGCGGCGATCGGTTCCGACCTGTTCGACGTCGTCGGCCTCCCGAACGGCATCGACGTGTTCGTCGACGACGAAGGGCTCCATCGGGCAGAACACAGCCCCGTCCTGTCCGAAACGGTCCGCCGCCTCGGGAACTACCCGACCGGCTACCGGCTCCACGGAGCGGGCGTGTTCGTCTCCGTGGACGACGACGGCGACACGATCCCGCTGACCCCGGCGCAGCGCGCCCAGGTCACCACCGCGTGGCTGCACGCGGTATCCGCCAACAACGCGTAACCCACCCGAGTAGCACCCATCGAATGAAATAGACCGGGTGCGGAGTTCCCGACAATCGTTACTTGCCAGGACCCGCATCCGGTCACTACCGGAAAGCGTAGCAAACGACATGACCATGACCGAGAACATCACCGTCACCCACCTAACAGACCAGCCCCAGCCCGAAACGCCCACCGTGGAGGCCGCACCGGCCGCGGCCGGTGTTGACCTGGTGCACGTCCCCGCCGCGGACGTGGTGATCGAGAACAACGTCCGCACCGCGGCCGACCTCGACCCCGCGTTCCTCGCCTCCGTTAAGCAGCACGGGGTGCTCCTGCCGACGATCGGCTACCGGAACGCTGACGGGGCCGTGGTGGTCCGTGACGGGCAGATGCGGGTCCTCGCC
>Ga0265780_10007459_pt1 | contig 13436 bp, 9 predicted proteins | sample P1T30metagenome_FD_192432 | JGI IMG/M metagenome (GOLD analysis project Ga0265780, IMG submission 192432) | Plant litter microbial communities from East Loma Ridge, Irvine, California - P1 T30 | ecosystem: Environmental > Terrestrial > Plant litter > Unclassified | place: USA: California... | reverse complement strand
GCTTCGACAGCGGCGCGTTCATGGTCGACACTACCCCCGAGGTCGACGTGGAGATCGAGGCCCCGCGGGTCGTCGAGCCCGAGCGTCATCGGAGCGACGCCCGCTCGGCCGCCTCACTCGCGGCCACGAACCGCTCGCCCGACCCGGCCACCTCGCACAACCAGACGGCCGATCTGCTCGAGGCCCTCCGTCGCCGACGGGGCGAGCGGGAGTCCGCGCGCTTCTCCGACGACGACGCCCCGCAGCACCCGGCGGCGGGATCCATCCGCGTCATCGACGTGCCTCTCGACGACTTCGGACTGCCCGAGGGCTCGACGGACACGACCGCCGCCCGACCCGACGCCGAGCAGGGCCGCGACGACGACTCGTCGGCTGCTGCGCATCCCCTGCCGGGCGCAGCCCGCACCGGCCGACCCCGCCGTGCCAACCCGATGCCCCCCGTGGTCACGCCGCTCTCGTCGAGCGGCAAGAAGGGCCGCGGCCGGGCGTCGATGCCGAGCTGGGACGACATCGTCTTCGGAGCGCGTTCGGACGACGACAAGTGAGTGGTCCGACCACCGGGGGTCGTCAGCGCGCGTAGGCGCCGAATCGTCTGAGCGGGACCTGCGTCTCGTCGGTCGACCAGCTGCCGTGCTGCCCGATCATCGAGCCGGCCAGACCGCCGGTACCGCGCCCGTCGTAGTAGACGACGCCGCGACGCGCGGCGACGAGGATGTCGCCGATCCGGGGCAGCACCTCGGCGTCGACCGGTCCGAACCAGCCCGCCTCGACGGCCTCCTCGCGCGTGATCACCCAGGCCCGTTCGCCCTCCGCCTCGCGCCAGGCCGCGAGTGTGGCCGCTCGCCGGTCGTCCGTCACCTCGTCGCCGAAATGCAGCTGCAGGCAGCGCGGCTCGCCCGCCACGTGCCGCACACCGTCGACGAGCTCGGGTCTCCCGCCGAAGACGATGCGACGGCGTTCGCCGATGTCGAGCACCCCGTGATCCGCCGTGACGAGCAGCCCCGTGTCGTGCCCGAGCCCGGCGTCGAGGCGGCGGATCTCGGCGTCCACCTGCTCGAGCGCGGTCGTCCACTCCGGCGACTCCCAGCCGGCGCGATGCGCGATCATGTCCAGCTCGGGGACGTACAGATACACCAGGGAGGCGCGGGTCGCCTGAGCGGCGTCGCGAGCCGCGTCGAATCGGTCGGCCATCGACTCCGCCGACAGATAGGTCGTGCCGGAGAGGATGGCCTCCGTCAGCCCGGACGTCGCGTAGCGCTTCGGGCCGACCGAGAAGCTCGTCACTCCCTCGTCGGCGGCTCGCTCGAAGACGGTGCTGCTGCGCTGCCAGGTGTCGGGCCGCATGCCGGCGTCCCAGCCCGAGAGCTGCTTCACGACGCGATCGCGGTCGCGGTCGAGCACCGAGTAGCCGACGAGCCCGTGCTCGCCGGGGAGGACCCCGGTGGCGAAGGTGGTGAGCGCGGCGGCCGTCGTCGTGGGGAAGCCCGACCAGATGCTGCCGCCCGGGGCGGAGGCGAGCGTGCGGGCGTGGCCCTTCCGGGCACCGAGCGAGGAGCTGCCGAGACCGTCGACGAGGAGGACCACGGCGGACCGCGCGGGGGGAAGAGCGAGCGGGTTCGCCGCGCCCGAGAGCGAGGCGACCGAAGAGGGGAGCACGTCGGCCAGGCTCACGGCGTGCGGGGGGCGCCCCGGTACGATGGACGTCATCGGCACCAGTCTGCCATAGCCGAACCATCCATCCGAGGTGCTTCGCGCCTCCTGCCCCCGAGAAGTGCATGACGACGACCGACACCCTCTCCACTCCCGACGACGGCGAACGCATCGAGGACATCGACGTCTCGCTCGAGATGCAGGGCTCGTTCCTCGAGTACGCGTACTCGGTCATCTACTCGCGGGCCCTGCCGGACGCCCGCGACGGGCTGAAGCCCGTCCAGCGGCGGATCCTCTACCAGATGTCGGAGATGGGGCTGCGTCCCGACCGCGGGCACGTCAAGAGCGCGCGCGTGGTGGGCGAGGTGATGGGCAAGCTGCACCCGCACGGCGACACCGCCATCTACGACGCCATGGTGCGCCAGGCGCAGCCGTTCACCATGCGGGTGCCCCTCATCGACGGGCACGGCAACTTCGGCTCGCTCGACGACGGGCCGGCCGCCCCCCGCTACACGGAGGCCCGACTCGCCGAGGCGTCGCTGGCGATGACGCAGGGGCTCGGCGAGGACGTCGTCGACTTCGTGCCCAACTACGACAACCAGCTGATGCAGCCCGAGGTGCTGCCCGCCGCGTTCCCGAACCTCCTCGTCAACGGCGCCAGCGGCATCGCCGTCGGCATGGCGACCAACATGGCCCCGCACAATCTCATCGAGGTCGTCGGGGCGGCTCGGCATCTGATCGACCACCCCTCCGCGAGTCTCGACGACCTCATGGCCTTCGTGCCCGGCCCCGATCTGCCGACGGGTGGCACCATCTCGGGGCTCGCCGGTGTGCGTGACGCCTACGCCACCGGCCGGGGGAGCTTCAAGACCCGCGCGAAGGTGTCGGTCGAGAGCATCACTGCCCGGAAGAACGGGCTCGTCGTCACCGAGCTGCCGTACCTCGTCGGGCCCGAGAAGGTGATCGAGAAGATCAAGGACGGCGTGCAGGCCAAGAAGCTGACCGGCATCACCGACGTCACCGATCTGACCGACCACAAGCACGGCCTGAGACTCGTGATCGGCATCAAGACCGGGTTCAGCCCGCAGGCCGTGCTCGAGCAGCTCTACCGCTACACGCCGCTCGAAGACGGCTTCAGCATCAACAACGTCGCCCTCGTCGAGGGGCAGCCGCGCACGCTCGGGCTGAAGGAGATGCTCGAGGTCTACGTCGCCCACCGCATCGACGTGGTGACCCGGCGCACGCGGTACCGGCTCGCGAAGAAGGAGGACCGCCTCCACCTGGTCGAGGGGCTGCTCGTCGCCATCGTCGACATCGACGAGGTGATCCAGGTCATCCGCAGCAGCGACGACACCGCCGCGGCCAGGGCTCGTCTGCGCGAGGTCTTCGACCTGAGCGAGATCCAGGCCGAGTACATCCTCGATCTGCAGCTGCGCCGCCTCACGAGGTTCAGCCGCATCGAGCTCGAGGCCGAGCGCGACGAACTGCTCGCCGCCATCGCCGACCTCAAGGCGCTGCTCGCCGACAAGCGCCGCCTGCGCGCCCTCGTCTCGAGCGAGCTGGGCGAGATCGCCGAGCAGTTCGGCACGCCCCGCCGCACCCTCCTGACCGAAGCCGCGCCCAGTGTGGCGACCGTGGGTCGAGGCAGTAAGAAGTCGCCCGTGCTCGAGATCGCGGACACCCCCACGAGGGTCTTCCTCTCGACGACGGGTCGCATCCTCCGCGTCGACCACCAGGACCCGGACTCGGGGCTGCCCACTCCCCCACCGCGTCGGACGAAGCACGACGCCGTCCTGTCGTCGATCGACACCACGAGTCGGACCGAGATCGGGGCGGTGACCACCCATGGTCGTCTGATCCGCTTCACCCCGGTCGACCTCCCGTCGGTTCCGCCGACCTCGGTGCAGCTCGGTGCGGGTGTGCCCGTCCGCGACTACATCGGACTGACCGATCGCACCGAACGGGTGCTCGCCCTCGTCTCCCTGACGGCCGACCGGCCCATCGCCCTCGGCACCGCACGAGGCGTGGTGAAGCGCGTGGCCCCGGGTCAGTACCCCTCCCGCCCCGATTTCCCGGTCATCGGTCTGAAGAAGGGCGACTCGGTCGTCGGAGTGGCGCAGGGCGGCGACGACGACGAGCTCGTCTTCGTCTCGTCGTCGACGCAGCTGTTGAGATTCCCGGCGTCGGCCGTCCGTCCGCAGGGCCCGGCGGGTGGTGGCGTGGCCGGGATCAACCTCCCCGAATCGTCGACCGTGCTGTTCTTCGGCGCCGTGCCCGCCGGGCACGAGGCGGTCGTCGTGACGGTGTCGACCAGCTCCTCCACCATCGCCGGCACGGACCCGGGGCGCGGCAAGACCAGCGCGTTCGACGAGTACCCCGGCAAGGGCAGGGCCACCGGCGGTGTCCGGTCGCACGCCCTGCTCAAGGGCGAGGACGGCCTCACCCTCGCCTGGGTCGGACCCGCGCCCGCTCGTGCCGTCGGTGCGGACGGCGCAGTCCGCGAGCTCCCGGCCGAGCTGTCGCGACGCGATGCGTCGGGCACGCCCCTCGCCGCGGAGATCGGCTCGATCGGGGCGTCCGTCGCGCACATCGCGGACTCCGCCACCGGCGCGGAGGCAGGCGCGGACGCGGGTGACGACTCGGCGGCCGGCGCCGTCCAGTCGGCCCCCGCAGAGTGACGGCGGGCGAGCGGACCGCGTGGTCCGCTCGCCCGTCTCACGCGCCTGACCGCGCCGAGCCTCGCTGTGCCCGCCTCACTCGACGATCATGCGCAGTGGTGCCGAGGGCGCCGGCAAGCCGCCTGAGGCCTCCGTGCGCCCCTGCTCTCAGACGTCGATGCGGTCGCGGCTGATACCCGAGCCGTCGATGATGAACTCCTTGCGCGGAGCCACCTCGTTGCCCATCAGCAGCTCGAAGACCCGGGCGGCGTTCTCTGCGTCGTCGACCTTGACGCGGCGGAGCATGCGATGCTGCCGCTCCATCGTCGTCGTCCGCAGCTGCTCGGCATCCATCTCGCCGAGGCCCTTGTACCGCTGGATCGGGTCCTGGAACTTCTTGTTCGTCCGCTTCAGCCCGGCGAGCACGCCGTGCAGTTCCTTCTCGGAGTACGTGTAGATCGTCTCGTTCGGCTTGCTGCCGGGGTGCATGACCACGACGCGATGGAGGGGCGGCACAGCCGCGAAGACACGCCCGGCCTCGATCATCGGTCGCATATAGCGGAAGAACAGCGTCAACAGCAGAGTGCGGATGTGGGCGCCGTCGACATCGGCGTCGCTCATGATGATGACCTTGCCGTACCGGGCGGACGAGAGATCGAAGGAGCGCCCGGACCCCGCGCCGAGCACCTGGATGATGGAGGCGCACTCGAGATTCGAGAGCATGTCGCTGACCGAGGCCTTCTGCACGTTCAGGATCTTGCCCCGGATCGGCAGCAGCGCCTGGAACTCGCTGTTGCGGGCGACCTTGGCCGTGCCGAGCGCGGAGTCGCCCTCGACGATGAACAGCTCGCTGTTGGCGACGTCGTTCGACCGGCAGTCGACGAGTTTCGCGGGCAATGACGAGTTCTCGAGGGCGTTCTTGCGCCGCTGGGTCTCTTTGTGGGCGCGTGCCGCGATGCGTGACTTCATCTCGGCGACGACCTTGTCGAGCACGAGCGCCGTCTGCGTCTTGTCGTCGCGCTTCGTCGAAGCGAAGCGCTCGGCGAACTGCTGCGCGACGACGTTGGCCACGATGGCCCTCACGGCCGGCGTGCCGAGGATCTCCTTGGTCTGACCCTCGAACTGCGGTTCGGGGAGGCGGACCGTGAGCACGGCCGTGAGCCCTGCCAGCACGTCGTCCTTGTCGATCTTGTCGGTGCCGACCTTCAGCCGACGGGCGTTCTGCTCGACCTGCTGACGGAGGAACTTCAGCAGCCCCGCCTCGAACCCGGCCTGATGCGAACCGCCCTTGGGTGTCGAGATGATGTTCACGAAGCTCCGGAAGACCGTCTCGTAGCCGCTGCCCCAGCGGAGGGCGATGTCGACCTCGCACTCACGCGTGAGCTCGGTGGCGACCATGGCGCCGCCGTCGGTGAGGACCGGCACGGTCTCGGTGTACGAGCCGGTGCCCGTCATGCGCCAGGTGTCGGTGACCGGGGCGTCGGGGGCGAGGAACTCGACGTACTCGCTGATGCCGCCGTCGAAACGGAAGGTGCTCTCGAGCGGGAACCCGCCATCGGTGAGCGAGCCGGGGCGCTCGTCGCGGATGCGCAGGGTGAGACCCGGGATGAGGAAGGCCGTCTGACGGGCACGCGCCATGAGGTCGTCGGGCTGGAAGGTCGCGCCGCGTGTGAAGATCTGCCGGTCGGCCCAGTACCTGATGCGCGTACCTGTGACGCCTCGCTTGACCTTGCCGACCTCGCGCAGCACGCTGCCCGACACGAACGGCGTGAACGGAGCGTCGGGGGTGGGCTCGCCGGAGTCGTCGAAGGTGCCGGGCTCGCCGCGCCGGAAGGACATGGCGTATGTCTTGCCGTTCCGGTCGACCTCGACGTCGAGACGCTCGGAGAGCGCATTGACCACCGACGCGCCGACGCCGTGCAGCCCGCCCGACGACCCGTAGGACCCCCCGCCGAACTTGCCGCCGGCGTGCAGCTTCGTGAACACGACCTCGACCCCGGTCAGGCCCGTCTTCGGCTCGATGTCGACGGGGATGCCCCGGGCTGTGTCGCGGACCTCGACGCTGTCGTCGGCGTGCAGCAGGACATCGATCGAGTCGCCGTGACCCCCCAGAGCCTCGTCGACCGAGTTGTCGATGATCTCCCAGAGGCAGTGCATCAGACCTCGGGAGTCGGTGCTGCCGATGTACATGCCCGGGCGCTTGCGCACGGCCTCGAGCCCCTCGAGGACGGACAGATGACGGGCCGAGTAGTCGGACGTGGCCAATGGGTGCTCCTGACGCGTTGCGGACGACCACGAGCGGGGAATTCCGGAGGCGGTGGTCGCGTTCCATGGTAACGAGGGCCACCGACACGGAGACCCCGACACTCTCTCGTCGTCGAGCGTCTACGCGATGAGCGAAATCACCCCGAATGTCTCACCATCACTCCACAGCCGTGTTTTGATGAGGACACGTATCCACAGCACCACCGTCAGGAGGAGCACCCCTATGACTCAGATGGCCACCGACCAGACAGCCGTCGACGAGTTCGGCTCCCGCTACCAGTTGAGCGCAGCCGACCGCTGCGACAGCTGCGGAGCCCAGGCGTACATCCGTGCGACCCTGGCCACCGGTCAACTCTTCTTCTGCGCCCACCACGGCGCGAAGCTGAAAGACAAGCTGGAGCCGACCGCGATCGAGTGGCTCGACGAGAGCGCCAAGCTCTCCGAGCACTGACCGGACTCTCGGCGCCTCAAGGCGCCCTGTTCGACGAAGAAGCCCGCACCCTCCGAGAGGGTGCGGGCTTCTTCGTGGTCACATCGCCTTGAACGACCGTTCCAGGTTGTCGGCGATCACCCGTTGCGACGCGGCCGCGTACTGATCGAGCTTCTCGTGGGCCGGGGTGAGACCGTACGAGATGCCGCGACGCGAGAGCGCCGTCCGGAGGATCCGGTCCGTGAGACCGGGATTGAGGGGCAGCAGGGGGCCCTTCAGCTGCGTGCCGAACGACGTGCCCCGGACGACACCCTCGGCGCCGTCTGACCCGTTGCCGCCGCCGTGGACGACGGTCGCGAACGGACGCGAGCCCGCGCCGAGCTCGAGGTGGGCGGCGTGGTCCTCGAAGCCGAAGAGGGTGAGGTCGTCTCCCCCGTACTGGGTGGTGACCTGGAAGTAGTTCGTGCGTCGCGGTGCGCCGCGACGGACGAGCGCATCGAAGAACCCGACGCCTTCGACGGTGTCGCCCTCGACCGTGACGACGCCTCGTGTGAGGAGCTCCATGCCGCCGCCGACGGCGACGACCGGGACCCCCGACCGGGCGAAGCCCTCGAAGGCGTCGCGGAGTCGGACGGCGTCGACGCTCACTGATCGGACGCCCGAGAGCGGACCGTGGCCCAGCACGACCACGTCGGCCACCGAGGGGACGTCGTCCCCGATGCGGTACTCGGTGACCTCCGAGTCGATCCCGGCGCGTCGTGCACGTTCGACCAGGGTCGTCACGTTGCCACGATCACCGCTCACCCCGAGTTCTTCGGGGTAGACGTGGACGATTCTCAGGACGTCGTCGCTCACGCGCTCTTCTCCAGATCGGGGTGGCCGAGGATGCGGCGCGCGAGCATCATCTGCTCGTAGTTCGTCACGAAGTGCTTGGTGCGATCACCGGGCGACGGGAGAGCGCGCATGAGGCGGATGGCCTTCGAGATGTCCTCCTCGATGACGTGCACGGGGATCCCCTCGTGCTCGAGCCGGAGGGCCAGCTGCCAGGCTTTGGCGCCCGCGAGCACGTCGACGTGATCGAGGTGGGAGAAGTCGATGTCGTAGATCCACGAGATGTCGGGCGTGCCCTCGTCGATGGCGAGCATCACCTGCTCGACCCCCTGCGGAAGCGCGTCGAGGTTCATCTGCAGACTCGCTGCGTTCTTGAACATGATGAACTCGGCCTCGTCGGTGCCGAGCGACATGCGCTCACCCCGTCCGTAGGCCGGCTTCATGCCGTCGAAGGCGCGAGAGACGGCCACGGCGTCGACCGGCCCGCCCAGCACGACGGAGGCCGTCTGCAGAGCTGCCGCCGCGTCGACGGCGTAGTGCAGACCGCGGGCCGGCAGCTGCACGTCGACCGTGACGTCGCCGACCCGGATGGTCGCACCCGCGCCGTCGAGAGTCAGGACCTCGGCTTGCGCGTCGAGCGAGTCGTCGGCCCGCCTGGTGAAGTCGTTGGCGTTCTGGAGCCCGTTGGGCGATGCCGCGACGACCGCCGGTGCGGCGCCGAAACGCGTGACCGACTGACCGGGACGGGCCGTGTACGGCCCGAGGTGCTGGTCGTCGCGGTTGGTGATCACCGACGACGTCGCCAGGGCGGCTGTGTCGGTCATCATCGTGCCGACGCGCTCCGTCTCGAAGAAGCGGTACAGCTGGTCGACCTGCACGTTCAGCATGAGCACGGTCGAGGGGTTCAGGGACTTCGTCAGTTCGACGGCGAAGGCCTCGTCGACCTCGATCACGCCGATGTCGTGCTTCACGTCGCCGAACGGCGTGACCTCACGGAGGAACGCCGACGCGATCCCCTGCGGCAGGTTGGCGCCGGTGGGGTTCGTGAACACCGTGAGACCGTGAGCCCGCAGCGTCTCGGTCAGCATCATCGTCGTCGTCGACTTGCCGTTCGAACCGAGGACGAAGACGACCCCGCGCTCGAACTGCGACGAGACATGGGTGAGGAAGTCGGGGGCGAGGGCGAGGACCGTGCGCCCCGGATAGGCGGATCCCCCGCCTCGGAGGCGCGCGAGGGCGCGGACGATCCGGCCCGCCAGGACGGGGACGACGTACTTCATGTCTCTACTCGAGGTAGTCGCGGAGCGACTGCGATCGGGACGGGTGGCGCAGCTTGGCCATCGTCTTGGACTCGATCTGGCGGATGCGCTCGCGCGTCACGCCGAAGGTGTCGCCGATCTGATCGAGCGTCTTGGGCATGCCGTCACCCAGGCCGAAGCGCATCCGGATGACGCCCGCCTCACGCTCGGAGAGGCTGTCGAGCAGCGACTCGAGCTGCTTCTGCAGCATGGTGAAGCCCACGGCGTCGGCCGGGACGACAGCCTCCGTGTCTTCGATGAGGTCGCCGAACTCGCTGTCGCCGTCTTCACCGAGAGGAGTGTGCAGCGAGATCGGCTCGCGCCCGTACTTCTGGACCTCGACGACCTTCTCGGGGGTCATGTCGAGCTCGCGCGAGAGCTCTTCGGGCGTGGGCTCGCGACCGAGATCCTGCAGCATCTGACGCTGCACGCGGGCGAGCTTGTTGATGACCTCGACCATGTGCACGGGGATGCGGATGGTGCGGGCATGGTCGGCCATGGCCCGGGTGATGGCCTGACGGATCCACCAGGTGGCGTAGGTCGAGAACTTGAAGCCCTTGGTGTAGTCGAACTTCTCGACGGCGCGGATCAGACCGAGGTTGCCCTCTTGGATCAGGTCGAGGAACTGCATCCCACGGCCCGTGTAGCGCTTGGCGAGGCTGACCACGAGGCGGAGGTTGGCGCCGAGCAGGTGGCTCTTCGCACGCTGTCCGTCGCGTGCGACCCAGCGGAGTTCGCGCTCGAGCTCTTTGCTCAGCCCGGTGCTGGCCGCCAGCTTGTCTTCGGCGAACAGACCGGCTTCGATCCGCATCGCCAGCTCCACCTCTTCGGCGGCGTTCAGAAGGGCGACCTTGCCGATCTGCTTCAGGTAGTCCTTGACCGGGTCGGCCGTGGCGCCCGTGATCGTCGTCGAGTAGACCGGCATCTCGTCGTCGTCGTCTTGAGAGATGACGAGTGCGCCCTTGGGCAGGATCTCGGGGGCCTTGTCGGTCGCGTCGGCGTCCGTCTCGGCGGGGGCCTCCTGCGACTCGGCGTCGTCGTCGGCCGGAGCCTCGTCGGCGGCCTTGGCAGCCTTGGGGGCGGCCTTCTTGGCCGGAGCGCGCTTCGCGGGCGCCTTCTTCGCGGGGACGTCGGCCGCGACCTTCGTCTCGTCGGTCACGGACTCGTCTGAGGCCGTGGTCGCCTTGCTGCGGGTAGCCATGCGAACACCTTTCACATCTCTATTGCTCGGGTCCGGGTGCGACCAGCGTGATCGGTGGGACCGTGCTCGTCGGACCTCGACCGGCAAACGGATGGCGTCGGTCGATTTCGGGCAGTACTAGGACCCATGTCAAGTCTCGTGCCGGAAGTCGATCGCGACAGCGACGACGGGGTGAACGAGAAACGAACGGGTCCGTGATCCATTATTACACGCCCTGCGCCCACGGCCCGACACCGCGGAGGCGGCTCTCAGCCCCGTGGCCCGCGCCGCATCCGCCAGCGCCGGAGAGCCGCGACCCAGATGGGCGCGACCTCGATGCCCTCCTCGTGTCGCAGGCCCCGGCGGGTCCGACGTCGCTCGACGACGAGGCAGGCGACGCCCGTCCCCACGACGAGGTACTGGACGAGGAATGCGATCCGGAACGACTCGAACGCGAAGATGTCGCTCGGGGCCCCGGAGGCGACGCGGGCGGAGTCGAGCTGATCGAGCACCACGCCGATGAGGAACATCATGACGAAGCTCGCCAGGAAACCTCCGACGTTGACGATGCCGTTGGCGACGCCGAGACTGCGCAGGGGGTTGAAGGTCCGTGCGAAGTCGAAGCCGATGATCGACCCCGGTCCGCCCACGCCCAGGACGACGACGAGCACGACGGCGAGCCAGGGAGGCGGGGTCCCGGGCCAGGCCAGCACGAGGGTCCAGACGGCGGCCATGGCGAACACGATGCCGAGCACGAGGTTCGAGCGCCGGAGGGGGAACCGGGCGACGAGCAGGCCGAGGATGGGGCCGGCGACGACACCCGAGGCGACGAGGACGGCGAGCAGACCGGACGCCTCGCCCGAGCTCAGCCCCAGGCCCCCGACCAGGAACGGCACGCCCCAGAGCAGGCTGAAGACCGTACCGGAGGACTGCGTGACGAAGTGCGACCAGAATCCGAGACGGGTCCCCGGGCGGCGGGCGCTCTCGACCAGCTGACGCCCGGCGGATCGCCAGGTCGTGGTCGTAGAGCGCGGTATCACGCCCTCGGGCGCCTCGGACACGAGCATGACCACGACGGCGACCGCGATGACGGAGAGCGCCGCGGCGCTGATGAAGGCCGGCGACCATCCCACGCCGTGCAGCACGATCGACAGCGGCACGGCCGAGAGGATCTGACCGAACTGACCGATGTTCCCCGTCCACTGCGACACCTGCGGCAGGATCGGCCCCCGGAACCACGACGGCAGCAACCGCATCACCGAGATGAAGGTCATCGCGTCGCCCGCGCCCACGAGCATGCGGCCGACGATCGCGAAGCCGATCGTCGGGGGTGAGACGGCGACCACGAGCTGTCCGACGCCGAGCAGCACCCCTCCGGTGACGATCAGCGCCTTCGGTCCGACCCGATCGAGCATGACGCCCACCGGGATCTGCAGACCGGCGTAGACCACCAGCTGGACGACGGCCAGGGTCGAGAGGGTCGATGCGGAGACGTCGAAGAGCTGGCGGGCCTCGACGCCCGACACCCCGAGGGACGATCGCTGCATCACCGCGACGATGTAGGCGAAGACGGCCGCGCCCCAGACGAGCCAGGCGCGCTTCGAGTTCACCCGACGAATCTACCCGAGCGACGAGCGCATCCGCCGCCGACCACGCGTGCCCGTGGACGGGACGACGGCCGAGGAGGCGCGGGTCAGGCGGACGTGTCGCCGTCGGTCCGGCGCGCCAGGAACTTCTCGAGCTCGGCCGCCAGCGCGTCGGCCGTCGGCACCTTGCCGTCCTGGTCGGTGAGCGGCGACGGCAGGGGGTTGCCCTCCATGTACGTGTCGTGGCGCTCTTCGAGGGTCGCGACGAGTCTCGACAGCTCGGTGTTGCCGTGCACCTGCTCCTCCACCTTGACGAGGAACTCGCGCCCCTCCTCGCGGAGACGGTCGGTGGGGAAGATGAGCCCGGTGGCCGCGCTGATGCTCGACAGCGCGGCGACCGCCGCGTCGGGGAACTCCGTGTCGGCGAGGTAGTGCGGCACGAGGAGGACGAACCCGGCCGTGGGGTGACCGTCCTGGCCGAGACGGTGCTCGATGAGGTGGAGGGCGTTGGCCGGCGCCTGCGTGACGGGCTTCCACACCGAGAGCGACTCGATGAGGTCCGCGCGGTTGCCGCTGACCGTGACGCCGATCGGCCTGGTGTGAGGCACGGGCATCGGGATGGAGTGGACCCAGGTCGTCGTCGAGACCCGGTAGCGCTCCACGAGCTGGACGACGGCCGCCGTGAAGCGGTTCCACTGGAAGTCGGGCTCGAAGCCCGACAGGAGGAGGAACGGCTGACCGATGTCGTCGCTCATCAGGTGCAGGGACAGACGGGCGACCGAGACCTCGCTCACGTGGTCCTGGTCGAAGGTGAAGACCGGACGACGCGCCCGGTAGTCGAGGAGCTCGTCGGTGTCGAACGACGCGACCAGCGTGCTGTCGAGAGTGTCGATCATGTACTCGGCGAGTTGACTCACCGCCGAGCCGGCGTCGGCGAAACCGGTCAGGCCCGCGACGAGGGGCAGCCCGTCGGGGACGTTCGGGGCGTCGATCGAGAGGTCGTAGAGTCCGGCGGGGTCGTGCATGTCGACAAGCCTAGATACCGGCGAGGTGCTCCGCAGGCCGTCGCCACGTGCCGAGAGCGAACAGAGCCGTGGCTACCATCGAGGCATGACCGTTTCGACTCTGACCACCAGCACGACCACCCCCGCCGAGATCGAGGGGGACGTCCTCGTCGTCGGCGTCCGCAAGACCTCGTCGGGCCCGGAGCTCACCACTCCGGTCGAGGGCCTGGCCGACGTCCTCTCCGCCGTCGGCGTGACCGGGGCGCGCGACGAGCTGGTCCGGCTGCCCGGCACGGCCGTGCGCGCCTCCGGAATCGCACTGATCGGCCTCGGCGACACCGTCGACGCCGAAGCGCTGCGCTACGCGGCCGGATCGGCCGTCCGTCAGCTGACGGGCGTCGACCGCGTCGTGATCGCCCTCCCCGTGACCGGCACCGAAGAGGCGCTGGCCGCGCTGGAGGGAGCCGCCATCGCCTCGTACGAATTCGACGCGTTCCGCTCCACGACTGCGTCGGACTCCCGTCGACACGCACAC
>Ga0265780_10007457_pt1 | contig 13437 bp, 6 predicted proteins | sample P1T30metagenome_FD_192432 | JGI IMG/M metagenome (GOLD analysis project Ga0265780, IMG submission 192432) | Plant litter microbial communities from East Loma Ridge, Irvine, California - P1 T30 | ecosystem: Environmental > Terrestrial > Plant litter > Unclassified | place: USA: California... | reverse complement strand
TTGCAGCTTGCCGGCCAGGTACTGGCGCGGCCAGCCGACGCCACTGTAGCCGATCCGCGCCGCCTCGCACAGGGTCCAGGCCGGATTGGCCAGGTGCGGCCGCGCCACCGCGCACAGATCGGCGCGCCCGGCCGCGATGATGCCGTTGACATGGTCGGCCTCGTAGATGCCGCCGACCGCGATGGTGGCAATCCCGGCCTCGTTGCGGATCCGGTCCGCGAACGGCGCCTGGAACATGCGCCCGAACACGGGGCGTTCGTGCTTGCTGACCTGGCCCGACGAACAGTCGACCATGTCAGCGCCGGCGTCGCGAAACAGGCGCGCGATCGCCACCGCGTCGAGCGGCGTGGTGCCGCCTTCGACCCAGTCGTGGCTCGAGATGCGCACGCTGATCGGCAGGTGATCGGGCCACACCGCGCGCACCGCCGCGAATACCTCGAGCGGAAAACGGCAGCGGTTTTCGAGGCTGCCGCCATACGCGTCCTGGCGCCGGTTGGTCAGCGGCGAAATGAAGCCCGACAGCAGATAACCGTGCGCGCAGTGCAGTTCGAGCCAGTCGAATCCGGCATCGCGCGCCAGCAGCACCGCGCGCACGAAATCGTCGACAATGCGCGCCATGTCGACTGACGTCGCCGCGCGCGCCACCTGCGACACGCCCTCGATGTACTGGCACGGCGAGGCCGCCAGCAGCGGCCAGTTGCCTTCAAGGAGCGGCATGTCGATGCCGTCCCACGCCGGCCGGGTCGATCCCTTGGCGCCGGCATGCCCGAGCTGCACGCCGATCTTCGCGTCACTGGCGCCATGCACGAAGTCGACGATGCGCTTCCAGGCGGCCATCTGTCCTGCTGTATACAAGCCCGGACAGCCGGGCGTGATGCGCGCGTCGGCCGACACGCAGGTCATCTCGGCCATCACCAGCGCCGCGCCACCCAGCGCACGCGCCCCCAGGTGGGCCAGGTGATAGTCGCCCACCTCGCCGTCGCGCGCCGAATACTGCGCCATCGGCGAGACCACCACCCGGTTCTTCAGCAGCACCCCGCGCACCCGGTACGGCGTGAACATCGGCGGCGTGGCATCGCCTGGGGGCGCCAGGTCGCAGGCGGCGAAGGCGCGCGCCGCGAACCAGCGCTCGTAGCCGTCGATCCAGGCCGGGTCGCGCAGGCGCAGGTTCTCGTGCGACAGGCGCTGGCTGCGGGTCAGCAGCGAGTAGGCGAACTGCGGCGGCGCCAGTCCCCCGTAGCGCGCCACGCTCTCGAACCACTCCATCGAATTGCGTGCGGCGTTCTGCAGCTTGAGCACCTCGACCAGGCGCGCGTCCTGGTAGCGCGCCAGCGCCGCAAACAGATCGTCCGCATCGTCCAGCGCGTCGGCCAGGGCGATCGCGTCCTCCAGCGCCAGCCTGGTCCCCGAGCCGATCGAAAAATGCGCCGTGTGCGCGGCGTCGCCGGCCAGCGCCAGCGGCACCCGGCGCCCGTCCACGTCGAGTGCATGGATCCAGCGCCGGCAGGCCAGGCGCGGGAAGCGGATCCAGGCGCTCGAGCCGCGCGCGTGCGCCCCGTTGGCCAGCAGCGGCTCGCCCTCCAGGATGCGCACGAACAGGCGTTCGCAAAAGGCCAGCGCCTGCGCGCCATCCATGTCGGCCAGGCCGCTGGCGCGCCAGGTCGACTCGAGCGTCTCGACGATGAAGGTCGACATGGCGCCGTCGTACTGGTAGGCGTGGGCCTGGAACCAGCCGTGCGGGGTTTCCTCGAAGGCGAAGGTGAACGCGTCGAAGCGCTTGCGCGTGCCCAGCCACACGAAGCGGCAGGCGCGCTGCTCGATCTCGGGCTCGAACACGTCCGCATGACGGCTGCGCACCGCGCTGTGGATGCCGTCAGCGGCCACCACCAGGTCGGCCCGGTAGCGGCGCGCCAGCGCCTGCGGGTCGTCGACCGCGGTGTCGAACACCAGCTCGACGCCCAGCTCCCGGCAGCGCTCTTCCAGGATCTGCAGCAGCCGGCGCCGTCCGACGCCACAAAACCCGTGGCCGTGCGAGCGCACCACGGCGTCCCTGAAGTGGACGTCGATCGCATCCCAGCGGTTGAACGACGCGAGGATGGCGCGCGCGCTCGGCGCATCGCTGGCGGCCAGGTTGTCCAGCGTCTGGTCCGAAAACACCACGCCCCAGCCGAAGGTGTCGCCGGCGCGCTGGCGCTCGACCACGGTGACCGCCGCGTCCGGCCTGCGCAGCCTGGCCAGCAGCGCGAAATACAGGCCGGCCGGTCCGCCGCCGATGCACACGATATTCATCTCGGATTCCGCTCGCTGGAAGGTGGCACGATGGATGGCATTGCCGGAATCATACCGCACTGGCCGGTTTGCGCATGCCCCGGAAAATTATTGGTTACATCAACATCGCGCCATGAAAGCCATACGATCTTTAGTACAATCAAGAAACGTTACTGCCCGCGTCCGGACGGTGCAGTTTTCGCCATCACCCAGCTACCCCACGGATTGCAGCCCTGATGAACATCTCGAACCGGATCGCCCATTCACGTCCGCTGGCCACGGTGGCCATGCACGGACGCGCCGAAGCGCTGCGCCAGGCCGGCCAGCGCGTCATCGACTTCTCGATCGCGATTTCGCACTTCCCGGCCCCGGCCGCGGTGCTCGATGCGGTGGCCAGCGCGGTCGAGCGCGAACGCAATATGCCCTACACCGAAGTCGGCGGCGCGCTGCGCGTGCGCGCAGGGCTGTGCAGCAAGCTGCGCGAGGAAAACGGCATCGCCGCCGGCCCTGACGAAATCATCGTGACCAATGGCTGCAAGCAGGCGTATTACCAGGCCCTGTATGCGCTGACCGATCCGGGCGACCGGATCGCCGTGTTCCGCCCTTACTGGCCGGCCTACCTGGCCACTGCCGAACTGCTCGGCCTCGAGGTGCAGCTGGCCGACCTGCCGCACGAGCTCACGCCGGCCACGCTGGCCGCCTTTGGCAAGGTGCGGGTGCTGGTCCTGAACAACCCGCACAACCCGAGCGGCAAGGTATTCAACCGGCGCGAGCTCGAACACATCTGCGACTGGGCCGCCGCCAACAAGGTCGCCGTGATCGTCGACGAAAGCTACGAGCACCTGGTGTTCGAGGGCCGCCACCAGAGCCTGGCCGCGATGTGCGACTGGCGCAAGGTCGGCGTGGTGACGCTGTTCTCGGCCTCGCAGAGCTACGCGATGATGGGCTGGCGGGTCGGCTTCGCGCTGGCCCCGGCGCACGTGGTCGCGGCCATGCAGACGCTGCAGGGGCCGATCACGGCGGCCGCGCCGCACCTGTCGCAGGTAGCCGCCGGCATCGCCTTCGCCGGCGGCGCGCCGCTGGCGCTGGTCGAGGACTACCGCGCGCGGCGCGACCTGGTGCTGCGCCACCTGGCCGAAGTGCCGTGGATCGCGCTGTCCGCCCCGCATTCCGGCCCCTACCTGTGGGCCGACGTGCGCGCGCTCACGCATGACACCATCGCTTTCGCCGAGCGCCTGATCGAGCAGGAACGGGTGGCCCTGATGCCGGGCGACGCGCTCGGCGTGCCGGGCTTCATCCGCATCGGCTATATTTCGGACGACCATGCCACGCTGCTCGAAGGCGTGCGCCGCATCGTTGCCTTCGGCGACCGTCATTATCAACCTCCACGCAAGACTGCGCACTGATTCATGAGCAAACTCCTCGGACGCATCCGGCTCAACAGCCTGCGCAGCCGCCTGATGCTGCTGGTCGCGCTTGCGATCACGCCGATCGCGATCGTCACCGTGCTGGGCGGCCTGCGCGAACGCGAGGCGGCCATCCGCGCATCCGAGGACAATCTCAAGCGCCTGACTTCGCTGGCCGCGGCCAACGAAGCGCAGTCGATCGACCGCGCGCGCCAGATCCTGGTCGACCTGGTCACCGTGCCCGACCTGATGGGCGACAGCGCCGGCTGCAACGCCCTGCTGGCCAATGTCCTCGACCGCAACGAGGGCTACGTCAATTTCGGCCTGATCCAGCTGGACGGCAACGTGAGCTGCAGCGCGGTGCCGATGCTGCATCCGGTGAACCTGGGCGACCGCAGCCACTTCAAGCGCGCCATCTCCGAGCGCCGCTTCATCGCCAGCGACTACGTGTTCGGGCGCGTGATCCGCAAGCACACGATCAACCTCACCTACCCGGTGATCGACCGCAGCGGCGCCGTGACCGCGGTGGTGTTCGCGGCGATGGACCTGGCCGGCCTGGACACCTTCGTCAACGACATCAGCCTGCCGCCCGGCTCGATCCTGGAAACCGCCGACGCCTCGGGCAAGCTGATTTCGCGCCGCCCCGATCCGGAGCGCTGGTTCGGCAAGCAGGTGCAAGGGGCCTTGCTGCAGGCGATGCGCGGGCCGCACGCACGGGCGGTCGTGGTACGCGACGACGACGGCGTCGAGCGCCTGCACGCCTTTGCCCGGGTCGGCGCGCCGTCGCTGACCGACTACACGGTGACGATCGGGGTCCCGACCGACATCATCACCAGCGTCGCGCGCGAGGCCCAGCTGATGTCGCTGGTGGGCCTGGCCCTGACCACGGTGCTGGCGCTGCTGGCCGCCTGGCTGGCCGGCGACAAGCTGATCGTGCAGCGGGTGCGCAAGCTGATGACCACCGCGCGCCGCATCGCCGCAGGCGAACTCGATGCGCGCACCGGGATCGAACATGGCAATGAAGAGATCGGGCGCCTGGCGGCGGCGGTCGACGACATGGCCGAGAACCTGCAGAAGAAGGAAACCGCGCGCTCACTGGCCGAACGCGAGCTGCGCGCGGCCGACCAGCGCAAGGACGAATTCCTGGCGATGCTGGCCCACGAGCTGCGCAATCCGCTGGCCCCGATCAGCACCGGCGCCCACCTGCTCAAGCTGCTCCACTCCGACAATGTGCAGATTGCCCAGACCTGCGCCATCATCGCGCGCCAGGTCGAGCACATGACCAGCCTGGTCGACGATCTGCTGGACGTGTCGCGCGTCACGCGCGGCCTGGTGTCGCTGTCGACGCGGGTGCTCGACCTGCGCAGCGTGGTCGACGACGCCGCCGAGCAGGTCCGGCCCATGATCACCGCGCGGCGCCACAAGGTGGTGCTCGAGATGCCCGACAGCGCGGCCAGCGTCAAGGGCGACCACAAGCGTCTGGTGCAGGTGGTGGCCAACCTGCTGGGCAACGCCACCAAGTACACGCCCGAGGGCGGCCACATCGTGCTGCGCCTGGCCGAAGCCGGCCAGGGCGCGCACTGGGAACTGAGCGTGGCCGACGACGGCATCGGCATGGAGCCTGGCCTGGTGGCGCGCGTGTTCGAACTGTTCACCCAGGCCGAACGCACGCCGGACCGCTCCCAGGGTGGCCTGGGGCTCGGCCTGGCGCTGGCCAAGAGCCTGGTCGAGCTGCACGGCGGCAGCGTGGCCGCCAGCAGCCCCGGACTGGGCATGGGCAGCACCTTCAGCGTGGTGCTGCCGCGCTTTGCCCAGGACGGCGCCGCCGCGCTGCCGCTTGCGGCTCCGGCCGCGGCGGGCAAGGCGCCGCCGCTGCGCATCCTGGTGGTGGACGACAACCTGGACGCCGCCCACACCCTCAACCTGTTCCTGCGCGCAGGCGGGCATGAAACCGAGATCGCCTACTGCGCCGCCGACGCCATCGAGATCGCGCGCCTGTTCAAGCCGCAGGTGTGCATCCTCGACATCGGCCTGCCCGACATGGACGGCAACGAACTGGCGCGCCGGCTGCGGCGCCTGCCGCAGGCCAGCGACGCGACCCTGATCGCAGCCACCGGCTACGGGCGCCAGCAGGACCGCGACGCCGCCCGCGAGGCCGGCTTCGACCATTACATGGTCAAGCCGGTCAACACGGTGCAGCTGGGCGAGCTGCTGGCGGCCGCCGCCACCGGCTGATTAACCAGGAGTAGTCTCAATCGCGCAACAGGGCGGCAGATATCGCGTGACAGCCCACGAGCCTGGTGCATAGAATTTTGCATGCAAGCAAAATTTGATGCACCAGAGATCGACGCGGCCGCCGCGCAGCCCGAGCGCCACGGCCACGGCTACGGCCACGACGCCGACGCCGACGCCGACGATATCGCCCGCTGGCGCGCCCGCGTCTTCGCGACCCTGATGCCGATCGTGCTGCTGCTCGGCGCGATCGCCGCCGTGCCCAGCGTCCCACTGATGCTGGCGCAGGGCAAATGGCCGGTCGCCTTGATGGACGTGGCGGCGCTGGCCTGGATCGTCGCGATCTGGCGCCTCGAGCGCCTGCCCTACCGGCTGCGCGTGCTGCACTTCATGGCCATCCTGTACATGGTGGCGATCGGCCTGATGCTGACCGTCGGCCCGGTCAGCCTAACCTACCTGATGGCGCCGCCGGCAATGGCGGTCATCCTGCTCGGCAACGGCGCCGCCATTGGCGCGCTGGCCCTGTCGGCAGGCTGCATCGCCGTGCTGGGCACGCTCGGCCTGACCAGTGTGGCCATGCCCGGGATCGGCGGCGGCGCGGCCCTCAACACGCTGGTCGTGGCCATCAACTTCACCTGTGTCGGCGCCCTCATCACCTTCACCGGCGGCACGCTGATCAAGGGCCTGGCGCGCTCGCTGCACGAAGCGCGCACCGCCGCCGCCTCGCTCGAGGCCGGCCAGGCCGCGCTGCGCGCCGCCAACGCCGAACTGGGTTTGACGTCGGAAGCGATCGCGCGCCTGAACGACATGGTGCTGATCGCGCACATGGTCGACACGCCGGGCGCCGAGCAGCCGGTGATCTTCGCCAACCATGCCTTCCTGCGCCACACCGGCTATGCGCGCGAAGAGATCATCGGGCGCAGCGTGCGCCTCCTGATCGGCGCCGACACCGACCCGGCTACCGTGGCGCGGGTGGCCGAGGCGGTCGAACGGCGCCAGCCGGTGTCCACCGAACTGGTGTGCTACACCCGCGCCGGCACGCCGTTCTGGATGCAGGTCGAGATGGTGCCGTTCGCGGGCGACAGCGGCGCCATCACGCACTGGGTCGTGGTGGGACGCGACGTCACCGATGCGCGCAACGCGGCCGACGCGATCCACCGCCTGGCTTTCTACGACGGCCTCACCGGCCTGCCCAACCGGCGCCTGCTGATGGAGCGCCTGGGCGCGCTGGCCCGGGCAGCCCGCGACGGCGCCGGGCTGGGCGCGGTGCTGTACGTCGACCTGGACAACTTCAAGTCAGTCAACGATGCGCGCGGCCACGCCACCGGCGACGACCTGCTCAGGCAGGCCGCGGCGCGCCTGGGCGCGGTCACCGAAGCGCAGGCGGGAACGGATGGCACCGTGGCGCGCCTGGGCGGCGACGAATTCGTGGTGCTGGCCGGCCGCCTGGGACAGGACCCGCAGGCCGCCGCCGAACGCGCCCTGGCGCTGGCCGAGCAGCTGCGCGCCGCGCTGGCCGAGACCATGACGATCGACGGCCAGCGCTATTACGCGACCAGCAGCATCGGGGTCGCGCTCACCGCGCCGGACAGCGCGCAGCGCCAGCATCCGCAGACCGTGCACGACCTGCTGCGCGAAGCCGACACCGCGATGTACCACGCCAAGGCGCGCGGGCGCAACGGCGTGGCCCGCTTCGAACCGGGCATGCTGGGCGAAGCCGAACGGCGGCTGACGCTCGAACGCGACCTGGCCCACGCCCTCGACAATGGCGAGCTGGCGCTGCATTTCCAGCTGCAGGTCGACGGCGAGCGCCATCCCTGCGGGGCCGAGCTGCTGATGCGCTGGCGCCGCGCCGACGGCAGCAGCGTACCGCCCGACGTGTTCATTCCGGTGGCCGAGGCGAGCGGCCAGATCGTCGCGCTCGGCGAATGGGCGCTGCGCCAGGCCTGCGTGGCCTGGCATGCGCTGGACGCGGCCGGCTTCACGCTGCCGCTGTCGGTCAATGTCAGCCCGGTGCAGTTCCGCCAGCCCGACTTCGTGGCGCGGGTCGGCGCGATCCTGAAGGAAACCGGGGCGCCGCCCGGCCAGCTGATCTTCGAGGTCACCGAGGGCCTGCTTGTCGACCGCCTCGACCAGACCATCGCCCGCATGCATGCGCTGGCCAGCCTCGGCATCCGCATCTCGATCGACGACTTCGGCACCGGCTACTCGAGCCTGGCCTACCTGACCCGCATGCCGCTGTACGAACTCAAGATCGACAAGAGCTTCATCCGCGACACCCCGCTCGATCACAGCGCGACCTCGATCGTGCAGTCGGTGCTGGCGATGGCCGGCCACCTGGGCCTGCGGGTCGTGGCCGAAGGCGTCGAGACCGAAGCCCAGGCCGCCTGGCTGGGCGAGCACGGCAACGCGAGCATGCAGGGCTGGCTGTTCCAGCGCCCGGCGCCGCTGGACACATTGCTGGCCCAGCTTGGCACATACAAGCGTGACATCGAAGCGCAGCAGTCGTAACGAACGTTGTAAGCGCCCATCAAAACCGCGCATCGGCCAGCCCGCGGCGAGGAGAACGAGCGATTTTTCATCGACACGGGCGAGCCATCCTGCATACTATTTTCCCATTGAAAATGGGCAAGTAAAATGATGCAGAAGACAATAACAATAGCAACCCACCGAGTGAAGCCAAGCCGATGACCGACTGCGACGACATGGCGCAGTGGCGCCAGCATGTTTTTTCGATTTTCCTGCCGGTCGTGCTGGCGCTCGGCACCGTCCTGACCATTCCCAGCTTCATCATGGCCTCGGCCCGGGACGACTGGGAGATCGCGATCCTGCGCGCCGTCGTGCTGGTCTGGGTCGCCGGCATCTGGCGCGTGCAACGTGCATCGTATGTGCTGCGCGTCCTGAACTTCCTGGCCGCATTGTTCCTGTTGTCCATCGGCCTGCTCGCCATGGTGGGCCCTGCCAGCCTCAACTACCTGATGGCGCCGCCGATCGCCGCCGTCATGCTGTTCGGCATGCGCTCGGCCGCCGTCATGCTGGCGCTGTGCGCCGCGTCGCTGCTGGCGATGACGACCAATGGCGTGGTCCAGCTGCACGTTCCCGGCATGCTGGACAAGCAGCTCTCGGCCGCGCTGCTGACCACGCTGAATTTCCTGTGCATCGGTACCCTGGTGACGGTCAGCAGCGGCACCCTGCTCAAGGGGCTGGCCCGTTCGCTGGCCGGCGCGCGCCGGACCGCGACAGAACTGGGCCGGCTGAACCACGACATGCGGCTGACCTCCGAAGCGCTGGCGCGCCTGAACGACCTGGTGCTGATCGCGCGCTCGCCCGCCGTTCCCGGCGAACCGCTGCCGATCATCTTCGCCAACGATGCCGCCGTGCGCCACACCGGCTATGCCCGCGAAGACATCATCGGCAGCAGCGTGCGCATGTTCGAGGGACCGGATACCGATCCGGCCGCGGTGGCGCGCCTGGTCGACGCCGTACAGCGCAAGCAGTCCGGCCGGGCCGAGATGCTGCACTACAAACGCAACGGCGACACTTACTGGGTCGACGCCGAGCTGGTGCCATTCGCCGACGAACACGGGGCGGTCACGCACTGGGTGGTGGTGGGCCGCGACATCACCGAACAGCGCAATACGGCCAATGCCATCCACCGCCTGGCCTATTACGACGGTCTGACCGGCCTGCCCAACCGGCGCCTGCTGCTCGAACGCCTCGCCACACTGCTGGGCGAGGCGGCCGACGGCCGCATCATGGTCGCGCTGCTGTACATCGACCTGGACAACTTCAAGACCATCAACGATGCGCGCGGCCATGCCGCCGGCGACCTGGTGCTGACCCATGCCGCCGACCGCCTTGGCCTGCTGACCGGGCCGCACGACACCGTGGCGCGCCTGGGCGGCGACGAATTCGTGGTGCTGCTCGGCCACCTGGGCACCGATCCCGCCAACGTCGCCGAGCAGGCGCTGGCGCGCGCCGAAACGATCCGGCGCGCGCTGTCCGAGCGCATGGACATCGAGGGCCAGCGCCACTTCGCCAGCGCCAGCATCGGCGTGACCATCGTCACCCATGGCGGCCAGAGCGTGCACGACCTGCTGCGCGAAGGCGACATCGCCATGTACCAGGCCAAGCGCTTCGGCCGCAACGGCGTGGCGCTGTTCGCATCCGACATGCTGCTCGACGCTGAACGCAAACTCGCGCTCGAACGCGGCCTGGCGCTGGCGCTCGATGCGGGCGAACTGGCGCTGCACCTGCAACTGCAGTTCGACCGCAAGTGCGTGCCGGTCGGGATCGAGATGCTGATGCGCTGGCGCCGCCAGGACGGCACGCTGGTCACGCCCGACGTGTTCATCCCGGTGGCCGAATCGAGTGGCCTGATCCTGACCCTGGGCGAATGGGCGCTGCGCGAAGCCTGCCTGGCCTGGCATGCGCTCGACCGGGCCGGCCAGGCGCTGCCGGTATCGGTCAATGTCAGCCCGGTGCAGTTTCGCCAGCCCGACTTCGTGGCGCGCGTGGAGGGGATCCTGCGCGAGACCGGCGTGCCGCCCGGGCAGCTGATCTTCGAGATCACCGAAGGCCTGCTGGTCGACCGGATCGACCCGACCATCGAGCGCATGCATGCGCTGCGCGCGCTCGGCATCCGCTTCTCGATCGACGATTTCGGCACCGGCTATTCGAGCCTGGCCTACCTGACCCGCATGCCGCTGTACGAACTCAAGATCGACAAGAGCTTCATCCAGCACACCCCGCAGGACCGCCACAGCACCGCGATCGTGCAGTCGGTACTGGCGATGGCGAACCACCTGGGCCTGCGGGTCGTGGCCGAAGGCGTCGAGACGCGCGCCCAGGCCGAGTTCCTGACCGCGCACGGCAACGCCTGCATGCAGGGCCACCTGTTCCACCATCCGATGCCGCTGGACGAAGCGCTGCGCGTGATGACGCGCATGCGCGCACTGGCCTGACGCGCGCGGCGCGCCGGTTGCCGACGCGGCGCCGGCGCGTCCGGCGCGTTTCCCTTATCATGCGATCTTTTCATGAAAGTATCGGCAGGGGAAACGGATGGATGAAGTAGGAATCGTGCTGGCCATGCTGCTGGCGGTGGTGGCGAGCGGCTACCTGGTGAGGATCATCCCGTTCGCGGTGCCGCTGCCGCTGGTGCAGATCGCGCTCGGCGCCGCGATTTCCGGCACCACCAGCCACGGCGTGCGCCTCGAGCCGCACATCTTCTTCCTGGTGTTCCTGCCGCCGCTGCTGTTCCTGGACGGCTGGCGCATCCCCAAGGTCGGCCTGTTCCGCGACCGCTCGACCATCCTCGAACTGGCCCTGGGCCTGGTGCTGTTCACCGTGATCGGCGCCGGCTACCTGATCCACTGGCTGATCCCGTCGCTGCCGCTGGCGGTGTCGTTCGCGCTGGCCGCGATCCTGGCGCCGACCGATCCGGTGGCGGTGTCGTCGATCGCGGCGCGGGTGCCGATCCCGCCGCGCCTGATGCACATCCTCGAGGGCGAATCGCTGCTCAACGATGCCAGCGGCCTGGTGTGCTTCCGCTTCGCGGTGGCCGCCGCCCTGACCGGCACCTTCTCGATCGGCAACGCCACCCTGACCTTCCTGTGGGTGGCGCTGGCCGGCATCGCGGTCGGGGTCGGCCTGACGCTGCTGGTCAGCGCCGGCCAGCGCCTGCTGGCCGCGCGCATCGGCGAAGAGAGCGGCTCGCCGATCCTGATCAACCTGCTGCTGCCGTTCGGCGCCTACCTGGCCGCCGAACACCTGCAGGCGTCCGGCATCCTGGCGGCGGTGGCGGCCGGCGTCACGATGAGCTACGTGGAACTGAGCGGACGCGCGCTGGCCACCACCCGGGTCAAGCGCGCGGTGGTGTGGGACACGGTGCAGTTCGCGCTCAACGGCATCATGTTCGTGCTGCTGGGCGAACAGCTGCCGAGCATCGTGCAGGCCGCCCTGCACGCCCCCGAGCTGCCGAGACCGAACGATGTCTGGTGGCTGCTCGGCAATGCGCTGGCGATCAGCTTCGGCCTGATCCTGCTGCGCTTCATCTGGGTGTGGGTGTCGCTGCGCCTGACGCTGCTGAACGCGCGGCGCCAGCAACAGGCGGTGTACCGTCCCAATCCGCGCCTGATCCTGGCCACCTCGCTGGCCGGCGTGCGCGGCGCGATCACCCTGGCCGGCGTGCTGACGCTGCCGCTGGCCCTGCCCGGCGGCGCCGCCTTCCCCGGACGCGATCTGGCGATCTTCCTGGCCAGCGCGGTGATCGTGGTATCCCTGATCGTGGCCAGCGTCGGCCTGCCGCACGTGCTGCGTGGCCTGGAACTGCCGGCCGAGGCACAGCACGAGAGCGAAGAAGACGGCGCCCGCCATGCGGCCGCGCTGGCGGCGCTGGACGCGATCGCGCACGCACCGCCGCCGGCGCCGACCTCGGGCTGCGACGCGCTCGACGACTCGGAAATGCACGCCAGCGCCCTCGAGCAGGTGCGCAGCCTGTACCAGTACCGGCTCGACAGCGGCAGCGCCGCCGGCAGCGGCGACGCGACGCCGGCCCGCGCCCGCGCCGCCGAAAACGCCGAGCGCCACTACCGCCTGGCGGCACTGGAAGAAGAGCGCAAGGTGCTGCTGCGCATGGCGCGCCACAACCAGCTGTCGGACGAGATCGCGCGCAAGCTGCTGCGCGAGATCGATCTGGTGGAGGCCCGTTATCGGTGAGGTGCGCCCGGTGGACCGGGCGCATCGTGTCGGATGTCACGGCGAGCCCGCACGTCAGTGAAGCCGGCACGTCTGCCTGTGAGGCCAGCACGTCAGTCCGCTAAGCCAGCACGTCATTCCCGCGCAGGCGGGAATCCAGGTTCCCTGCCGCAAGCCGCAACAGCACGATCACGACGCGACGGACCTGGATTCCCGCCTCCGCGGGAATGACGAAGCGTGAGTCCCATGCCATCGGATCAGCCAGTGAAGCCAGCACGTCGGTAAAGCCAGTACGTCGGTCCGCTAAGCCAGCACGTCAGTGAAGCGATTACATTAGTCCGCTAAGCCAGCACGTCAGTCCGATAAGCCAGCACGTCAGTCCGATAAGCCAGCACGTCAGTGAAGCCAGCACATTAGTCCGCTAGGCCAGCACGTCAGTCCGCAAAGCCAGCACGTCATTCCCGCGCAGGCGGGAATCCAAGTTCCCTGCCGCAAGCCGCAACAGCACGATCACGACGCGACCGACCTGGATTCCCGCCTCCGCGGGAATGACGAAGCGTGGGTCCCATGCCACCGGATCAGCCAGTGGAGCCATTACGTCGGTCCGCTAAGCCAGCACGTCAGTGAAGCCGGTACATCAGTCCGATATGCCAGCACGTCAGTGAAGCCAGCACGTCAGTCCGCAAAGCCAGCACGTCATTCCCGCGCAGGCGCACTGCTGTCCGGGATAATTTGAGAGGAAATTGCTGGAAGGGTTGCAGGGACTGGTTTACCGGCGTATACCGGAGTCGCCAAACTCAAAAACCAAACCCTGCAACATGTTCAGCATAACTAC
>Ga0265780_10007456_pt1 | contig 13438 bp, 13 predicted proteins | sample P1T30metagenome_FD_192432 | JGI IMG/M metagenome (GOLD analysis project Ga0265780, IMG submission 192432) | Plant litter microbial communities from East Loma Ridge, Irvine, California - P1 T30 | ecosystem: Environmental > Terrestrial > Plant litter > Unclassified | place: USA: California... | reverse complement strand
TCGCGCGCATGAGCGACCCCGACATGATCGACGAGATCGTCGCCGCCGTGTCGATCCCCGTCATGGCCAAGGCCCGCATCGGCCACTTCGTCGAGGCGCAGATCCTGCAGACCCTCGGCGTCGACTACATCGACGAGTCCGAGGTGCTCAGCCCGGCCGACTACGTGAACCACATCGACAAGTGGAACTTCACGGTCCCGTTCGTCTGCGGCGCCACGAACCTGGGCGAGGCCCTTCGTCGCATCACCGAGGGCGCGGCCATGATCCGCTCCAAGGGCGAGGCGGGCACCGGTGACGTCTCCGAGGCGACCAAGCACATCCGCACCATCTCGAAGGAGATCGCGCAGCTGCAGGGCCTCAAGACCGACGAGCTCTACGTCGCGGCGAAAGAGCTGCAGGCTCCCTACGAGCTCGTGAAGGAGGTCGCGGAGTCCGGCAAGCTCCCCGTCGTGCTCTTCACCGCCGGCGGCGTGGCGACCCCGGCCGACGCCGCGCTCATGATGCAGCTCGGCGCCGACGGCGTCTTCGTCGGCTCCGGCATCTTCAAGTCGGGCAACCCCGCCGAGCGCGCCGCCGCGATCGTCAGGGCGACGACGTTCTTCGACGACCCGCAGGTGGTGGCCGACGCGTCGCGCGGCCTGGGCGAGGCCATGGTCGGCATCAACGTGCCCGACCTGCCCGCACCGCACCGCCTCGCCGAGCGTGGCTGGTAACCAGGAGGCGTCGGTCCCGCGCGTCGGGGTGCTCGCCCTGCAGGGCGACGTCCGCGAGCACCTGGCGGTCCTCACCTCGCTCGGGGCCGTGGCGGTGCCCGTGCGGCGACCGGACGAGCTCGCCTCCGTGTCGGGCCTCGTGATCCCCGGCGGCGAGTCCACGGTCATGGACAAGCTGTCGCGGACCTTCGGCATGGCCGAGCCCCTCCGGGCCGCCGTCGACGCCGGGCTCCCCGTCTACGGCACCTGCGCCGGCCTGATCATGCTGGCCGACCGGGTGGTCGACGGCTCCGCGGGCCAGCGCACCATCGGCGGCCTCGACGTCGCCGTCCGCCGCAACGCCTTCGGCAACCAGAACGACTCGTTCGAGACCGACCTCGACGTCCCGGTGATCGGCGACCCGCCGGTGCACGCCGTCTTCATCCGGGCGCCCGTGGTCGACGAGGTGGGTCCCCTCGCCACGGCGGTCGGGGTGCTCGACGACGGCCGGGTCGTCGCCGTCGAGCAGGGCAACCTGCTCGGCACCTCGTTCCACCCCGAGGTGACGGGCGAGCTCCGGTTCCACGCCCGGTTCCTCGAGAAGGCGCGCGCCTGGTCCTCGCGCTGACGCGCCTCCTCGTCCCGGCCTCGTCGCTGCCCGCCCCGTGCCGGGCCTGCCGGTAGGATGATCCGGATCGTCAACCGGAAGTGAGGAGCACCGTGTCCGGGCATTCCAAGTGGGCCACGACCAAGCACAAGAAGGCCGTCATCGACAGCCGTCGCGCCAAGTCGTTCGCCAAGCTCATCAAGAACATCGAGGTCGCGGCCAAGCAGGGCGGGGCCGACATGTCCGGCAACCCGACGCTCGTCGACGCCGTCCAGAAGGCCAAGAAGACCTCGGTCCCCAACGACAACATCGACCGCGCCGTCAAGCGCGGGGCGGGCCTCAGCGGCGAGTCCGTCGACTACCAGACCATCGTCTACGAAGGCTACGGCCCGAACGGCGTGGCCCTGCTGATCGAGTGCCTCACCGACAACAAGAACCGCGCCGCGGCCAACGTCCGCACGGTCATGTCGCGCAACGGGGGCACGATGGCCGATCCGGGCAGCGTGGCGTACAACTTCAGCCGCAAGGGCGTCATCGCCGTCATGAAGACGGACGGCCTCACCGAGGACGACGTCCTCGGAGCCGTGCTCGACGCCGGCGCCGAGGAGGTCACCGACCGCGGCGAGGGCTTCGAGATCGTCACCGAGCCCTCCGACCTCGTCCCGGCCCGCACGGCCCTCCAGGAGGCGGGCATCGACTACGACTCCGCCGACGTCGAGTTCGTCCCGGGCCTCAAGATCGAGGTCGACCTCGAGACGGCCCGCAAGGTGTTCCGCCTCGTCGACGCGCTCGACGACGACGACGACGTCCAGAACGTCTACGCCAACTACGACGTCCCCGCCGACGTGCAGGCCGCGCTCGACGACGACGAGGACTGAGCCGCCCCGGTGACGCTGCGGGTGCTCGGCATCGACCCCGGCCTGACCCGCTGCGGGGTCGGGGTCGTCGAGGTCGACGCGACTCGTCGGGCGACCCTCGTCGCCGTCACCGTGATCCGGTCCCCGGCCGACATGCCGCTCGAGCAGCGCCTCCTCACCATCGGTCGGGGCATCGAGCAGCTCGTCGACGAGCACCGGCCCGACGCCATGGCGATCGAGCGGGTCTTCGCGCAGAACAACCTCAGCACGGTCATGGGCACGGCCCAGGTGAGCGGGCTGGCGCTGCGTGCCGCGGCCGAGCGGTCGGTCCCCGTCGCCATGCACACCCCGTCCGAGGTCAAGGCGGCCGTCACGGGCTACGGTTCCGCCGACAAGGCGCAGGTCGGCGCCATGGTGGCCCGTCTCCTCGGCCTCGCCGAGGCGCCCCGGCCCGCCGACGCGGCCGACGCCCTCGCCCTCGCGATCTGCCACGCGTGGCGCCGGGGCGGCCTGCCCGTCGCGGCGTCGCGCGGGGGCCTCACGCCGGCGCAGAAGGCGTGGCGCGCGGCGGAGAAGCAGCAGCGCGCTCCTAGGCTGGGCGCATGATCTCGAGCGTCCGCGGCACCGTGCTGTCCGCCTCCGGCACCAGCGTCGTCGTCGAGGTCGGGGGAGTGGGCCTCCGGGTCGGCGTCACCCCGCAGCTCGCGCTCACCGCGACGCCCGGCACGACCCTGCAGCTCTTCACGACCCTCATCGTCCGCGAGGACGACCTCTCGCTCTTCGGCTTCGCCGAGCTCGAAGAACTGGAGGTGTTCGACCTGCTCCGCAGCGTCACCGGGGTGGGTCCGAAGTCCGCCCAGGGCGTCCTCGCCACGCTGACGCCGTCGCAGGTCGCGCACGCCGTGGCCGACGACGACGACGCCCCGTTCCGCCGCGTGTCGGGCATCGGCCCGAAGACCGCGAAGCTGATCGTCCTCTCGTTGGCGGGCAAGCTCGACGTCCGGGCCGCCGCGCCCACGGTGACCGCCGCCTCCTCGACCTCGGCCGACGTGCTCACCGCCCTCGTCGGGCTGGGCTGGTCCGAGAAGGAGGCGCAGGCCGCCATCGACTCGGTCGTCGCCGACCGCGGGCCCGACGTCGCCGTCGCCGTGCCCCTGCTGCTGCGCGCCGCCCTCGGTCACCTCGGCCCGCAGAAGTCCCTGGGCGCGCGCGCGTGACCGACGACCTCACCCGGCCCGTCGTCGAGTCCGAGGCGGAGCTGGCCTTCGAGGGCGCGCTCCGACCGACGTCGCTCGACGAGTTCGTCGGCCAGAAGAAGGTGCGCGGGCAGCTCGAGCTGCTGCTCAAGGCCGCCGCGATGCAGGGGCGCACCCCCGACCACATCCTCATGGCCGGCCCCCCCGGCCTCGGCAAGACGACCCTCGCGATGATCGTCGCGCACGAGAGCGGTCGTCCCCTGCGCATGTCCTCCGGCCCGGCGATCCAGCACGCGGGCGACCTCGCGGCCGTCCTCTCGGCCCTGGTCCCCGGCGAGGTCCTCTTCATCGACGAGATCCACCGCATGGCCCGCTCGGCCGAGGAGATGCTCTACCTCGCCATGGAGGACTACCGGATTGACATCATGGTCGGCAAGGGCGCCGGGGCGACCAGCATCCCGCTCGAGCTCTCGCCGTTCACCCTGGTGGGCGCCACGACGCGCAGCGGCATGCTGCCGAACCCCCTCCGCGACCGGTTCGGCTTCACGGCCAACCTCGAGTTCTACGACGCCGCCGAGCTGACCGAGGTGCTGCGCCGCGCCGCCGCCCTGCTCGGCATCCCGGTCGACGGCGACGCCCTCGCCGAGATCGCCGGCCGCTGCCGCGGCACGCCGCGCATCGCCAACCGCCTGCTGCGACGGGTCCGCGACTATTCGCTCGTCCACGGCCGCGACGCCGACCTCGCCACCGTGCGCGAGGCGCTGGCCCTCTACGACGTCGACGACCTCGGCCTCGACCGGCTCGACCGTGAGGTCCTGTCGACGGTGCTCACGCGCTTCCGGGGCGGACCGGTGGGCCTCGGCACCCTCGCGGTCTCGGTCGGAGAAGAGGCGGACACGGTCGAGTCGGTCGTCGAGCCGTTCCTCGTGCGCATCGGCCTGCTGATCCGCACTCCGCGTGGTCGGGTGGCGACTCCTGAGGCGTGGCGCCACTTCGGCCTCCCGCGCCCGGCAGGGACGCCGTTCGGCGATGAACTATGATCGCCGCTAGGCCTGTCGGCGCGAGGCGACCTCACCACCGTCCCCGCCGCCCATCCCTCTATGCACCGAAAGGCAGTTCCTCATGGACGCCACAACACTCATCATGGTCCTCCTCCTGGTGGTCCTCGTCTTCTTCATGTTCCGCAACAAGCGCAAGCGCGACGCCCAGCAGGCGACCCTGCAGTCCCAGATGGTCCCCGGCGTCGAGGTCATGCTGAGCTTCGGCGTCTACGGCACCCTCGTGTCGATCGACGACGAGGCGAACATCGCCGAGGTCGAGGTGTCGCCCGGCACCGTCATCCGCGTGCACCGCCAGACCCTGGGCCGCGTCGTCGAGCCCGTCGTGGCCGACGACTCCGTGGCGGCCGACGCCGACGAGCTCGACGCCCGTCCCGCCGACGACGACGACGTCGTCGTGCTCGACGAGACCTCGACCGACCGCACCTCGCCCGCCTACGGCGAGCGTGTCGACGAGACCCGCCTCGACTCGACCACCGACACGGACAAGCCCAGCAAGGCCTGACCCGCCGACAGCCGGGGGCGCCGACGCGCACCCCGGCCCAGACGACGGCGCGCGCCCCCACGGGGCGCGCGCTCCCATGAGAAAGCAGAACCTCCGTGGCACGTTCGACGCCGGTCAAGAAGGCAATTCGTTCCCTGACGTGGTTGCTCGTCATCATCGCCGGCCTCGCCGCGCTGAACGGCACGGCCACCGCCCTCAACGACTCCGGACGTGACGGCTGGTGGGACGGCGCGAGCTGGGTCCCCGAGCTCGCGCTCGACCTGCAGGGCGGCACGCAGATCACGCTCGCCGCGCAGCTCGACAACGGCGAGTCCGTCTCGAGCCAGCAGCTCGACCAGGCCGTCACCATCATCCGCCAGCGGATCGACAGCGCCGGCGTCTCGGAGTCCGAGATCACGCGTCAGGGCGCCCAGAACATCGTCGTCTCGATCCCGGGCCGCCCCGACAACGAGACCCTCGAGCGGATCGAGGCCTCCGCCAAGCTCACCTTCCGCCCGGTGCTCTACACCGAGGCCGTGAGCAGCGCGGCCGTCGGCGGCGAGGACGACTCGACGGCCAGCCCGTCGGCCACGCCCTACACGCCGAACCCCGACCTGAACTCGACGCCGACCGCGTCGCCGACGAACGCCTCCGACCTCGCCTGGATCACCGAGCAGCTCGCCGACGAGTACACGAACTACCAGTGCGCGGCCGACAACGACGTGACCACGGCCCGAGACGACGAGCCCCTCGTCACCTGCTCGACCGACGGCACCGCCAAGTTCATCCTCGGCCCGGTCGAGGTGCAGGGCAGCGACATCAGCGACGCCACCAACGGGCTCGCCACCGACTCGCAGGGCAACTCGACCAACACCTGGGCCGTCAACCTCGAGTTCGACCGTCAGGGCACCGAGCGCTTCCGCGACGTGACGTCGCGCCTCGTGGCGCTCCAGGCCCCGCAGAACCAGTTCGCCGTCACCCTCGACAACCAGGTCATCACCGCGCCTTCCGCCAACGCCGCCATCACGGACGGCAACGCGCAGATCACCGGCTCGTTCACGCAGGACTCGTCGAAGACCCTCGCCGACCAGCTCAAGTTCGGCGCCCTGCCGATCAGCTTCTCGGTGCAGAGCAACGAGAACATCACCGCGACGCTGGGGCAGACCCAGCTCGTCAGCGGACTGATCGCCGGCCTCATCGGCCTGATCCTCGTCGTGATCTACTCGCTGGTCCAGTACCGGGCACTCGCCTTCGTGACGGTGCTGTCGCTCATGATCGCGGCCCTGCTCACCTACCTGGTCATCGCGATCCTCTCGTGGCGAGAGGGGTACCGCCTGTCGCTCGCGGGGGTGACGGGACTCATCGTCGCCATCGGCATCACGGCCGACTCGTTCATCGTCTACTTCGAGCGCATCCGCGACGAACTGCGTGACGGCCGCATCCTCGAGAGCGCCGTCGAGTCCGGCTGGAAGCGCGCGATCCGCACCATCGTCGCGTCCGACACGGTCAACTTCCTCGCGGCGATCACGCTGTTCATCCTCGCCGTCGGCAACGTGAAGGGCTTCGCGTTGACGCTCGGCATCACGACCGTCATCGACCTGATCGTCGTCGCGCTCTTCACGCACCCGATGCTGCAGCTCATCGCCCGCACCCGGTTCTTCGGCGAGGGCCACGGGCTGAGCGGGCTCGACCCCAAGGCGCTCGGCGCCGTCTACCGCGGGCGCGCCCAGTTCCGCACGCCCGCCGTGTCGGGGGCCCGCAAGGGCGCCGGCGGCCGCGAGGCGGCCAAGCGCCAGACCATCGCCGAACGCAAGGCGGCAGAGAGCACGGGCACCCGAGTCGACGACTCTGCGCGCGGTGAAGGGAAGGACAGCTGATGGCCAGCTTCTCCAAGTTCGGCAACGACCTCTACACGGGGGCCCGGTCGTTCGACATCGTGGGCCGTCGGCGCACGTGGTACCTCATCGCGGCGATCCTGATCGTGCTCTGCGCGACGGTGCCGTTCCTCCGCGGCGGGTACCACTTCGGCATCGAGTTCACCGGCGGCTCCGAGTTCCAGGTGGCGCAGCCGGCCGAGCTCGACCAGGACGTCGCCACGCAGACCGTCGACGAGATCGCCCCGGGGTCGAACCCACGGGTCACCCAGGTCGGCGCCGACACCATCCGGGTGCAGACCTCCCAGCTCGAGGCCGTCCAGACCAACGACGTCGCCGACGCCCTCGCGACCGCGTACGACGTGCCGACCGACCGGGTCACCTCGTCGTTCATCGGCGCCTCGTGGGGCGCCGACATCACGGGCCAGGCGATCAAGGGCCTCGTGATCTTCCTGATCCTCGCCGCCATCGGCATGACCCTCTACTTCCGCACCTGGAAGATGTCGCTCGCCGCCATGACGGCCCTGCTCCACGACCTCGTGCTCACCGCCGGCATCTACGGCATTGTGGGCTTCGAGGTCACGCCCGCGGCCGTCATCGGCTTCCTCACGATCCTCGGCTACTCGCTCTACGACACGGTCGTGGTCTTCGACAAGATCCGGGAGAACACCGCAGAAGACGGCGAGGGGTCTCGGCGCACCTTCGGCCAGTCGATCAACCTCGCCATCAACCAGACGCTCGTGAGGTCGATCAACACGTCGGTCGTCGCGCTCCTGCCCGTCGCGGCGATCCTCTTCATCGGCGCGTTCGTCCTCGGCGCGGGCACGCTGCGCGACATCTCGCTGGCCCTCTTCATCGGCATCCTCGTCGGCACCTACTCGACGATCTTCATCGCGTCGCCGCTCTACGCGACCCTCCGCATCGGCGAGGCGGACATCGCGAAGCGCGACGACCGCAAGCGGGCCGACCGCGCCCGCGAGGCCGAGGCGGCCTCGGTGAGCGCCTCGTGAGCGCGCCCCGGGGCGGAGGCCCCGCCTCCTCGATGCCCGAGGTGACCGCGCAGGAGGCGGTGGCCCTGGTGGGCGAGGGCGCCTACCTCCTCGATGTGCGCGAGCAGTCGGAGTGGGACGCCGGGCACGCGCCGCAGGCCGTGCTCGTCCCGCTCTCCGAGCTGTCCGAGCGGGTCGACGAGGTGCCCGCCGACCGGGACGTCCTCGTCGTCTGCCACGCGGGCATGCGCTCGATGCGGGCGACCGCGGCCCTCCGCCGCGCGGGCCTCCGGGCGGTCAACGTCGAGGGCGGCATGCTCGCCTGGCGCGACGCCGAGGGCGACGTCGTCAGCGACGGCGACGCGGCCCCGTCGGTCGGCTGACCAGGAGCGAGTAGCGTTGTCCCGACTCGTGCACGACCCGACGTCCGTTCCCGGAGGAGCGTCGCCGCGCACGGGCGAGCATGAGGAGGCGCGGTCGTGACCGAGATCACCACGAGGGAGACCCCCGCGACGCCCGAGCAGGGCGGCACCGCCTCGCTCCGCACGCTCCTGCCCCGGCTCTTCTCGCGCAGCCAGCCCGCCGGTGCGGTCGACCGTCTCGTCAAGACGGTCCGGATGCACCACCCGAAGGCCGACCTCGTCATCATCGAACGGGCCTACACGGTCGCCGAGAAGGCGCACCGCGGCCAGCTCCGCAAGAGCGGCGAGCCGTACATCACCCACCCGGTGGCGGTAGCCCAGATCCTCGCCGACCTGGGGATCGGGTCGAAGACGATCGCCGCGGCCCTGCTGCACGACACCGTCGAGGACACCGACTACACGCTCGACATGCTCCAGCGGGACTTCGGCGACGAGATCGCCATGCTCGTCGACGGCGTGACGAAGCTCGACAAGCTCAAGTACGGCGACAGCGCCCAGGCCGAGACCGTGCGCAAGATGGTGGTCGCGATGTCGAAGGACATCCGAGTGCTCGTCATCAAGCTCGCCGACCGTCTGCACAACGCCCGCACCTGGGGCTTCGTCGAGTCGTCGTCGGCCACGCGCAAGGCCACCGAGACCCTCGAGATCTACGCCCCGCTGGCGCACCGACTGGGCATCCAGGCGATCAAGTGGGAGCTCGAAGACCTCTCGTTCGCCGTGCTGCACCCCAAGCTGTACGTCGAGATCGACAACCTCGTGAAGCAGCGCACACCGCAGCGCGAGCAGTTCGTGCAGAACGTCATCGACGCGGTCAAGTCCGACCTCAAGTCGACGAAGATCCGCGGCGACGTCGTCGGCCGGCCCAAGCAGTACTACTCGATCTACCAGAAGATGATCGTGCGCGGGCGCGAGTTCGACGAGATCTACGACCTCGTGGGCATCCGGGTGCTGGTCGGGTCGCTGCGCGACTGCTACGCGGTCCTCGGCTCGATCCACGCGCGCTGGAACCCGATCCCGGGTCGCTTCAAGGACTACATCGCGACCCCGAAGTTCAACCTCTACCAGTCCCTGCACACGACCGTCATCGGCCCCAAGGGCCGACCCGTCGAGATCCAGATCCGCACGCACGAGATGCACCAGCGCGCCGAGTTCGGCGTCGCCGCGCACTGGAAGTACAAGCAGCGCATGAACGGCGGGCGCGACGACGCCGCGACCGGGGCGCGCACCGAGACCGACATGGCCTGGCTGGCGCACATCTCCGACTGGCAGGCCGAGACCGCCGACCCGGGCGAGTTCCTCGACAGCCTCCGCTTCGAGATCGGTGCGAAAGAGGTGTACGTCTTCACGCCCCAGGGCAAGGTCATCGGCCTCCCGTCCGGCGCGACCCCCGTCGACTTCGCCTACGCCGTGCACACCGAGGTGGGGCACCGCACGATGGGCGCCAAGGTCAACGGCCGCCTGATCCCGCTCGAGAGCGTGCTCAACAGCGGCGACGTCGTCGAGGTCTTCACCTCGAAGAACCCCGACTCCGGTCCCAGCAAGGACTGGCTCGGCTTCGTGAAGAGCCCCCGCGCCCGCAACAAGATCCGTCAGTGGTTCACCAAGGAGCGCCGCGACGAGGCCATCGAGCAGGGCAAGGACGCCATCGCCCGGGCGATGCGCAAGCAGAACCTGCCGCTGCAGAAGCTGATGAACCAGGACAGCATCACCGACGTCGCCTCGCAGCTGCGCTACGACGACGTGTCGAGCCTGTACGCGGCCGTCGGCGAGGGGCACCTGTCGACGCAGTCGGTGATCGAGAAGGTCCTCGCGTCCGTCCAGCAGCAGACCGAGGTCGAGGGCGAGTACGAGTTCCCGAGCAAGGGCGTCGCGCGCCCGATGCGCAACAGCGACTCCGGGGTCCTCGTCCGGGGCGCGCCCGACATCCTGGTGAAGCTCGCGAAGTGCTGCACGCCGGTGCCGGGCGACCAGATCGTCGGCTTCGTCACGCGCGGCCAGGGCGTCAGCGTGCACCAGGCGACCTGCCACAACGTCCAGGGCCTCATGAAGGAGCCCGAGCGGATGATCGAGGTCGAGTGGGCCCCCTCGTCCAAGAGCGTGTTCCTCGTGCAGATCCAGATCGAGGCCCTCGACCGGGCCGGTCTCCTCTCCGACGTCACGCGGGTGCTGACGGAGCACCACGTCAACATCCTGTCCGCCAATGTCTCGACCTCCGACGAGAGGCTGGCCATCAGCCGGTTCGTCTTCGAGATGGGCGACACGACGCACCTCGACCGCGTGCTCAACGCCGTGCGGCGCATCGACGCGGTCTACGACGTCTACCGGGTCAGCGCCGGCTGAGCCGCCGACCGGGCCGGGCGGGACCGGGACGGGGACGGGCCCGTCGCCGCCGGCCCCGCCGCCCGCCGGCCCGAGCACGTCCTAGCTGACGAGCGGGTCGACCAGCGTCCGGAGGCGTGCCGCCGCTCGACGTCGGTGCGGGAGGCGCCCGTGACGCCGGACGAGCGCCGACACGTGCCGCGGGTCGACCCGGTGGTCGACGAGCAGGGTGCGCACGAGGCGCTCGGCGCCCTCCGACCAGTCGTCCGCGCGCAGCAGGTCGAGCACCGTGCGGGTCGGGGTGGTCGTGCGCACGCGCCCGAGCCGGACGATCTCGTCGTCGCCGATGAGCACCTCGCCCACCTGCACGTCGGGAGGGTCGTCGTGGTGCCGGGCCGACGACGGCACCACGGCCTCGAGTCGTCGCGGCGCCGCCGCCCGTGCTCCCCAGATCCACGCGGCCGTGCCGCGCGCCGCCACGACGATCGGGCCGAGGGCGTCCGCGAGGGCCTCGGCCCGGTGCCACGGGTCGACGGCGTCGGCGACGGAGGCCCAGCTGTCGGCGACGCGCCAGACCTCGCCGTCGAGGGCCGCCGCCTGGAGCTCGACCTCGGGCAGGTCGCGGGAGGTGAGGAGGCGGGGGAGCGAGGGGGACACCGGGCCAGCCTGCCCGACGAGAGCCCGGACGACGAACCGCCCGCCGCCTCCTTGTGGAGAGCGACGGGCGGTGCGGTGCCGAGGAGGAGCGGGTCAGGACCCGAGGGCGTCCAGCCACACGCGGCGAGCGTCGAGCGCCTCGCGGGCGTCCTTCACCTTGCGGGCGTCGCCGCCGGCCTCGGCCGCCGCGAGCTCGTCCTCGAGCTTCGTGATGGCGTCCTGCAGCTGGCTCGCGAGGCCTTCCGAGCGCGCCTTGCGCTCGGGGTTGTTCTTCTCCCAGTGCTGCTCGTCGAGCTGGCGCACGTGCGACTCGACCTTGCGGAGACGGTCCTCGACGGGGCGCACCTGGTCGCGGGGCACCCGGCCGATCTCGTCCCAGCGCAGCTGGATGGTGGTCAGGGCCTCGCGGGCCGACACGCGGTCGGTGTTCGTGAGGATCTTCTCGGCCTGCCCGAGCAGCTCGAGCTTGAGCGTCAGGTTGTCGTGGTACTCCGCTTCGTCCTGCGCGACGACCTCGCCCTTGGCGGCGTAGAGCACGTCGCCGGCGCGCTTGAAGCGGGCCCACAGCGCGTCGTCGTACTTCTTGCCGGCACGGCCGGCGCGCTTCCAGTCGTCGAGCAGACGACGGTACTCGGGGATGCCGTCGGCGCCCTTCGCGGCGAGGCCGTCGGCGGCCTCGACGAGCGCCTGCTTGCGCTGACGTGCCTCGCGGTGCGTGGCGTCGAGGTCGGCGTAGAACGCCTTGCGGTGCTGGTCGATGGTCGACCTGGCCGCACGGAAGCGCTTCCACAGGTCGTTGCCCTCGCCCTTGGGGATGCGGGGGCCCTCGGCCTGGTGCTTCTGCCAGCGGGCGAAGATGTCGTCGACGGAGGCGGTGACCTGCTTCCACTGCACCCGCGCGGGATCCTGCGCGGCGAGCGTCTCAGCCTCGACGACGAGGGACGTGCGGTAGGCGACGGCCTCGACCAGCGCCTCCTGCGCCTCGGCGCTCTGCTTCTCGGTGAGCTCGCCCACCGTGCTGTCGAGGGCGTCGACCCGGGTGCGCAGAGCGGAGACGTCGCCGACGGCGCTGGGCTCGACGAGGAGCTGCTTGAGGTGCGCGACCGTCTTCGTCACGTCGGCGGCCGACGCGCCCCGCGCGACGCGCTGCTCGAGCAGGGTGACCTGCCCGTTCAGCTCGGTGAACTTGCGTTCGTAGTAGGCGAGGGCCTCGGCAGGCGTGGCGTCGGGGTACTGCCCCACAGCTCGTTCGCCGTCGCCTTCGCGCACGTAGACGGTTCCGTCGTCGTCGACGCGGCCCCAGGGTGCCTGATCGTCAGTAGCCACTGTCATCCCTTGCTGGAGGTGCTCGTCGCGGAGCCCAGGACGGACCCCTGCGATGGGTGCCCAGCCTATTGCACCAGCGGCGACGAGGGACTACTCGAGCGTGAGCGACGTGATCGTGGTCGGCACGACGGGGGCGCCGTCGTTCGGCACCTCGTCGGTCGACGGCGTGAGGCCGGCGTCCGTGACGTTCGCGGTGAGCTGGTCGAGCCCGCTCGTGACCCGCCCGACGACCGTGTAGCCGCCCGTCGAGGCGTCGAGGTAGGTGTCGCCGTAGGTGATGAAGAACTGCGTCGACTGCGAGTCCGGCGCCTGGCCCCGGGCCATGGCGATGGTGCCCGTGGGGTAGAGGCCGTCCTCGGGGACGTCCTCGAGGGGTCCGAAGGTGTAGCCGGCGTCGCCGGTGCCGTCGCCGTTCGCGGATCCGCACTGGATGAACTTCGCCGTGTCGGCGTCGCTCATGCGGTGGCAGGTGGTGTCCGTGTAGAAGCCCTTCGCGGCCAGGTCGACGATGACGGACGTCGCCTGCGGGGCGGCGTCGCCGTCGAGCTCGATGCCGAGCTGCACGTCGTCGTTAAGGTCGAGCTGCCCGGTCCAGGTGCGGCCCTCGGCGACGTCGGGGCTCGGGACGTCGCCGCCGGCGGACGCCGTCGCCGAGGGGGAGGCGGTGGGGGAGGCGGTCGCCTCGTCCGCGGGACCGCCGTCGTGGGCGACGACCTGCGTCACGACGGCGAGGCCGACCACGACGACCACGGCGACGGCGGCGACCAGGTCGTCCCGACGGCGACGGCGCACCTGCGTCTCGTGGACGCGCTGACGAGCCGTGTACGCCCTCAGCCGGTCGCGTGCCTCACGGTCCTGGTTCCTGCTCGGTGCCACGTGTCCTCCATGCCGGTGATGTCCCGCCCGACTGTATCCGAGCCGCCGGGCGGTGTCGGCGGCCCGGTCTAGCATGGGTGC